>ERZ772876.240-NODE-240-length-77061-cov-10.323092_pt1 | contig 77061 bp, 71 predicted proteins | sample MGYA00580584_ERZ772876 | MGnify/ENA primary metagenome ERZ772876 (study PRJEB29015, sample SAMEA2737728) | human gut metagenome | biome: human gut; feature: human-associated habitat; material: faeces | place: China | collected 2012 ... | reverse complement strand
TTTTCAATGTACTTTTTGTTCCTTTTCTGTGTGGAACGATTTGTATTATACTATATCATTTTTCCTTTGTCAACATTTTTTTTACATTTTTTTAAAATATTTTTCAAAAGATTTTTTTTAGTATAATTTTGCTTCTTTTTTCATTAAAATTTATTAATATTTCAGAAGCTGAAATAAATATTAACATCTTTCTTCGACAAAGTCAATACATTTTTTAAATTTTTTAATTGAAATTTTTTCCAGTAGTTAAAAATATAATATTTTTCTTTTGTATAATTAATTTTTTATTGATTATCTTCATACAAATTAATTTTATATATGAATATATAATACGAAAAACAGTTTATCTACTTTTAATTGTAGTAAACTGTTCTTTTTCTATCTTTCATTTTCTTGTAATTCTATTCTTACAAGTTGTGCTAATCCATTTTGTTTATCATATTGTATTGATACATTATATTTTGTATCATTACTATTTAAAAATTCTAACATTTTTTCTTGTTTATCTTCATTAGTTGAATTTTCTTTTAATATAATAACTAATTCAGAAATATTGTTTTTATATTCTTTTGATTCGTCATTATTTCCTTTTATCTTTTCTATATCAATATCTATTAATTGACCATCTTTTGTATAAAATTTTGCATCACTAAAATTATTTTTAGTAACTTCTAATAGATCTTTTATATTGTCCTTAGTTAAATTTGTACTTACAAAAAATTCAAATTGTGAATTATATCTATTTTTTTCAGTTTCAGTAACAGTCGCAATATCAGAAATCTCTATGTTTGTTTTTTTTGTTAACCCTAGATTTTCTAGCATCGTTTTAAAATCGTTTTCAGAAAATTTTGATTTGATATTTGTAATTTGTTCTTGTGCAGTTTGTTTTATAGCATTAATTATAACATCTACTTGTGTTTTGTCATAATCATTTAATTCTAAATTATTATTTATCCAATCTGTATTTGTTTCAATAGTATCTAATAATTTTATATCATCTTTTATTGTTACAATTGCTTTATTTTTTTGATTATTAATCTGTAAGCTTGCAGTTTTATTAATATTACTATCATTCATTGTTTCTCCATAAGATAATTGATAATCAACATTTATTTCATTATTATTTATTTCTTCATATTCTATGTTTATACTATTTTGCATATTTGCTTGATTTTTTTCTATTGATACTATTTGTTCTTTTTCATTTTCACCTAATTTTGTATTATCAATTTTTACTATATTATTATAAACATCTAATGTTAATATTGTGTCTGTTTTTTCCACTGTTGTTCTTACTGTTTTTTCATTTGATTCATAAACTGTTATTTTAACTTCTTCTTGTCCTATATTATTATCTTCAATTTCTTTTATTTTTTTGTTTATCTTCTCTATCATTTGTTCTCTTAAAGTTGTGTCACTCTCGTAAGAAGGATTTTTGTTTTTTATTATTTTTTCTATTTCATCTATTTTTCCTAATAAAACTTCATCATTTGTTATTTGTTGTAATATTTTAATATATAAATTGTTATATTCTTCTACAGTAAGTTTTAAATAATATGCATTTGCTTGTACATCATGATTGTTTACTGTAATCAAATTATTGTTTTGTTTTCCATAATTTTCTTTTGATACATTATTTTTTATTATATCTAAATATGTATTTTGTAATTGTTGTTTTTCTTGTTCAGAAAACTTCAATATTGTTTTAAAATCAGTGTCTTCTAACATATTTTTTAACTTTTCAATATCAAAATCTGTTTTACCTGATAATTCTGAAACATTTCCAGTATCTATTGATACAAATTGTCTTATTCCATCTAATTTTATTCCATATATTTCTTTGTCATTAATATATTCAAATCCGGCTAATTTTTCTTCTTTATCTGTTATTTCTATTTTACTATAAATATATTGATTAGTTTTATCAACTTCACTATTTGCTTTAAATTGATAATTATTTATCTCACTATTTGTATTTTCATTACTTGTGTTCATATCTTCTGTGTATTGAACTGTTCCTATTAGACTTGAACTATATTTATTATTTTCTAAAGTATTGTCAATTTCTTTATTATCTAGTGATAAAGCATCTAATATTTGAAAATTTTGTACAAAATATTTTGAAAATAATTCTTCTTTTGTTTTTAATAAATCTGTTTTTAAAAGTAGAAATATAAATATCCCAACTATAACACTTATAACTAAAATAATTGAAATTGTAATTATTAAAATTCTTTTCTTTCTAGGTATCATTTTTTCTTCCTCCTATGTATATGTTTTATAAATTATATATTTATTATTTATTTTAATCAATATTTTTCTTTAAAATTCTTTGTTTTACTGATTCATATACAACTATTCCTGTTGATACTGAAGCATTTAATGATGTTACTTTTCCTTCCATTGGAATTTTTACCATAAAGTCACAGTTTTTTCTTACTTTTTCACTCATTCCTGCTCCTTCATTTCCTATTACTATTCCCAATGGTCCTGTTAAATCTTGATTATAGTAATATTTATCTGTATTTATATCAGTTCCACATATCCATAGTCCTGCTTCTTTTAATTTTTGAATACTATCAGATATATTTGTAACTCTTGCTATTTTCATATATTGAACAGCTCCTGCTGATACTTTGTTTACTGTACTATTTACAGCTGCTGCTCTTCTTTTAGGAATAATAATTCCATGTACCCCTGCTGTTTCTGCTGTTCTAATTATTGACCCTAAATTGTGTGGATCTTCTATTCCATCTAATATTAAAACAAATGGATCTTCATTTTTACTTTGTGCTTCTTCTAAAATATCTTCTACTTCGCAATATTCAAATGGTGGTACTATTGCAATTACTCCTTGATAATTTTCGTTTTGTGCCATTTCATCCATTTTTCTTTTATCTTTTTCTACTAGTATAATTTTTCTTTCTTTTGCTATTGCAATTATTTTGTTTATAGAGCCATGTTTTTCTCCTCTTGTTATAAATATTTTGTTTATATCTTTTCCACTTTCTAATAGTTCTAATACGGAATTTCTTCCTTCTATTTGGTCATCGTAATTTTTTTCTTTTTTATTATCGGTATATACCCTTTCATTATCTATTTTGATATTTTTTTGTTTATTGTTTGTGTTATAATTTTTTTTCATTTTACACTTTCCTTTACTTTTTTTATTTTTTGTGTTATTATGTAATATATTATCAATTAAGGAGGACATTATAATGAATAAAATTTTATGTTTTATTCAAAAAAAATTCTGTCAACACGGAGCTTGTAAGTATACTCCGAAGTCACGGCAACTAGCTGATATTCGCAATAAGAGTATTGAATATATTCACTACTCTAATATAGTTCAGAAAAGCAATATCAGAAGCTAAGAAGCTAATATTTGACTTATTGTAAGGCCTTTGTGGCCTTGTTTTTTTATTCATCATCTAACTTAAGCACTGATAAGAATGCTTCTTGTGGCACTTCTACATTTCCAATTTCACGCATTTTTTTCTTTCCTCTTTTTTGTTTTTCTAAAAGTTTTTTCTTTCTTGTAACATCTCCACCATAGCATTTTGCAAGTACATCTTTTCTCATAGCTGATATTGTTTCCCTTGCTATAACTTGTCCACCAATTACTGCTTGAATTGGTATTGTAAACAATTTTCTTGGTATAACTGTTTTTAATTTTTCTACCATTTTCTTTCCTCTTGTGTATGCACTATCTTTGTGAACTATAAATGAAAGTGCATCTACAGGCTCTCCATTTATATGAATATCAAGTTTAACTAAGTCTGATTTCTTGTATTCTTTAAACTCGTAATCAAATGAAGCATATCCTTTTGTTTTTGATTTTAAATTGTCAAAAAAGTCATATATTATTTCATTTAAAGGCATTTCATATATAAGTGTTACTCTACTTTCGTCTAAGTATTTCATATCTATATATATTCCTCTTCTTTTTTGACATAAGTCCATTATATTTCCTACATATTCTTTTGGAGTGAAAATATTTGCTGTAACAAATGGTTCTTCTATATATGATATCTCTTGTGGAATTGGTAAGTCTGTTGGATTATATATTTCTTCTACTTCTCCTGAGGTTTTGTGTACTTTGTAAATAACTGATGGTGATGTTGTTATTAATCCTAAGTCAAATTCTCTATCAAGTCTTTCTTCTATTATTTCTAAATGTAATAATCCTAAAAAGCCACATCTAAATCCAAAGCCTAATGCTGCTGAAGTTTCTGGTTCAAATTCTAAAGCCGCATCATTTAATTGTAACTTTTCTAATGCTACTTTTAAATTTTCGTATTCACTTCCATCAATTGGATATAATCCACAATATACCATCGGTGTTACTTTCTTATATCCTTTTAAAGGTTCTGTTGCTGGGTTACTAGTTACAGTTACAGTATCCCCTACATGTATATCAGATAAACTTTTTATACTTGCCGCTATATATCCAACTTCTCCTGCTTTTATTTCTTGTGCAGGCATATATGAACCTGGTACAAAATATCCAACTTCTGCTACTGTAAATACTTTATTTGTTGCCATTAGTTTTATTTCATCTCCAACTTTTACAGTCCCATCCATAACTCTTACATGTGCAACTGCACCTTTGTAATTATCATAATATGAGTCAAATATTAAGCATTTTGTCTTTTCATTTTCATCACCTTTTGGTGCTGGCAAATCTGTAATTATTTTTTCTAATACTTGTTCTACATTCAGACCTGTTTTTGCTGAAATACATGGTGCATCTTCTGCTGGTATTCCTATTATATCTTCTATTTCTTTTTTTACTTCATCTGGTCTTGCATTTGGTAAGTCTACTTTATTTATAACTGGTAATATATCTAAGTTGTTATCTATTGCTAAATATACATTCGCAAGTGTTTGTGCTTCTACTCCCTGGCTTGAATCTACTACAAGTATTGCTCCATCACATGCTGCTAAACTTCTTGAAACTTCATAATTAAAATCGACATGTCCTGGGGTATCAATTAAATTAAATGTATATTCTTCCCCATTTTTAGCTTTGTATATCATTCTTACCGCTTGTGATTTAATTGTAATTCCTCTTTCTTTTTCTATTTCCATGTTATCAAGCACTTGACTTTCCATTTCTCTTTTAGAAAGTACTCCTGTCATTTCTATTAGTCTGTCTGCTAGTGTTGATTTTCCGTGGTCTATATGTGCTATAATACTAAAATTTCTTATATGTTCTTGTCTATTACTCATTTTTCCTCCTGGATTATATTGTATTTTTGCTTATTTTAACATATTTTTAAAAAAATCACAATAGAAATCTACTATTAGAATAAAATCCCTTCATAGACATTATAAACATTGGTATATCCAATATTTTCCAATATTTTCTGTGCCTTTTGACTTCTGTGTCCTGTAGAACAGTATAAAATAATATTTTCTTCTTTATTTTTTACATATTTACTTATTTCTTTTTTTATTTGATAATCTGGAATACAAATTGCTCCATCAATATGTCCTTCTCTATATTCTTGATGGCTTCTTACATCAATTATTATTGCTCCTTGTTTTATATATAAATCTACATCATCTTTTGTAATATCTTTTTTATCATTAAACCCTCTTTTTAAATTAAAATTTTTTTCTATTTTGTATTGTAATATTCTAAACATTTTTTCACTTTCCTTTACATGTTAATACTATATAATATGTCTATTTTATTTTTTGTTGCTTATGATATTTTGCAATTATGTTATCTCTTTATAATTATGTTTCCTTCTTCGTTTACATTTTTACATTTTCAATAGTTTTACACTTTTTGTGGAAACTGTGGATAACTCTGTGAATAATTGAAAAATAAGCTTTATTTTTTTAAGTTATTCACAATTACTTTTTATTTAATATTTTTTCCAATTATTTACATTTTATATTTTGATTTTATGTGTACCATTTTTTAAAATTATGTATAATAAACAAAAAAGTTATAATAGCTGATTTTACTAGCTTTTATAACTTTTTTATTGTTATACAATATACATAAAATTCGAGTTTATTTTGCAAAAAATGAAAAATAAATTACTGCCATTATTTCTAAAATTGTTATTGTTGGTAATCCTATTGTGAAATGTAATTTTTGTGTCTTGTGTCTAAATGTATACATTCCTGCAATTGTTCCAATTCCTCCACCGTAAAGCTGTTATTATAAATAATGTTTTTTCTGGAATTCTCCATTTTCCTTTTTTGGCTTTTTGTTTGTCTATATACATTGATAAAAAGCCTATTATATTAATTATTAGTAAATATATTATTATGTTTTTTATTGTGAATATATTTTGTATATTTGCATTTTGCATATCAGTTCCTCCTAAAAATTAAAATCAAAATAAGCATATTTTTTAGTTTTAAAATTCAAACAATTATCAATATCTTTTCTTGCTTTTTCTGAAGCTTCACGTATTCTTATAAATTCTCCATTTTCTCTTACTAATGGATTTATGTATCTGATTTTTGTTTTAATACTTTTACAATATTTATTTTTTATCAATGTATCACTTTCATATGCTTCTGTGATGTTTTTCCACTTTTTAAATATTGTTGCAATATTGTCAATTTTATATTTTTCTATTTTTTGTATTATTTCTTTTTCAGATAATTTATATAAATCTCTTTTTGTTATTAAGTTTTTTTCATGCATTTTTTTAACTATGTCGGCTAAAAATTGCATTGATAATTTTGTTTTACCATCCATGTATGAAATTGATAATGTGCTCATATTTTTGGTAAATTCTTCTGCTATTTCTTTATCTTTAAATCCTAATTCTTCTATTTTTTCTTCATTTTTCTGTATTTCTATATTTTGATAAATTTGTTTTATTTTATCTAAATCCCATAATTGTTTTCTTACTCCAAAACCATTTGATAATGTGTATTCAAGTCTGTCGCTTGATAATTGTGGCGTATCATTATCTGCTATTGGATATTTGTGGTAATCATTTACTTCATTGATTTTTATGTTGTCTCTATTTAATAGTTCCATTATTTCTTTTGAATTCGCTATTATTTGTGTTGTTATTTCTTCTGTTGATTCTTGTTTTTCATAATCCTCATTCATAAAATCTATAGTATGCTTAAATACAGGTGTTGCAATATCATGAAATAATCCTGCAAGTGTTTGTTTTTTGTCTTTAGTAAAATTCCATATAATTAATGCGACTGCCACACTATGATCTAAACTTGAATACCACATTTTTATTTCTGGAAATAGTTTTGAATAATATGTACCACAAGATACACTTATCCATGATTGTTTCTGCATTTCTGGTGTTTCTATATATTCTTCTAAGAAGCTTGGAATTTCTGGAGATAATATATTGAAATATTCTTTTATCTGTTTATCTAAATTTTCAAAATATTTGCTCATTTTTAATCTTATTCCTTTTATAATATATTTAGTTTTTTATAAAGTTTTTACATATAAACCTTCGTATGGTACACACAATCTTTTTGAAAAATAATGAAGTTGACACTATTAAATTTGTAATTATTTTTTTAATATTCCTTTTTTTAAGAATGTCCCTTTTTCCCTTCTAGGAGGGAATCTGAAGGAACGTCCCCTTTTCCCTCTTAGCCAAATAGGCTTAGTTGGTTGCTTTGGCTCATTCCTTCTAAGCATCCAAATTCTTTAAGTAAATCAGCTCCTGAGGCACCAATTTTTGCTCTTATTTTTAGGTCGTCTATTGACATGAATTTACCATCTTTTCTTGCTTCTACTATTCCTTGTGCTGCGACTGTTCCAAATCCTGGTATGCTGTTTAATGGTGGTCTTAGTTTGTTATCTTGTATTTTGAATTTTGTTGCTTCTGATTCATATAGGTCTATTGGTAAAAACTCTAGTCCTCTTTCATACATTTCTAGCACTATTTCTAAGTCGTCGTACATGTCTAGTTCTGCTTTTGTTGCTTCTTTTTTCTGATTTTTCATTTCAATTTCTTTCATTTTGTTTTTTGCTTTTTCTTTTCCAAATATCATACAGCTTGCATCAAATGCTTTTGCTCTTATTGAGTAATATGCTGCATAATATGCTAGTGGGATGTGTACTTTAAACCATGCTATTCTGAAAGCATTTGTTACATATGCTGCTGCATGGGCTTTTGGGAACATGTATTTTATTTTTTCACAAGATTTTATATACCAGTCTGGTACATCATGTTCTTTCATTAGTGGAATATATTCATCTTTCCATTTTGGTTCTTTTCCTTTTGCTACTTTTCCCTTACGTACTGATTCCATTATTTTGAAAGCCTTGTCTGGTGGTAGTCCTTTTTTTATTAAATATATCATAATATCATCACGACAACATATTGCTTCTTGTAAGGTTACTATTCCTTGTTCGATTAAACTTTGAGCATTTCCTAACCATACGTCTGTACCATGTGATAATCCTGATAAACGAATTAATTCGTCAAATGTTGTTGGCTTTGTATCCAAAAGCATTCCTCTTGCAAATTTTGTTCCATATTCTGGTATTCCATATGTTCCGACTTCTGAGTGTATTTGTTCTGGTGTTACTCCTAGTGCATCGGTTGAATTGAAAATTGACATTGTTTCTTTATCATCAAGTGGAATTTCTGTTGGAGCTATTCCTGTTAAGTCTTGTAACATACGTATTACTGTCGGATCGTCGTGGCCTAGTATATCTAGTTTTAATAGGTTTCCATCTATTGAGTGATAATCAAAGTGTGTTGTTATAATATCTGAGTTTGGGTCATCTGCTGGGTGTTGCACTGGAGTAAATTCATAGATTTCTCTTCCTTTTGGTACAACTATAATTCCACCTGGATGTTGTCCTGTTGTTTTTTTAATTCCTGTACAACCTACTGATAATCTTTGGATTTCTGCTCTGTTCATTGGAATTCCTCTGTCTTCATAATAGCCTTTTACATATCCATATGCTGTTTTGTCTGCTACTGTACCAACTGTTCCAGCTTTAAATGTTGTCCCTTTTCCAAAGATTACTTCTGTATATTTATGTGCTTTTGCTTGATATTCTCCTGAGAAGTTCAAGTCTATATCTGGTTCTTTATCTCCATTAAATCCTAAGAATGTTTCAAATGGTATATCCATTCCGTCTTTTGCCAATTTGTGTCCACATTTTGGACAGTCTTTATCTGGTAAGTCAAATCCGTTTCCAACTCCATAATCTTCAAATTCTGAATATTTACAATTTGGACATCTATAGTGTGGTTGTAATGAGTTAACTTCTGTAATACCTGTCATGAATGCAGCTAATGATGAACCTACTGATCCTCTGGACCCTACTATATATCCATCTTCATTTGATTTCCATACCAGTTTTTGAGCTATTATGTACATAACTGAATAACCATTACTTATAATTGAATCCAATTCTTTATCAAGTCTATCTTGTACAATTTTTGGTAGTGGATTTCCATATAATTCATGTGCTTTTTTATATGCTATATTTTTTATATCTTCTTCACAACCAGGGATGTGTGGTGGACATTTTTCTGGCGATATTGGGCTTATTTGTTCACACATATCTGATATTAAATTTGTATTTGTTACTACTACTTCATATGCTTTTTCTTCACCTAAATAGCTGAATTCTTCGAGCATTTCTTCTGTTGTTCTTAAATATAGTGGTGCTTGATTATCTGCATCTTCGTATTTTTGACCCGCTTCTAAAATTCTTCTATATATTTCATCTTGTGGATCCATAAAGTGAACATCACATGTTGCTACTACTGGTTTATGTAATTTTTCTCCTAATGCAACTATTTTTCTGTTTATGTCTCTTAGGTCTTCTTCATCTCTCATTATTCCATTTCTTATTAAGAATTGATTATTTCCAATTGGTTGAATTTCTAAATAATCATAATCATTTGCAATTGCTTCTATTTCTTCATCTGGTCTACCTTGTTCTATTGCTTGATATAATTCTCCTGCTTCACAGGCACTTCCTAATATTAGTCCTTCTGAATATTTTTTATACAAGCTTTTTAATATTCTAGGTTTTCTGTAAAAATAATTTACATGTGATAATGATATCAATTTATATAAATTTCTTAGCCCTACATAGTTTTTTGCTAAAATAATTGCATGATATGTTTTTAATTTTTTATATTCTTCTTTTTTAGCTTCTTGATCTGCTGCAACTTGGTCAATATCTTCTAATTTTTTAGCTCCTCTTTCTTTTAACATGTCCATCATAACATTAAATACTTTTACAGTTGTATCAACATCATCTAATGCTCTGTGTGCTACTTCTACTTTTATTCCTAAATTTTCTGCTATTTTTCCTAGTTTGTATTTTTTGTAATCTGGAAATAAATCTTTTGCTAAGCTTAGAGTATCTAAATAAGAGTAATTGAAGTCATATCCTAAAGCTTTTGCATTTTGTTTTAAAAATCCAACATCAAAATTTGCATTATGTGCTACAATTACAGTTTCTTTTTGGTCTCCTAAAAATTCTAAAACTTTTGGAAAAATCTTATCTATTGTTTCTGCATCTTTTACCATATCATCTGTTATATTTGTAACTTCTGATACTCTTTCTGGAATATGTCTTTCTGGATTTACAAAACAACTAAATTCGTCTATAACTTCTTTATTTTTGACTTTCATTATTCCTATTTCTGTAATTTTATCGTTTGAAGCTGAAAATCCAGTTGTTTCTAAGTCAAGTACACAATATGTTGTATCTATATCTTGACCTTTTCCATCATATATTGATTTTGTGTTATCTGGTGCTAAGTATGCCTCTACACCATAAATAATTTTTATATCTGGGTTGTCGTCTCCAACTAAGTGATATGCTTCTGGGAATGCTTGTGCAACTCCATGGTCTGTAATAGCTATTGATTTCATTCCCCATTTCATTGCTCTTTTAATTAAATCTGTTGCTGATGTTACTGCATCCATTTGACTCATTTTGGTGTGCATGTGTAATTCTACTCTTTTTACTTCGCTATTGTCTTGTCTTATTACTTTTTTTACACCTTCTGATTCTACAATTGTATTTGCCATTACTGTAAGTTCATTAGAGAATGAATCCATTTGTGCATTTCCTTCTATCTTTACACCTTTTACGCTTCCCATTCTTTTAATTATTTTCTTGGCTTTATCTTTTTCCAAAAATGCTTTACATGTTAATGTACTTGTACCATCATATAAGTCAAAGCTTAATAATGTCTTTCCATTTTTTAATGTTTTATCTTCCATGTAAATTATTTCACCATCTAATGAAACGGTTCCATCTTCTGAACTTAATTCTGTTATTTTTGTTAGTGGTGCTGTAATATTCATATTTCTACCTAAGATTAATGGAGTGTCTTCTTCAGCTTCTTCTGGCATTTCTGGTATGTCTGTTTCTGTTTCTATAATAGTATTTGCTATTACTGTAACATCTCCTGCATATGTGTCTAATCCTGCTTTTCCTGTAATTTTTATAGCTTTTGCATTTTTTATTTTTTCTGTTATCTCATTTCCTTCTTTGATGTCTTTTGCAAAAGATTTACATGTCATTACCCCTGTTCCATCATAAAGTTCAAAAATTATCATTCCTTTACCAGATTTTGTTTCTCTACATTCACATGTTAAAATTCTTCCTTCTAAAGTTGCTCTTCCGTCATTTGCAGTAATATCTTTTATTTTTATTAATTTTTCTTTTGCTCTTGATTTTTTTCCCATAATATATGTTTCTTCTACTTCTTCATTTACAATATCTCCTGGCATTTCTCCCATTTCTTCTGGTGGAATATACATGTCTCCATCTTGTGGTAGCATATAATCTGGGTCATTATATTCTGGAACAGAATTTGCATTTTGTTGATTTTGAGCTTGTTTATTATATTGAATATTTGAATTATTATGTTGTCCATTTATTTGATTTTGTAGTTCTTCCATTGACACTGAAACAGATTGTTCTATTGCTTTTTCTTCCATTTCTTTCAAATTTTTTTCATATTCTAATTCATCTTGTTTTTCAAACACTTCTTCTAATTCAATTTTATATTTTTTTCCTAATAGTTTTTCTATTACATTTTCAAGTTCGATATCTGTTTTTCTTGTACGTAAAAAATCTGCTCCTTTAATGTGCATTTTTACATGGATTGTATTGCCTTCAACCTCTATTTTACTTTTTAATAGTAGCATTGGTTTCATTAATGGGTATTTATGTGCCATATAACAAATTACATTTCTCCATTCATCTTCTATTGACCTTATTTTTACATTATCTGTATATTGGATTTTCATGTCTATATGCGAAAAAGAAAATCTTTCTATTAGGAATTTTTCAAAATACCATATTTCCTTTATTTCTATATACTCGTCTGTGTGTAAAATAATCCCTAAGGTGTTATTTTTTTTGTTTACATTTAGTGCTGTTACATATGCTTCTTGTATATTTGCTCTTGTTTCGTAATCTTTGAATATATCTTTTAATTTTCTTTGTTGATTTTCTGACATCCTTTTGTTCCACTCCGTTTCATTTTTTGTCTACTATATCATCTTTTCTTGTCGTATTTTATCATATTTATGTTTTAGATTAAAGCGAACAAAGAAAAAAATGTAAAAATTATAACTATAATTTTTACATTTTTCTTGTTTTAATATTAAATATGCTTTTGATTTTATTATTCTAAATTACATTTTTCAATTTTATTTTCAGCTGTATCTATTAAGTATCCATAACCACCTAAATAATAGTTACAATTCTTATAATTATTTTCTTCTAGTGATTTTCCATCTTGTAAGTTAATAACACTTGTATTATTTTGTTGGTCTGCAATATATACTTTTTGATTTAAAATATAATTCAAATTACTTGTTGATGGAATAATTTTTCCATATTCTATAATTTTTCCATTTTCATCTATTTCAAATAAAGTAAGTTCTTTTTCAATTGTTCCATCATCAAGTCTTTTGCTAATATTTAAATAATATTTACCTTTAAAATTATATGTTTTGCCTGCATATCCTATAATATTATCTTCTTTTGTCTCTAAGTTTAATAAGTGTTTTGCTTCTTGTTCAGCATAATCAACATATATTATATATTTTTCAGAAGCACCAATTACAAATTTTCTGCCTTTAGCTAAATTGATTTTATTTGTTCCGTCTAAGTCTATTTGATACATTTCTCTTGTTTGAGTTGTATAATAAATTTTTCCATTTGAAATAAAGAAATCATTTTTTATATTTTGTGCTAATTCAATTAAATTGCTACCGTCTTTATCCATAACACACAATGTACCTTGTGGATTTTTGTTATAGTCATCATATCCTATTTGTTTTACAAAATAGATTTTATCATCTGTTATATATAATTGTAATGAAGAATTTTCACTTATTTTTTGTGTATTTCCTTGTAAGTCTACTTTATAAATTCCCTTATCATTATAGTAATTTGGCATGTAGTAAATAGAAGTACCATCAAAATACATTTTTTCTAATCCATTTTCTATTGTTGCTAATTTTGTAAATTGGTTATCATTTTCTTTTTGAATATAAATTCCTTTGTCTGAATCTTGATAATAAATTATTGTTCCTTCTATTTTACAAAATGTATTTCCACTTTGCATGCTTTTTGTTTTTTCTTCTAATTTATTAGTTTCTGTATTTTTATTACTATTATTTGCCACTTCTTCTTTTTCTATATTTTGTTGTTTTTCTATGCTACTTGTATCTTTTGTTTTTTGTGGATTTATTATTGCCATTACTAATGCTATAATTAATAATATAAATAATATAATTGATAAAATAATTTCAGTTCTTTTTTCTTTCATACTAATATCATTCCTTTCTCATTCATCCAAAGGTTTATATTGTTATAACAAAGCGCGGATTTCAAAATGTTTTAATAAGTACAAAAATTATTAATATCCGCTTTTGTTCTTAGTTACTCAGTTCTTAAAGCTTCAACTGGGTCTTTTTTACTTGCCATTTTTGCTGGTATTAAGCCTGCAATTATTGTTAAAAACATACTTATTAATACTAGAATAATAGCAGCTTTTGGTGGAACCATTGCATGTATTGTTACTCCTGATAAAGCATATACAATTGCATTAATTGGTATTGTTAATAACATTGTAATTCCAATTCCTATTATTCCTGAAATAAATCCAACAATAAATGTTTCAGCATTAAATACTCGTGCAATATCTTTTTTTGATGCTCCTATTGCTCTTAAAATTCCTATTTCTTTTGTTCTTTCTAATACAGATATATATGTTATAATTCCTATCATTATTGATGAAACTATTAATGAAATAGCAACAAATGCAATTAATACATAGCTAATTGTGTTTATAATTTGGCTAACAGATTTCATCATTACACCTACTAAATCTGTATAAGTAATAACATTCTCTTCTTTTCCTTCATCTTTCTGTTTTTGATTGTAATTTTCAATTGCTTCTGTAATTTTATCTTTAGATTCAAAATCTTTTGGATAAATACTAATTTGTGTTGGTGTATCTATGTCAACAGCTCCTAATTTTTTAAGATTTCCTTCATAATTTGAATCTTTATTAGATGAATATGTTTCCATCATTTTAGCAATTTCTTCACTGCTTAATTTACTCATTGCTATTTTTTGTTCATTTGATAAATTATTGTAATCAAATTTTTCGTTTTCATCTGTTGGAAATTGAAGTCCTGTAAATACATTTGTTTTGGGATTTTCTTTTTGTTCTTTTACTATTTGTGTCTCATTAGATTTTGTAATTACATATTCTTTTAAGTCTTTTGTATAGCCGATTCCACTTGTTACAGATGATGCAACACTTTCTTTATTTTGTTTTATTATCCCTACAACTTTTATACTTTCTGCTTGTGCGATTCTTTCTTTCATATATTTGTCATCATCACTTTTATCAATCCATAGTCCATTTTCTTTTTTATAATAGTCTGAATTTAATATTAGTTTATATGATAAATTTAATAATTCGTCATATGTGTATGATGTTGTTTCATCTTTATCTTCGATTTTTTCTCCATTTTCTATTGCTTTCCATTTTTGTTTTAGTTCACTTTGGTCTTTTAATCCTAAAGAATACAATGTATAATCGTCAATTCTTCCATCTTCTTTTACTATTAAAACAACCTCATTATATGCTTTTGGCCAGCTTCCTTTTACTAAATCATATTGAGTCTCTAATAATTGTTCATTGTCTAACAATTCAACCCATATGTCTGTATTTGTCATCATTGAACTTCCAAACATTGAAGCAACTGATGAATTGTTTTGAGCTTCTATCATTTCTCCCATTCCAAATGAATTCATTACTGTACTTGGATTTACTCTAACAATTCCATTTTCTGTATTTTCTTTATATAAATTCAAGTTTAGGTCATATCCATATCTAATACTGTTACTATTATTTTTTATTTCGTTATCTTCTTGTTCTAAATATTTTTTTAGTTCTCCCAAATTATTACTTTGTTTTTTATTTGAAAGTGTTTTCATCATTTCACTCATAACATCTGCTGAATATACTTTGCCTTCTTCTGTATTTTCATCACTTTCTGTTTCTCCCATCATAGATTGCAACATACTTGCCATATCTATTGATGTTTCTTCGACTGTTATTGGATATGATGATAAAGTATCTTCTTCTACTTTTTTGATATAATTTTGTACACCTGTTGAGATTGCTAATATTAATGCAATTCCTATAATTCCAATACTTCCTGCAAATGATGTTAATATGGTTCTGCCTTTTTTTGTCATCAAATTATTTAAACTTAGATGTAAGGCTGTTAGAAATTTCATTGATGTTCTTCCAGTTTTAGCAATGCTTTCATCTTCTTTGTCTTTTTCTGTGTATGGATTTGAATCATCTGTTATTACACCATCTAATATTTTAACTATTCTTGTTGAATATTTTTCTGCTAATTCTGGATTATGTGTAACCATTATAATTAGCTTATCTTTTGATATTTCTTTTAGTATTTCCATTATTTGAACACTAGTTTTTGTATCTAATGCTCCAGTTGGTTCATCTGCTAAAATTATATCTGGATTATTTACTAAAGCTCTTGCAATTGCAACTCTTTGCATCTGTCCTCCAGATAATTGATTTGGTTTTTTATGTATGTGTTCTCCTAGTCCTACATCTTGTAATGCTTTTATTGCTCTTTCTTTTCTTTCTTTTTTTGAAACACCTGATATTGTAAGTGCTAATTCTACATTTGATAAAATAGATTGATGTGGTATTAAATTATAACTTTGGAATACAAATCCTACTGAATAATTACGATATGCGTCCCAATCTTTGTCTTTAAATTTTTTTGTTGATTTTCCATTTATTATTAAATCTCCTGATGTGTATCTATCTAGTCCTCCAATGATATTTAATAATGTTGTTTTTCCACAACCACTTTGTCCTAATATTGATACAAATTCACTTTTTCTGAATTCAATGCTTATCTCTTTTAATGCTTGAACTGTTGTATCTCCGGACTTATAGTCTTTTTTTATTTTTTCTAATTTTAACATATTTTTTCCTTTCGTTTTTTGCTTATCTCTTAGCAAATTATACTAATTTTTCTTTTGTAAATCAAGCTAAATTTTATAATAATTGTAATATTTTATATATTATTTGCGAATAATATTAATGCAAAATTTTATATTATTTAAGGAGGTTATAATGGATAATCCACAATATATTTTAAATGAAGTTAATAAAGGCATAAAAATGGGGATGGATTCAATTTCTACTATTTCTGAAAAGGTTGGTGATAACCAATTTAAAGATGATTTATTATTCCAATATGATAAATATAATGAAATTTTAAATCGTGTTAATTCTGAACTTAAAAATTATGATGATTTTCCAAAGGAGTTACCACCTATGCAGAAAACTATGGGATATATTGATATTCAAATGAGTACTTTAACTGATAAAAGTAATTCTCATATTGCTGAAATGCTTATTAAAGGTACAAATATGGGGATTATTGAGGGTGTAAAATTGAAAAATCATAATCCTGAGGTTGAGCCTACTATTTCAAATATTTTAGATGATTTTATTCGCTTTCAAGAAAATAATGTTGAGCAATTAAAGAAATATTTATAATAGTTACAATTTAATAAGAAAATATACGATTACGAGGGGCTGCCTCTTAAGTATTTATATTTGATTACCTTTCTGAATGCTTGATTGGAGTGAAAAATAGAAAATATTATATTAAAAATAGAGGAATGTTCACGGAAAAATTTATATATGTATATGATTTTAGAATTTTTTAGTTCAATACGCAAAATAAAAATTTCTAAAATAAATTAATGGCACCCTTCCACTTAGTCCTCACTTCGTTCGACGTGAACTCTTTCCATTAATTTATTTAAGAAATTCTAATATTGCTCCAATCACATTCCAAAATTATAAAATCATATACATATATAAATTTTATACCTGAGTGAAAGAGGCTCGATTTTTAATATTAAATTTTCTTTTTGAACGCAATGAACAGTTCAGAAAGGTAATCAAATATAAATCCTTAAGATCCAGCCCCTCGTAATCGTATATTTTCTTAATTAACTGTAACTAATAATTTTATTAAAAAATTCTCAAGATATCATGATAAGTTATATAAATTGATAATGCAATTAATATTGAAAATCCTATTAATTGAATATTTATCTCTGTCTTTTCTTTCATTGGTTTTCTACGAATTGCTTCTATTAACAAAATCAATAATTTACCACCGTCTAATGCTGGTATTGGCAATAGATTAGTTACTCCTAATGATAAAGATATCAACGCTAACATATATACAAATTCTTTAATTCCATTAGTTTTTGCTACTGCTTCTGATATACCAATAGGTCCCATCATTTGGTCTACACTAACTCCACCTGTGAATATCATTTTTATATTATCTAAAATAGATATTGCAAATTCTTTTGTTTCAATTCCTCCATAAACTAAGTGATTAATAAAAGTATCTTCTGCTTGCTTTAAGTTTACTCCTAAATAATATGAAGATATTGTATCTGGTGTTAGTTCTATATTAATCTGTTCATTACTTCTTTCGATTGTCAATAATATTGTATTTTGTCCCTTTTCTTTGATTATTTCTATTGCTTTATTAACATCATTATTAATTTCTTGGTTGTTTACTTTTATAATTTTATCATTTGATTTTATTCCTTGTTTTTCTGCACTACTTCCTTTTTCAACTGATAGTATTTTGGCATTTTCGTCTAAATACATACCTGTACTTTTACTTTTTAATTCTGTTGGTTTTATATTATATGTTAAATTTTCTTCATTTCTTTGTATTATTAATTCAAGTACTTCTCCATTACTTTTTTTCATGACTTTATCTAAATCATATTTATTTTTTATATTTTTTCCGTTTAATTTTATAATTTTATCCCCTTGTTGTAATTCAATTTCTTGTGCTGCATAACCATCTATTACTGAATTTATTTCATTTGTTATGTATGTGCTAGAACTTGTCATTAATATAAAATACACTAGTAATCCAAAAATAATATTTACAGTCGCACCTGCTACAACTATTGCCATTCTTCTTGGGATACTTGCCTTTGAAAAAGAACCTTGGTTTTCTGACCTTTCTTCTTCCCCTTCCATGCTACAAAATCCACCTAATGGTATTAATCTTATTGCATATTTAGTTTCTTTGCCTTGCTTTTTCCAAATAGTTGGTCCAAATCCAATTGCAAATTCATTTACTTTTACTTTGCATAATTTTGCAACTATTAAATGTCCTGCTTCATGTATTGTAATTAGAAAGCCTAATAAAAATATAATTTTTAATGCTGAAATTATAATTGTCAAAATAATTCCTCCTTTTATGATAACGTATTTTCTATTCACAATAATTTATTAATTATTATTTATTATTACTTATTTTTTATAATTTTTTAATCTTCAAAAAGAGGGAATCATAATGTGTCCCTCTTTTTATCCCCTTTATATTATTGTAAATAACATGTATGCAAATGGTGCTATAAAAATAACACTATCTATTCTATCTAGCATTCCTCCATGTCCTGGTAATAAATTACTATAATCTTTTATATCTACATATCTTTTTATTGTTGATGCTGCGAAATCTCCAATTTGTCCTATAAGACTTAATACAATTCCTGTAATTCCTATAAATATATATGAATAATTAAATGAAAAATATGTATTTAAAATCCATGTATATATTAACATTAATACTACAGATCCTACTGTCCCTGCAATACATCCTTCTATTGACTTTTTAGGGCTTACTTTGCTAAATTTGTGTTTTCCAATTTTACTTCCAACACAATAAGCAAATATATCAGTTCCCCATGATGCAATTAAAATATATCCTATTAATAATTTTCCATTTTCCATTCCATTAACTAATGCTAAAAACGTAGTAAATATTGATACATAGCATATTCCTAAAAAAGTATATGCCATATCTTTAAATGTTGTTTTCATATCTGTTGCAATTACTTGTGCAAATAATACTAATAAAAATATTGGTACACTATATATAAATACTTGTGCTAAATATTGGTGTGGCACAAAATTTATTATAGCGATTAATGCACAACTACAATATCCTACCCATTTTATTGGTTTGCATACTTTTGATATTGCTTTTAAATATTCATCCATTGATACTAATGCTATTAATCCTAGTAATATTCCAATTATATATTTATTTGGTACTAATAACATTACTACAACAGCTAGGGCTACTATAAAACCTGAGGCTATTCTTTTTGAATCCATTTTCATCATATTCCTTTCTCCTAAGGTATCTATTTTTTTCTAGTTTTATTTTATAATTATTTATATCTTTTATTATTTTGCTCCAAATTTTCTATTTCTTTTTTGATAAACACTAATTGCTTCATCTAAGTCTGTTTCTGAAAAATCTGGCCAATATTTGTCTACAAATAAAAATTCAGTATATACTAATTGCCATGGTAAGAAATTGCTTAATCTTAATTCCCCACTTGTTCTTATTAACAAGTCTGGGTCTGGTTGGCCTTTTGTATATAAATTACTAGAAATAAGTTCTTCTGTTATATCTTTTATTTCTATTTCATTTTGTTTTACTTTTTGAGCTATTTCTTTTACAGCTGCTACTATTTCATCTCTTCCACCATAATTTAATGCAATATTAAAAGTAATACCAGTATTATTTTTTGTTCTTTCCATACATTTTTCTATTTTATCTATCATTTTATTAGAAAGATTTTCTCTACTACCAATTATTTTTACTTTAATATTCTCTGAATCTGCTCTTTTGCTATAATCATCTAAATAATTTTGGAATAATGTCATTAAACTATTAACTTCTTCTTCTGTTCTTTTCCAATTTTCTGTAGAAAAAGCATATACTGTAATATATTTTATTCCTATTTTATTAGCATATCTAACTATTTTTTCAAGTGTTTTTGCTCCTTCTTTATGTCCCAATGCTACAGGAAGGTTTCTTTTTTTAGCCCATCTTCTATTTCCATCCATTATTATGGCTATATGTTTTGGTAAGTTATCTTGTTCCATAAGTCCTCCTAAATAAAGTATATTCTATTTGTTTTAGTTATATTTATTTATATTTTTTATTTATTTCTATTTTGAATATATTCAGCTAATTGTTTTAAAAATTTAGCTTTTTCTCCATAATTTTCTAGTTGTTCTATTGCTTCTTTTGTAATTTTATTTAATTCTTCTTTTGCTCCATCAAGTCCATAGTAAGAAACATATGTGCATTTTCCATGTTCTTTGTCATTTCCAACTGGTTTTCCTGTTATTTTTTCGTCTCCTTCTTCTGAAAGGATATCATCTTTAATTTGAAAAGCTAATCCGATTTTTTCTGCATATATTGATAACTTTTCAATATCTTTTTCTGATGCATTTGCTAGAATTGCTCCCATTCTTACACATAATTTTAATAGTGCTCCAGTTTTATTTTCATGGATGTATTTTAACATTTCTTTTGAAATATTTTGTCCTTCTAATTCTGTATCTAAATATTCTCCTGCTATCATTCTATCAACTGCTACTGTAAACTCTTGAAAAGCTCTTACTTTACTTTCAAAGTTTTCTTTATATTGATTTTTTATTGAATACAAAATTTCATTGCTTATTACAATATATGACTGATTTAAAAGTCCATCCCCAGCAAGTAATGCAGTTGCATGGTTAAATTGTTTATGGTTTGTTGGTTTTCCATGGCGCAAATCATCATTGTCTATTTCTGGTAAATCATCATGTATTAATGAAAAATTGTGCACCATTTCTATTGCAACTGCAAATGGCATGCATTCTTCAAAATCACAATTTTCTATATCACAATTTGTTTTTCTATCATTATCATTTTTTAATAGTTGATAAGTTGCTAATACTAAAATTGGTCTTAACCTTTTTCCTCCAGCCATTAAGCTATATTCCATAGATCTATTAAGTATTTCTTCTGGGCACTTTTCATGCCTTGTATATTTTTCTAATTCGCTATTTACTATATTTTGGTATTTCTTTAAATTTTCTTTGAATTCCATAAAATTTCCTCGATTATATTTTCAAATTTAAACTATCTTGCTTTTATAGTATTACAATCTTTTAAACAGACATAACTTCTTTTTCTTTATCTGCTAAAATTTTGTCAATTTCTTCTACACTTTTGTCTGTTAATTTTTGAATTTGCTCTTCTGCTTGTTTAAGTTCATCTTCTGTTATATTTCCTTCTTTTTGTTCTGCTTTTGCTTCTTCTATTCCATCTCTTCTTACAGAACGTACAGCAATTTTAGCTTCTTCTGCCATTTTTTTGATTTCTTTTACTAAATCTTTTCTTCTTTCTTCTGTTAATTCTGGAAAGGCTAATCTAATAACTTTCCCATCATTATTTGGATTAATTCCAATATCTGATGCTAATATTGCTTTTTCAATTTCTTTTAAAACACTCATATCCCATGGTTGAATAACTATTAATCTTGCTTCTGGTACAGAAACCCCTGCAACTTGATTTATTGGTGTTGGTGTTCCATAATAGTCTATTTTTACTTTATTTAATATTGCAGGATTTGCTCTACCTGCTCTAACTTCTGATAGTTTTTCGCTATAAACACTTATTGTTTTATTCATTTTTTCTTTTATATTTGTATAATCCATAATCTTTTTTCTCCTTTTTTTGTCCCATAGGACTGTTTTTTGTATGACATTTTTATCTGTTTATGATATATTTTATTTTTTTGGTGTTCCTAACATTTTTGTTATATCAGCAGATAAAGCTACTAATATAGTCAATAATATGTATAACCAAATAATTCCATCTTTTGTTAATGTTTTTGTTAGATTTTGTAGTGCAAAACCTACTAAAAAATATATACTTAATATAATAATTATTTTTACAAAAACTTTTTTTACACTTTTAGTTGCATTTTGTGTTATTTTATCATCTATAAAAATTCTTTTAGCTTGTGTATTTATGTGTAATGCTATAGAATCAGCAAATTCCTTTTCTAGTATGATTTCTTTCATTGTTTTTTTATCTATTAAAAATTCTTTGTTCTGAATTTTTTCTTTATATAGATTTATACTATTTTTTAAGTTTTCGCCTTTAAATGTATAATTGCTAGCTTTTGCAATTAATCCATATTCAATTATTTTTTCTAATATGTAAAACAAAATGCTTAGTGATGATATTTTATTGAATATAAATATCTTAATTATTAGCAAGATAATTATAAATATAAATGATTCTATTTTATATATCTTAAATACTTGTTGTAGTTCTTCATCTTTTTGCTTATCTATTATATTATCTTTTAATAGCTCATTTTTTATTACTTTTTGTAAATCATTATATTGCACATTATATGAATTAAATGTATTTAATAATTTTTCTTCTAATTCACTTTTTGTAATTTCAATATTTTTAGGGAATAAGAAATTTAACATTATTATTTCATGTTCTTTTATTGTATTTAAATTTACACTGAAATTTGGTTTAATTATATAGTTTTGTGAATTTATATCATTTTCGTCGTATTCTATTTTTAAATAGCCTTTTATATTCATATCAATTATTGCAGATAATATTAAATCAAAATTATTATTTGTTTTTTTATCATTTATGCTGCCTATAATTATTGAATCCATTTTTGTTATTTCTTGATTTGTTATATTTTTATTGGTTTGTGAATTATAATACTTTAAATATATCCATATAATTATAATTATGTTTATAAGTATTAGTATTAGCATAGATTCTCCTTATTTTACTAATGTTCCTATATGTTCCCCTTTAACTGCTCTTACTATATTTTCTGGGTCTGCAATTCCGAATACTAATAGTGGTATATTATTATCTCTACATAATGCTGTTGCTGTTGAATCCATTACTTTTAAGTCTTTTTCTAGTACTTCTAAATAAGATATTTTATCATATCTTTCTGCATTTGCATCTAATTTAGGGTCTGCTGAATATACTGCATCAATTGCTTTTCCTAGTAATATTATATCTGCTTGTATTTCTGTTGCTCTTAATACTGCTGCTGTATCTGTTGTAAAATATGGATGTCCTGTACCACATGAAAAAATTACAACTCTTCCCTTTTCTAGATGTTTTTCTGCTTTTCTAATTATAAATGGTTCTGCTATTTCTCTCATTTCAATGGCTGTTTGAACTCTTGAATATATTCCTCTTGCTTCTAGTGCGTCTTGCAATGCTAAACCGTTCATCGCTGTTGCTAACATTCCCATATAATCTGCTGTAGCTCTTTCCATTTGGTGACCTTGTCTTCCTCTCCAGAAATTTCCTCCTCCTACAACTACACCAACTTCTACTCCCATGTCTACTACTTCTTTTATTTTATCACATATTTTTCCAACTGTTTCTACATCAACACCAGTTTTCTTTTCTCCTGCTAATGCTTCTCCACTTAGTTTTAATAATACTCTTTTGTATTTTGCTTCTGACACTTTATTCACTCTCCTTAACTTTTTATTATATGCATTCTATCATATATTTTATAAATTGAATAGTGTTTTTTAGATTTTTGGCAAAAAAAATGATTACCGATTATTACAGCTTTGTAATAATATATGTATATATTACTGACCTGCAAACAAAAAATCCTTTTGGGTTATTTTCCAAAAGGATTTTTTAAATTATTTTAATTGATTCATAACTTCTTCAGCAAAGTTTTCTTCTTTTTTCTCTATTCCTTCACCTTTTTCAAATCTTGCAAATGCAACAACATCACTATTTGTTTCTGTTAGTAATTGAGAAACTTTTTTGTTTGGATCTTTTACAAATGCTTGGTCTACTAAGCAGATTTCTTCATAGAATTTTCCAATTCTTCCTTGTACTATTTTTTCTGCTATTGCTTCTGGTTTTCCTTCATTCATTGTTTGAATTTTTAGGATTTCCATTTCTTTATCTACTCTTTCTTGTGGTACTTCTTCTTTTCTTACATATTCAGGTCTTGCTGCAGCTATTTGCATACAAATATCTTTTGCAACTTCTTCTGTTCCTTTTGACATATTTACTAAAACAGCTATTTTTCCATCACCATGGATATATTTTGCAACTAATCCTTCAGCTTCAAATCTTGCAAATCTTCTGATTGATAAGTTTTCTCCAATTGTTGCTATTTTTCCAACTAATGCTTCTTGTACTGTTTTTCCTTCTTCGAATTCAGCTGGTTGTGCTAATAATTCTTCTACGTCTTTTGGATTTTTGTCAACAACTTGTTTTGCAACATTCATTACAAATGTTTTGAATTCTTCATTTTTAGCAACAAAGTCTGTTTCTGAGTTTACTTCAACTATTGCTCCTGTTTTTCCATCTTCTGAAATATATGCTTCAACTAATCCTTCTGCTGCAACTCTTCCTGATTTTTTAGCTGCTTTTGCAATTCCTCTTTCTCTTAAAAGATCCATTGCTTTTTCCATATCTCCGTCTGTTTCTGTTAAAACTTTTTTGCAGTCCATCATTCCTGCACCTGTTTTTTCTCTTAATTCTTTAACTAAGCTTGCTGTAATCATTTAAAATTCCTCCTTTTATTAATCATAACTTTTTGTTATGTATTTATTTACAAAAAATTGTTTAAAAAGGCAAGCTTGCTACGTCCGAATCATTTTCGCACGAGCGTTGCTCGCCCTTTTCATAATTTATTATTCTGTTACTTCTTCAGCGTTTTCTACAACTTCTTCCATTGATGCTGGTTCTGTTGTTTCAACTTGTTCTTCGCTTTCTTCAGCTTCAAAGCTTTCACCTTGTTTACCTTCGATAACTGCATTTGCCATAACATCTGCTATTAATTTAACAGCTCTTATTGCATCATCGTTTCCAGGAATTGCATAATCAACTTCTTCTGGATTACAGTTTGTATCTACTAAACCAATAACTGGTATATTTAATTTTTTAGCTTCTAATATTGCTATATGTTCTTTTTTAGGATCTACTAAGAATATAACTCCTGGTAATTTATCCATTTCTTTGATTCCACCTAAGTTTCTTTCTAGTTTATCCATTTCTTTCTTTAATAAGATTACTTCTTTTTTAGGTAATCTATCAAATGTTCCATCTTCTTGCATTGTTTCTAAGTCTTTTAATCTTTGTACTCTTGTTCTAATTGTTTCAAAGTTTGTTAACATTCCACCTAACCATCTTTGATCAACATAGTACATTCCTGATTTGATTGCTGCGTCTTTAACACATTCTTGTGCTTGTTTTTTTGTTCCTACAAATAGAACTGTTTTTCCTTCTTCTACTTGTTCTTTTAAGAACGCATAAGCTTCATCTAATTTTTTAGATGTTTTTTGTAAATCGATTATATGGATTCCGTTTCTAGCTTGGAATATATATTCAGCCATTTTAGGATCCCATCTTCTTGTTTGATGTCCAAAGTGAACACCTGCTTCAAGTAATTGTTTCATTGCAACTACTGCCATTTTAAATTCCTCCCTTTTTGTTTTTACTTCCATAAAGTTCATCATTTAAATAGGACCAATTCTTGGCACTTCCCTTTAAACTTGCTTTATGTGATTAATACGCATATTATTATAACAACATTTTAAGTTAAATGCAAGCTTTTTTCATATTTTTATTCACATTTGTTATATTATTTTACAATTTATTGTAAAAATATTGCATATACTTATAAACTGAGTTTGCCCAATTTTTATCTGTTGCATATTTTTGATTAACCCCTGATAAATTTGCTCCATTGTAATAGATTCCAACAGCTTTTTCGCCACCATATATTGCTGTTCCCTTTGGATTTAAATAATATTTTACTAGTACTCTTGCTAATAAATCTATGCTTTCTGAATAATTTGAAAATTTATATGCTCCATTATATGGATTTGAATCATATGCACCATATCCAAATAAATTATTTTTTTGTAATGCAATATTTGATTTTCCCCAATTACTTTCATGGACTCCTATTGATGCTACAAATATTCCATTTATATTATATTGTTTTTCTATATAATAAAAATATTCTGCATTATTTTCAAATATTTTATTTTCATCTTTGTCATCTTTTAATACTTTTTTAAATTGTTCTAAGGTTAGTCCACTTGGTTTATTTAGCTTCATTTGAAAATTTAGTGTAGAGATTAATTCTTGTTTTGTCTTTGTTGTCGCTTTTTCTTCTATTTTATTTTCTTCTGCATTTGGTTCTATAAATGTTGTACATTCTGCTTTAATCCAGCCTTTTACTGTCTGATATGTAACCTGATACCAACTATCCCTTATATCTAAAACCACTAATTTTTGATTTTGCATTAAAGTCTTTAATTTTTCGCTTTCTTGATTTGGTTCTGACTTCAATTCTAGGATATCAGTTGTAACGTATACTGTATCCCCTTTTTTTACTGTATAAGAATTTGTATATTTTGCTCCACCTATTTCTATGATTTTATTTAATGCTGCTTTTTCTATTGAAGCATTTATTTGTTCTTGAGAAATTAACTCACCATTTTTATATTCTTTTTGTGTTGTTATTTTTTGTGTTCCAGTTCTTCCTTCTTGTACTACATATGATATACCTTTTGGAATTTTTATATTTGTTCTATATTGTGTTAAATATTCTAATGTTTCTTCGGTTTGAACTAATTCTGTTTTTATTCCTTGCTCTATTTGATTTTGTATAATATTTTCTACATAATTTTCATCTAGCTTTTCAGCTTTACTAATTTTAATTTCATTACCTTCTGTACTTTTATTTTGGTTTGTTATGTCTGCTGATACTTCTAGTGTTTTTTCTCGTGATGGATATATGTATATTTCATAAAACATATATGTATATAATATTGTAAAAAATAAAAATGTAAAATAAATTATGCCTTTTAATGTAATTTTTATTTTATTTTTTTCTTTAGTTTTCATATAATCACCTATTTTTATTTTAATATTCTTGTAGTTTTTTGTCAATTTTTTTATCTTTTATTATTTTGGAATATTATTCTACATTTCTGTTATACTAATACTAGAATTTAGGAGGTAAAATATGGCTGAAAACATAAAAGAAAGTATAAAAAATAAAGACCTATTATCAAATAAAAGATTAGCTTATATAGATATGGGCCTTAGTTTAAATTCTATAGATAATTTAAGTCCTTCACATTATTTTATAGATTTATCCAAAAGATTCATTAATAATGAATTTGAATATGAAGAATTTGAAAGTTTACTAAAAACTTATTATAATAATCAAGACTTATCTAATATAGATATTCAAAAAGAAAAAGAATGCGATTTTGTTACATTAAGAATTTCTAAGCTTTTGGAAGATTCTAGCTTTTTTCTTAGCCCTCTTAGCCTTAAAAATACTCATCTTTTCTTATATAGAGATATTTTTCCTTTTGCTGGAAATTATAGAAAAACTCCAATTTTTCAAAAAGAAGATATTTTAAGTAATAACATAATATATTTTGTTTCAACTCAGGATATCTCCTGCTGTTTAAAAGATATATTTGAGAATGAATTTAGTTTTAATTTTTCAACTATGAATACAGATGATATAATTAATCATTTTTCTAACTTTCTTTCTCGTGTTTGGGAAATACATCCATTTTTAAAAGGTAATACAATAAGTATTTGTATATATTTTTTAAAATATTTTTATCATCTTGGATTTGACCCTAATATTCAGTTAATCGTAGATAACAGTATATATTTAAAAAATAGTTTAATTAGAAGTATTTATAATGATTTTCCTAATGGTATCTATGCTAATCCTTCTTTTTTAATTTCATTCTTAGAAAATTTGCTATATTCTAAAAATAACATTTTAAATAATGATGATTTATATTTAAAAAACCATTTTAAATTAAGTGTTAAAATAGCCAAATTTTCACAATAATATTTTTGGTTAAAAAACCAATAAACTCTATTTTTGTAAAGTTTATTGGTCTTTTTTCATTTTTACATAACATTATTGACATATAAGTATAATTATGATATACTAAAATACTAGAGTGGTATACTTAGTATAAATTAATATTTATTTGTTAGATATTTAGCTTATATATTGAAAGGAGTGTTGTTAGATTTGAAAAAAGAGCAAATCATTCAATCAGCAAGAGAATTGTTTCATCAGTTTGGTTTCAAAAAAGTTTCTATGGATGAAATAGCTCAAAAAGCAGGAGTTACTAAGAAAACAATTTATATGTATTTTGATAGTAAAGAAGATTTGTTAAAATATTTTATCCAAGAAGAAATACAAAATATGGAGAAAATTGTTAAAACTGTTGAAGAAAAAAATCTTGATTTTTTTGAAACAGTAAATCAAGCAATATATGGCTTACTTGAATATAGAAAGCATCAAGACTTTTTAAATGTTATCGCAAAAGAAGCTGAATGGCTAAAAAATCCAGTTATTGTTGACAATCTAAAGTTGATTGATGAAAAAATCCAAAATTACATAAGAAAAAAATTAGAAAAAGCAAAAGAAAATGGATATATTGATTATCCTGATTTAAATATTACTACATTTTTAGTTTATAAAATGTATATTGCTTTGATTATTGAATGGAATGATAAAGATAAAAATTTAGATGACCAAATGATAGCTCAAAGCATTGTAGAAATTTTAAAAAATGGTTTAAGAAAGGATGTTGAAAAAAATGAAAAATATTAAAAACAATAAGTTTTTTACTATTATAATTTTTATAGTGGTACTATTTATACCATTAATTTATAGTTTCTTCTATTTAAAATCTTATTGGGATCCATATGGAGATTTAAGTGGAATGAAAATTGCTGTTATTAATTTAGACACTGGAAAAGATGGAGAAAATCAAGGTAATGATTTTGTAAGTAGTTTAAAAGAAAGTGCTACTTTTGATATTCAAGAAGTTAGTAAAGAAGAAGCTGAACAAGGAATGGAAAAAGGAACATATTATGCTTCAATAGAAATTCCTGATAACTTTACAGAATGCTTATTAAGTGCTTCTACAACTGATAAACAAATTGCTCAAATAACTTATAGCCCTAATCAAGCTACAAACTATTTAGCTACTCAAATTGTAAATAGTGCAGTAAAAACAATTGAATTAAATCTACAATCAAAAATTGATAAACAAATTATTGCTAATCTAGCAAGCAAACTAAATGAAGTTCCAGATAGCTTAGAAAAAATAAGTGATGGAACAGATTCTATATTAAGTGGTTCTAAAACTTTAAACTCTGGCTTAAAACAAATTAAGGATGGTACATCAACACTAACTAATAGTTACTCTGAGTTTAATACTGGTGTACAATCTGCTTATTCTGGAAGTCAAAGTTTAGAAAGTGGAATTTCTCAAGTTTCTTCTGGTATTAATACATTACAGTCAGGAAGTAAAAGTTTAGATAGCGCTATTTCTCAAATTAATTCTGGAGTTGACCAACTATCTACTCAAGGCAGTCAAGGAATTAACCAATTATCAGCTGGTATATCAGCATTAGATAGTGGTGCTAAAAATTTAAATGATAGTATTCCAACATATGTTACTGCTACAAATACTTTAAATATTATGTTAAATAATCTTGTTGCACAATGTGAAAATTCTACAGATCCTAATTTACAAGCTTCTGCTGCTCAACTTAAATATGTATTAAATACTAAATTTTCAACTTTAACAGCTTCTGGTGAAGCTTTAAAAACTGGAGCAAGTACTTTATATGCTGGAACTCAAACATTATCAAATAGTGCAAGTGGCTTAAATCAAATAACACAAGGTATTCAAAATTTAAAAACTACTTTATCTTCTGTAAAACAAGGTACATCATCTCTAAATAGTGGAGTTAATACTTTATCAACTGGTGTTAATACTTTGTCTGCTGGAAGTTCTAGTTTAACAACTGGATTAGCTAAGTTAAGCTCAAGTTCTAATCAAATTAATGATGCTTTAAATACAATAAATGCTGGTACATCTTCAGCTTATAATGGAAGTTCTTCATTAGTATCAGGTATTCAGACTTTTAAAACTTCTGTAAATGAAGGCTTACAAGAAACAAACGAACAATTAAAATCACTAGATGGAATAGAAGAATTTGGAGAAAACCCTGTAAACTTTGAAACTGATGCTTATGGTGAAGTAAGCTCATATGGTGTTGCCTTTACCCCATTATTCTTATGTATTGGTTTATGGGTTGGAGCTTTAATGTGTTATGTTGTTTTATATTATGACCATGATAATAGATTTGGAGTATTAGGAATGACTAATAAAAATAAATTGTTCCAAAATATATTATATATTGCTCTTGGTGCTTTAGAAGGTTTACTTACAGGTATCTTACTAAAATTAAGTTTAGGTTATGCAGTAGAAAATGTTGCTTTATATTATGGCTCTAGTATATTAATCGGAATTACATTTATGAGTATTATTCAATTTTTAATTAGAAACTTTGGTGATATTGGTAAATTCTTAGCTCTTATAGTTTTAGTTTTACAATTAGCAGCATCTGGCGGAACTTTCCCAATAGAAACTATAAATAAAGGTTTCCAAGTAATTTCTCCTTACCTACCTATGACTTATTCAATTAAATTGTTAAGAGAAATTCTAGTACCTACATCAACTAATTTAAGAAGTTCTTATATTTTAATTTTATTATGTATTTCTATTATTACTTTTGCAATTACTACTGTTGTTGATATTGTTAAAACAAAGAAAGCTACTAATGCTTAATTAATATAAATTACAACAAAAAATCAGCTTATAATTTTATTATAGGCTGATTTTTATTTTTATTAATAGTTGTGTTGTTTATTTATTTTTTAATCTTTTCCTAATACATATGGATTTGCTTCTGTTCCATCTCCACTTGCTATGTAAACTCCTTCGTTCATTACTACTACAGGGCGGATACCCCAACAATCATTTGCATATTGACTATGCACTTCTCCGATTGCTATATATACGTGGTAATGAACCATTAGTAGAAGCAAGCCAATAATATGAACCTATTGCTATTTTTCCAGTATTTCCAATATTATTTAAAAAGTCTTCATATGTCATTGCATGTACTTCTTTTATTAGATTTAATTGATTCTTATCTTTATACATATCCCAACTTCTTGGTTTTACTTTTACTCCAATACTTGATGTATTATAATTTATCTTTCTTGTTCCACTTGACAATAAATATTCTGCTACATTGGGATCATTACTTGAAAAAACAAAATTTTCTGGTGAACCTGCATGTACTATTTTTATTATATATGTCTTTCCGTTTTCTTCTTTACTCTCTAATATTTGCCATCCATCATAATTTGGTGTTCCATACCCATTTCTTGGTGATACACTTTTATTTCTACTTATTATTATTTTTCCATTATTTATAGAACTAGCATTTGTAGTATCTCCTTTATATGTAAAACCTCCAAATGTGAAGTTTAATCCATTATCATCATTTAGTTTAAATGTTGAATTATAATTTTTTTCAATATTTATACTATATAATTTATTTTCATTTAATCCGTTTACTCCATATATGTCCTCATATGTCCATTCTCCTGCATCATATTTTACTAAATCTTTAGCAGCTTTGTATTTATTAACTTTAATATTTACTTCTTTTTCTACTATTTTTCCATTATATGTTCCTGTTGCTGTGAATGTATATTTTCCATTTTTTGTTATCGCATATGGCAATGTGTCTGAATCTGTTCCATCTTTTAATTTAACTGTACATTCTGTTCCAAATTTTTCTAATATTGCAGTAAAATTAATGTATAATGTTGTTTTTCCTTTTATTTGTGAACTATCCTCTACAGAATTTGTTGAATTAGTATCTGTTGTACTTGTTCCTATATAAGCTTCTCCTATTATTATTTCTGGTTCTATTAATATTGTTTCTTCTCTTTCTTTTCCACTTGTTGATATTACTTTATATATATATTCTGTTCCTACTTCTATTGTATAATCTATTGACTTTTCTTGTTTTGTTCCAAAACACTCTATAATATTTCCATTTGAACATTCTATTTTATCTATTCCATTTTCACTATCTTTTACTTTAATAAGGATTTGTATTGTTCCATTATTCCTTGATTTAATTTCATATGAAAATTCTATATTATTTTCATTTACTATTTCTGTTATATTCAGATTTATATCTATGAAATATGATTTTATTACTCCATCTTTTTGTAATGTTACTTTTTTACCTTCTGCTGTTTCATTCTCTTTTAATATTGGATTATATTCTGATAATTTTTGTGTTAGCCATTCTTGTGTTATATCATCAAGTGTAGCTTCTGTTAATTTTTCTACTTGTAATTCTTGTATACTTAAATTTAATTTTTCTTTCATCTCTGACTCTGTCTGTGTTTGTTTGGCTTGTTTTGCTCGTGCAAATAATCCATTTTCTCCTGTCAATGTTGCTATTGCTACTCCTGATAATATTAATAAAACTATTATTGTTATTATTAATGCAATTAATGTTATTCCAAAATTTTTTTCTAATCTTTTGTTCATATTTAATATTCTCCTTTATAGTTATATTATAACTTTTAAAAATATTATAGTCAAAATATAACTTTTTGTCAATAGTTACATTTTGACTTTTTATAATATATTAGAGGTGATTTTAATGTTAAGAATTAAAGATTTAAGAGAAGATAAAGATATGTTACAAAAGGAAGTTGCTGATTTACTAAATATTTCCCAAACTAATTATAGTAAATATGAATTGGGAAAAATTAATATTCCTATTAATACTCTAAAAAAGCTTGCATTAATTTTTGATACTAGTATTGATTATTTGTTAGGCTTGACAAATGAAAGGAAGCCTTATCCTAGAGTATAAAAAAACGACTATGTTTTTTATTGTAACATAGTCACTTTTTATTATTTAAACTCCCATTATATTATATCCACTGTCAGCATATATTACTTGACCAGTTATTGCTTCAGACATATCACTTAATAAAAATGTAGCCACGTTTCCAACTTGTGTTGTTGTTACATTTCTATGTAATGGTGACTTTTCTTCTACAACTGTTAGAATTGAAGAAAAATCTTTTATACCTTTTGCTGATAATGTTTTTATTGGTCCCGCAGATATTGCATTTACTCTTTTTCCTTCTTTTCCTAGATTTTCTGCTAGATATCTTACACTTGATTCTAATGCTGCTTTTGCAATTCCCATTATATTATAACCTTCTAGCACTTTAGTTGAACCATGATATGTTAGTGTAACTAAATTTGCATTTTCTTTTAATAAATCTAATTCTTTTGCAATTCTTGCTGCTAAAACAAATGAATATGCGCTTACTTCTATAGCATGCAAATATCCTTCTTTACTTGTGAAAATAAAGTCATTGTGTAAATCTTCTGTGTTCGCATGTGCTATTGCATGCACTATTCCATCTATTTTTCCATTTTCTTCTTTTATCTTTTTAAAAGTATCTCTTACCAATTCATCCTCTGATGCTCCATTTAGTACATATGCTTTACTTCCTTTAAACTCAGAAATCAATTCTTCTATTTTACTCTTATTATCTTCTCCCATATATGTAAAAATTAATTGTGCACCATTTTCATATGCTGATTTGGCTATTCCAAATGCAATACTCCATTTGTTTCTTATTCCCATTATTAATATTTTTTTATCTTTTAATAACATTTTTTACCTCCTGATTTTTCTCTATAAAACCACTTATATTTCTAAATTTATTATATCTTTCTTCCCTAATGTCATTTGGATTCATTTTTGACATTCGTAGAACTTCTTTTCTGATTTTGTTTTTTATATTATTTGTTATTTGTTTAAAATTTTCTTCTGTTATTTCAAGCGGTTCTTTTATAATTTCATCAATTACTTTTAAATCATATAAATCTTTTGCTGTTAGTTTCATCTTTTCCGCAGCTTCTTTGTATCTACTTGAATCTTTCCATAAGATACTGCTATACCCCTCTGGTGATAATATTGAATATATTGCATTTTCAAGCATATATACTTTATTAGCTACTCCTATTGCTAATGCTCCACCTGATGAACCTTCTCCAATTATAATTGATATTACTGGCACTTTCAAGTTTGCCATTTGAAACATTGACTTTGCTATTGCTTCTCCCTGTCCTTTTTCTTCTGCTTCAACCCCTGGATATGCTCCTTTTGTGTCTATAAAAGTTATTACAGGTCTATTAAATTTTTCGGCTTGTTTCATAAATCTTATTGCTTTTCTATAACTTTCTGGATTTGGCATTCCAAAATTTCTTTCTATGTTTTCTTTTGTTGTTCTTCCTTTTTGTTCTGCAATTATCGTAAAATTTTGCTCTCCTATTTTTCCTAATCCACAAATTATAGCTTTGTCATCTTTAGAAATTCTATCTCCATGTAATTCTATAAATTCTTCAAATATGTTTTCTATATAATCAATTGATGTTTTTCTTTTTGGATTTCTTGCTATTTCTACTCTTTCCCAAGCTGACAATTCTTTTATCTTTTTATTTTCAGAATTTTCTTTATATTTCATTTTTATTATCTTTCCTTCCTAAAATTTGACATAGCCAAAATTGTAATTATTTTTCAATCATTTAACCTCATTGATGATACTTTAGTAGTCTATAAATGGTCTCTTTCATATCTTCTCTTTTAACAATTTTGTCAATAAATCCATGTTCTAGTAAAAACTCTGCTGTTTGGAATTCTTCTGGTAATTTTTCTCCAATTGTTTGTTCAATTACTCTTTGTCCTGCAAATCCAATTTTCGCTCCTGGTTCTGCTAAAATGATATCTCCTAAACTTGCAAATGATGCTGTAACTCCCCCATATGTTGGGTCTGTTAGTACAGATATGTATAATAATCCAGCTTCATTTAGTTTTGTTAATGCTGCTGTTGTTTTTGCCATTTGCATTAATGCAATTATTCCTTCTTGCATTCTTGCACCACCTGAAACAGAAAATATTATTAGTGGTAATTTTAACTTAATTGCTTGTTCAATACTATATGTGATTTTTTCTCCGACTACTGCCCCCATACTACCCATTAAAAATCCGCTATCCATTATACAAATTACCACGTCTTCTCCATTTATCTTTCCAGTACCACATGCAATAGCTTCTTCTAAACCTGTTTTTTCTCTTAAGATTTTTATTTTTTTTGGATAGTCTTCTAAGTTAAGTGGATTGCTGGTTTCTATGTTTAATTCAAACCTTTTGTATGTTCCTTCATCTATAATTGTCTCAAGCCTTCTTCCTATATGTATTCTAAAATAATGTCCACAATTTGGACAAATACTTAAATTTTCTCTAACCGTTTCTTTATACAATATTTCTTTGCAATTATCACATTTTACCCATTTTCCAATTGGGATGTCTATATTTGTTTTTTTGTTTTTAATGTTATTATTTTCTCTCTTTTTTATTTGGTCGACAATCATCTATCTTCTTGCATCTCCTTATTTCTTCTTTAACATTTCTTTTTCTATAAAAGATGTATCAAAATTTCCTCTTATAAAGTTTGGATTCTTTATTATTTCAAAAAGGAAATCTCTATTTGTGTTAATTCCATCTATAACTAGTTCTTCTAATGCTCTCTTCATTTTGCTTATTGCCTCATTTCTATTTACTCCAAAAGTTATTATTTTTGCTATCATAGAATCATAATTTGGTGGAATTGTATAACCATTATATATTGCAGTATCTATCCTAATTCCATTTCCTCCCGGCAGATTTATTTCATTTATCTTTCCAGGTGATGGCATAAAGTTTTTGTTTGGATTTTCTGCATTTATTCTGCATTCTATAGAATGACCTCTAAATTCTATTTCTTTTTGTTTGAATTTTAGTTTTTCACCTGCTGCAATTTTTATTTGTTCTTTTACCATGTCTATTCCTGTTCTCATTTCAGTTATTGGATGTTCTACTTGGATTCTTGTATTCATTTCCATAAAATAAAAGTTTTTGTCACTATCAACTAAAAATTCGACTGTTCCTAAGCTTGTATATCCTGCTGCTTTTGCTGCTTTTATTGCTACATTTCCCATTTTATTTCTTAGTTTTTCATCAATTATCGTTGATGGTGTTTCTTCAACTATTTTTTGATGATTTCTTTGTATTGAACAGTCTCTTTCTCCTAGATGAACTATATTTCCATATTCGTCTGCCATTATTTGTATTTCCACATGGCGTGGTTCTTTTATATATTTTTCTATATATATTTCGTCATCATTAAAAGAATTTTTGGCTTCTTGTTTTACAATATTATAATTTGTTTCTAGTTCTTCAAATGAATTTACTACTCTAATTCCTTTTCCCCCGCCACCAGCTGCTGCTTTTAATAAAACTGGATATCCTATTTTTTCACACACTAAAATTGCTTGTTTTAAATCTTTAATGCTCCCATCAGATCCTGGAATAACTGGAACTCCTTCTTTTTTCATCATTTCTTTTGCTTTTGACTTATTTCCTAATAAATCTATAACATTTGATTTAGGTCCTATGAATTTTATGTTTGATTCTTCACATATTTTTGCAAATTGTGCATTTTCTGAAAGAAAACCAAATCCTGGATGAATACTATCTGCCTTTGTAATCATTGCTGCTTCTATGATGTTTTTTACATTTAAATAACTTTTCATAGAATTTGCAGGTCCTATACAAATCGCTTCATCTGCTAGTCTTGTATGTATAGCATCTTTGTCTATTTCTGAATATACTGCTACTGTTTTTATATTCATTTCTTTACATGCCCTAATTATTCTAACTGCTATTTCTCCACGGTTTGCTATTAATATTTTGTTCATTTACTATATTTCTCCTTTTCCAAAGCATTAGCCTATTTTTATAAAATTTAATGTATAATTTTTTAATTTTCTACTACCGCAAAAGTAAATTCTCCTTTTGCAACCAAATTTCCATTAACTGTTGCAATTCCTTCTCCTACTCCAATAGGACCTTTTCTTTTTATTATATTTACTTCCAGTTTTAACCTATCTCCTGGTACTACCATCTTTTTAAATTTCATTTTGTCTATTCCTGCAAATAATGCATTCTTTCCTTTGTTTTCTTCCATAGAAAGTATTGCAATTGCTCCAGCTTGTGCTAATGATTCTGCAATTAAAACTCCTGGCATTATTGGCTTTCCTGGAAAATGCCCTTTAAAGTACCATTCATTTATATCTACATTTTTGTAGGCTATTGCTTTTTCTCCTGGTGTGTATTCTTCTACTTCATCTATCATTAAAAATGGTTCTCTTTGTGGAATTATTTCTTTAATCTCTTTTTTATTTAACATTTTTATCTCCTACTTTTTAACTTATTCTAAATAATGGTTTTCCATATTCAACTGCTTCGCCATCTTTTACTAAAATTTCTACTATTTTTCCATCATATTCTGATTCTATTTCGTTCATTAATTTCATTGCTTCAATTATGCACAAAGTATCTCCCTTTTTTACTTCTTTTCCAATTTCTACATATGGTGCTGATGTTGGAGCTGGCTTTAAATAAAATGTTCCTACCATTGGAGCTTTTACAATCTTTCCTTCTATTTTAACATTCTGTTCCTGATTTGTTTGTGTATTTATGTTTTCTTTTTGTAGTAAATTAGCATTTTCTACTTTTAAATTTTCTACTTCTCCTGATATGATTATTTTTTCTGCTTCTTTTTTCATTCTTATTTTTGTACCATCTGGAAAATCTATATCAATTGCTGAAAGTTTTGAATTTCCAACGTCTTCCATTAGTTGTTTTATTTTTTCGTATTCCATTTTTTAATCACATTCCTTCCACCTTTTTATTATGATACTACTATTGTGTCCACCAAATCCCAAAGAATTTGACATGACTACATTTAATTCTGCTTTTTCTGGTTCATTTACAACTAAATTCAAATCACATTCTTCGTCTTTTTCTTTATAATTTATTGTTGGTGGCACTAATTGTTCTTCAAGTGCTTTAACACACATTATTGCTTCAACACCACCTGCTGCGCCTAACAAATGTCCCATATTTCCCTTTGTAGAACTTACTTTTACTGTTTTTGCTGAATTTCCAAATGCTTTTTTTATTGCCATAGTTTCTGTTGAATCATTTAAATGTGTTGATGTTCCATGTGCATTTATATAATCTATTTTTTCTGGAGTTATATTTGCATTTTGCATTGCTCTTATCATTGCATTTGCTCCACCTTCTCCATCTGGACAAGGAGATGTTATATGGTATGCATCTGTTGTTGCTCCAAAACCAATTATTTCTCCATAAATTTTTGCATCTCTTTTAATTGCATGTTCAAGTTCTTCAATAACCAGTATTCCTGCACCTTCTGCCATAACAAATCCATTTCTTTCTTTATCAAATGGTATGCTTGCTCTATTTTTATCTGTGCTACCTGATAATGCTTTCATGTTTTCAAATCCTGCTATTCCAACTTCACATATTGCTGCTTCTGTTCCTCCTGCAATTATTACATCTTCTTCTCCCAACTTTATTGTTTTATATGCTTCTCCAATTGCATGTGTAGATGATGCACATGCTGTTACAACTCCCATAGATTCTCCTTTAAATCCAAATTCTATTGCTACATTTCCTGCTGGCATATTTGCAATTGACATTGGAATAAACATTGGAGATATTCTTTTATTTCCTTTTTCAAAATCAATTTTGCATTGTTCTTCTATAGTTTTTAGTCCTGCTATCCCTGAGCTTACAAAAATACCTACTCTATTAAAGTCTGTATTTTCTGTTGTTATTCCGCTTGATGCTACTGCTTCTCTTGCTGCTATAATTGCCAATTGAGATGATTTATCCAATCTTTTTGCTTGCTTTTGATCAAAATAATCAAGTGGATTATAACCTTTTATTTCTGCATCTAATTTAGTTTTAAAATTCGTTGTGTCAAATATTGTTATTTCATCTATTCCACACCTTTTATTTTTTATACCTTCCCATGTCTGTTTTACATTATTCCCTATTGGAGTTATTGCTCCCATTCCTGTAATTACTACTCTTCTATTCATTTTTATTTTACCTTTCTTAAATTTTGGTTAATTAAGTTGGAAAAGAATTAAATTTTAGTACATTCCACCATCAACCTGAATAACCTGACCCGTAATATATGAACTATCTTCCGATGTCAAAAATTTAACAACATTTGCAACATCTTCTACTGTTCCCATTCTTTTAAGTGGAATTTTTTTACTAATTTCTTCTTTTACCTCATCTTTTAAAATATCTGTCATTTGTGTTTCTATAAATCCTGGTGCTACTGCATTTACAAGTATATTTCTGCTTCCAACCTCTTTTGCAAGACTTTTTGTAAATCCTATTATCCCAGCTTTTGACGCAGAATAATTTGTCTGTCCTGCATTTCCACTTATTCCAACTATAGAAGAAATATTTATAATTCTTCCTTCTTTTTGTTTTATCATGTATGGAATTACATTTTTTGTAATATTAAATGTTCCAATAAGATTAACATCAATTACATCTTCAAACTCTTCTTTTTTCATTCTAACAAGTAATGTATCTTTTGTTATTCCAGCATTATTTACTAAAACATCAATTTTACCATATTCTTTTATAATGTCATTTACCATTTGTTGTGTAGAATCAAAGTCTGTTACATCTCCTTTTACTGCTAAAAATTTGGCATTTGTTTTTTCTATTTCATTTTTGATGTTTTTTAAATCATCATTCTCTTTTCTATAATTTATCGCAATATCATATCCATCTTTGGCTAGTGTTATTGCAATTTGTTTTCCTATTCCTCTAGTTCCTCCTGTTATAAATGCTACTTTACTCATTTAATTTTACTCCTTTTTTATAGATTATGATTATTTTATTAACAGAAAAGCATCTATAATTTAGTTAAGATTTGGTAGTTCTGTTAATTCGTCAATTACTTTTTCTAACTCGTTACAATTGCTTATATTCATTATTTTAACCGGACCTTCAAACCTCATTCTTTTTACAAAACCACTCAAAGTTTTTCCTGGTCCAATTTCTATAAATGTGTTTATTCCGTTGTTATACATTGTCTGCAAGCATTTTGTAAATCTTACTGGGTTCATTATATGTTTTGATAAAATATCTACTATATTATCTGTTGCCTTGTACATTTCTCCATCTATATTTTTTACAACCTTGCTGTTTTGTTTATTTATATTTATTTGTTGTAGTTCTTCTTTCAATGCTTCTGAACATTTTTCTAATTTCGATGTATGGAATGGTCCTGATGTTTTTAATATACTTACTTTTTTAGCTCCCGCTTCTTTTGCAAGCTCTTCTGCTTTTAAAATTGCCTTCTCTTCTCCGGAAATAACAATTTGACCTATTGTATTGTAATTTGCTGGTACTACGAAACCACTTTTTACTTTTTTGCATATATCTTCAACTTGCTCTTCATCTAACCCCATTATAGCTGCCATTTTCCAGTTTCCATTAGGTGTTAAATTTTGCATTATTTTTCCTCTTTTTTCTACTAATTTTACACCATCATCAAAACTAATAACTCCATCCTCAATTAATGCTGTGTATTCTCCAAGACTTAATCCTGTTGACATTTCTGCATTTATTCTATTTTTCTTTAAAATTTCTAATATGGCTAAACTTTCTGTTAATATTGCAATTTGCGTATATTGAGTCTCATTTAATAATTCGTCTGGTCCTTCAAATGATATTTTCTTTATATCAATTCCTGTAATTTCTTGAACTTTATCATAAATTTTTCTTACTTCTTCGTATTTTTCATATAAATCTTTTCCCATTCCAATTACTTGTGCTCCTTGACCTGGGAATAAAAATCCTATTTTCATAATTTCCTCTTTTCTAATTTACAATTATATAAAAATATATAACTGATTAATATTTATTGAGTAGCTATTTAATTTATATTTTATTGATTACTAATAACTTTTCAAATTCATTGCAAAAACTTGATATTATTTTCATTCTATCAACATTTATTCCAAATTCCTTTTTTATTGATGTTGCTATATTTTCTATGTCTTTTGTAAAGTTTGCTTTTTCCGTATTTATTCCAATTCCTATTACTAAAAGCTTTACTTTATCTGCATTTACTTTACTTTCAGTTAATATGCCTCCTAGTTTTTTGTTGTTAAACATTATGTCATTTGGCTTTTTTATATCTAGCTGTATATTATATTTTTGTTTAAATATTCTTACTAAAATTTCTGCAATTGCTATTGTTATTCCTTCTACATTTTTTATGTTACAATCTGTTTTTATATATAGTGAAAATGCTATATTTTCTGTTTCATCTGTGTGCCATATTCTCCCATGTGTTCCTTTTCCTTTTGTTTGAATATCTGCCATTATTATTGTTCCATTTTTTATATTGTTATTTTTTATTCTCCTCCAAATTTCATCTTGTGTTGAGTCTATTTCTTTATAGTAAATAAATTCTTTTCCAAGATAATTTGTTTTTAAATTTTCTAATTGCATCAATTTTACCTCTTCTTTTTGTAACTAATTTGATTTTTTGCATTATAGAAAGTTTTCCATTTCTTGTTATTTTGTATTATTTTATCTTTGTAGTTCAGCATTAATTCTGTCCAAATTTGCTTGCCTTTTTATTTTATTTGTTGTTGTTTTAATAAGTGGTTCTTCTGTTAAAATCATTCCTCTTATTGCTTTATATTTTGGTATTTGGGCATTTATTTCTTTTATTTTTTCAAGTATAACTTTGTTAATATCTTCTATTTTTTCAACATTATAAACATTTTTTATAATTTCTTTATCATAAACAATTTGAACATTTATTTTTATATTTTCTTTATCATCAGTTTGTTGTTTTCCAAAAATAAAAGATTCTTGAACCCCTTCAATCTTATTTACTAAGTTTTCCATCTCTTCTGGAAAAATATTTTTACCATTTTTTAGAACTATAACACTTTTCTTTCTTCCACAAATAAATATATATCCTTCATCATCAATTTTAGCTAAGTCTCCTGTATGGAACCATTCTCCGTCGAATGCTTCTTTTGTTGCTTTTACATCATTATAATATCCTAATGCTACATTTGGACCTTTTACAAGCAATTCTCCTATTCCTTCTTCATTTACATCTATAAGTTTGACCTCATCACTTGGAACTGCCTTCCCTATAGAACCTAGTTTGTACTCTTTATTTGTTCCAACAGCTACGACTGGTGATGTTTCTGTTAATCCATATCCTTGAACAAGATTTATTCCTAATAATCTATATTTTTCTTCAATCTTACTGTCAAGTGATGCCGCTCCACTTATAAATAATTTAATATTTCCACCAATTAAATTATGTATTTCTTTGAAGGCGTTTTTTCTTTCTTCCATTGATGACCTTTTTAGTTTTTCTTCTTTTTCTAGTATCTCTTTTAATTTACCTTGCTTTTCTATTTGTTTTCTTATAATTCCAAATATTCTTTCATAAATTCCTGGAACACAAGCCATAACAGATACTTTGTATTCGTTTAAGTTTTCTACTACATGTCTTAATCCATCGCAAAATACAGTTTGAGCACCCTTATATAATGCAAGTAGGAATCCTACTGTACATTCAAAAACATGGTGTATTGGCAATATAGAAAGTACTACATCATCTGAAGTTACATCTAATATACTTCCTATATCCATTAAATTTGAACAAATATTTTTATGCGAAAGTGCTACAACTTTTGATGCTGATGTTGTTCCAGATGTAAATAGCATTATACTCATTTTCTCATTATCTATTTTAGCATTTATAAATTCTGTATTTCCTGATTCTATTAGTTCTTTCCCTCTTTTTATTAGTTCTTGCTGTGAATATATTCCATCTTCATTTTGATTTCTATCCATAGAAATTAAATGCTTTAATTTATTGTTTTCATTATATTTTATCTTTATTAATTCTTCTTCATATTTACTTGAGTAAAATATTGCTTCAACTTCTGACCTTTCTATTAATGTTTCCAATTCGTTTTCTGGTAATGCTTTATCAAGTGGAACTACTATTCCTGTTCCACAAACTATTGATAAATATGCAATTTCCCATTCGTATCTGTTTTCTCCTATTACTGCTATTCTTTTATTTTGTAGTCCCATGTCAATTAATGTTGTTCCTAATGCATCTACCATGTCTCTTACTTCTTTATGTGTAATTGTTCTATATGTGCCTTCTGTAATTTTTATTTTATATGCGATTTTGTCGCTGTATTGATTTTTTGTTTTGTTTAGCATATCTTTTAAATCTGTTATTTCTATTGTCTTATATAATTTTTCACTCATTTTTTTCTCTCTTTCTTTTCTCTAGTTTTGCTTTATTTTTATATCACATTTTTTTCTTTAAGTCTTTATACTGATAAGTCAGTATAAAAATTTGTTGGCTATAGAAAAAATGTATCTTTAGGTGATGAGATTTTATATTCTAGCCGTTTGATTGGAGAGAAAAATAGAAAATCTTAAATAAAAAATTGAGGAATGTTCACGGGAAAATGTATATATGTATAGGACCACCTTTTTATAATTTTTTTCAGTTCAATACGTAACACAAGAATTTCTAAAACAAATTGATGGCACCCTTCCACTTAGTCCTCACTTCGTTCGACGTGAACTCTTTCCATAAATTTATTTAAGAAATTCTAATATTACTCCAATCACATTTAAAAATTATAAAAAGGTCCTATACATATATACATTTTAGCCTGAGTGAAAGAGGCACAATTTTTTATGAATAACTGCAATTTCAAATTGTCAGCAAAAAAAGCAAATTACTAAATATTGTTTTATTTCTAAAACTCTATTAATAATTTGCTTTTTCCATATTATATATATTTTTTTATTGTAATCTTGAAATTAATTCATCATATTTATTTGCTAAAGAATCTTTAGTAAATACTATGTTATCATTTTCTATTGACCATGAATTTCTATTTGTACTTAAAAAGTTTATAACATCTTCTGATGTATGTAGCATTTCTATTACATCATTAATTGAATTTTCTACAGTTTTGTCTTCTCCTTCTTTTTCGATGTCTCCAATTATTTCATTTTTATATAGATCTGTGTAATAAGAATCTAGTCCTTTATCATTTATATATGACATTGCTTTTTCTTCTGTAAAAAATTCAGCATATTTTGTTTTATATTCTTCTAATAGTGCTTTTGTTTTTAATAAATATTCTTTTGTTTGTGTAAAATTTGGTCCATCTTCTTTGTAATTTTCTGCTGTCAAGCTTTTTGTTATTCTTTCATCTTGTAAAATATCTGCTATTTTTAACATATTATCAAAGCAATCTTTTAAATAGTTTTTATATGCTTTTTCTACAACTTGATAATCTTTTTTTGTAGTTGTTCTTTCTAATACTTTATTTACTTCATCTTTATCAACATTTTCTTTGTTTACTAGTTCATCGATATATGCCATCTCTTCTTTTAATTTGCTTTCTTGTTTCAAGTCTGATACTACCATGAATGCAATAATCGCTACTATTATTGCTACAATAATTCCAATTCCTATAAAAATTTTCTTTTTCATTTTTTATCCCCCCTTATTTTTATGGCTTAATCTAGTACGCTTTTTGATTTATACATGTAGATTATGTATTTTTTGTCTGCCTTTATGTATTTTATTATAATATACTAAACTTATTTTTGTATAGTATTTTTCTTATTTTTCTATATTCTAATTTTTACAGGCAATATTCAAAATTTTAATAATATATATTTAAAAATCCCCATCGTACTTGATGTACTTGGGGAATTTTTTATTTACAGTTATTCATATAAAATTTTTTCTCTGCTAGTTTATCTTGAACTCCTCTTAGAGCTTCACCAAATCTTTGGAAGTGAACTACTTCCCTTTCTCTTAAATATCTTAATGGGTCTATTACATCTGGATTATCTCTACATAAATCAATCAATTTCTCATAAGTTGCACGAGCTTTTTGCTCTGCTGCCAAATCTTCTTGTAAATTTGCAATCGGATCTCCTTTACAAGCTAAGCATGTTGCGTCAAATGGAACTCCAGCTGCTGATTGTGGATATACGTCAACTCCATGGTCTGTATAATATGGTCCTAATCCTGCTTTTTCTATTTCTTCTATTGATGCTCCTCTTGTTAATTGGTGTACTATTGTTCCTACCATTTCTAGATGGGCTAATTCTTCTGTTCCAATATCATTCAATATTGCTTTTGCATTTTGATCAGGCATTCCAAATCTTTGAGATAAATATCTTAAAGATGCTGCTAATTCTCCATCAGGTCCACCATATTGTGAAATAATAACTTTTGCAAGTCTTGGATCTGGGCATTTAATATTTATTGGATATTGTAATGTTTTATTATAAGTCCACATTAGCACATACCTCCTTCCCAAGGCCATGGTTCTTCAATCCATCTCCATTTATTACATGGGAAATTGATTGTTAATGGGCCATATACTTTTTGATATTTATCCTTTAACTCTTTTGCTTCTTTGCAATATTTTCTATGCAAACATAATGCTCTATCATCTTGTGGATGTGTATCCAAATATAATGCAAGTTCAGTTATTGCAAAATCACAACATCTAATTTGTTGCAACATTTCTTCCTTTGCACAACAATCTATTGTTCTACCTTGACTATTTATGATTGTATTTTGTACTATATTTAAATCATTTATCTTATTGTCATTGCATCCACAATTTCTATTTTCTTCTATTGACATATATTACAGCCCTCCTTTATTGAATTTCTTGATGCTATATAATCTATTTCACGCATTGATTGACATGGTTCATATGGACTAACTAATTCTGGGAAAATTGTTCCCATCTTTAATCCTACGCATGGTTTAAATGTTTTATCCATATATTGAATTGGCACATAGCTTTGTGCTAACATTGGATATTCTGGAAATACACTATATTCTTCATCAAAACCGCATTCACAGCAATCCATGTATTCATTTTGATTGCATTGTGAATACACACTATTTGCTACACTATTACAGCTTTCTTCTATAATATCATTATTTAAATCGCATGAATTATTATATTGATTATTCATACAACTGCATTGTCTATTTCTTCCAAACATATTTGTTTCCTCCTTTATTTACATTATATGAGTTTTTTTGACATTGGTTACCCAGCTCTAAAATTTATCAAAAATCAATATTTCAGTTGATTTTTATATAAAATCATGTTACAATATTTACATAATTTTTTATAATCTCCTATATGCAACTTGTGGAGTTTAATATATAGTAACTATTAACATTCAAAACAATTATCAATTGACAGGGAGGACAAAAATGAAAGATAAAATTAAACTTTCAAAAAAAGATTTTGCTTTTATACTGGTCTTTGAACTAATTCTTATTGCTGCACTAACAAGTATAATATTATTATCTATTTACTCAGATAATTTTGGCATACATATCATCATAGCTACTCTTTTTGCTCTTTTCTTTATTGGATTTATTGTTCCTAATTTATTAATATCACGTCTTAGAGAATATAATATATTATTAGAAAACAAAAAATTTGTTTTACAAAAACTTTCTAAAACAGACTTTACTGAAGTTATTCCAATAAAAGATGAGCCAATGCATGAAAACTTTTTGACCAAAGAATTGACTAAACGGGCAAAATTTTATGCTATAATCATGAGTGATAATACAATAATGATTACACTTCAATTTAATCATGAAAATGATAAAATTTATTATGGTGGTCTTTATGCTGAAAATTTTATGGAACATTTTAAAATTATTGACTAAATTTTATTTTTCATTTACATCAAAAAAGGTGAACTTGTATGTTCACCTTTTTTTGTTTTGATATCCTATTTAGTTAATTTTTAATTAGATTTTTAAAACTCCACCAATAGTTTTGCTTTCTTTTCCATTTTCTGATTTTTTAGCTCCACCAACAACTACTAGTAAATCACCTTTTTCAAGGATTTCTTTATTTTGTAATTTTTCAATTCCTTTTTCTATAGTAGCTTCTATATTTTCTTCTTTTTCTACATAAACTGGTGTAACATTCCAAGCTAAAGCTAATTGGTTAAATGTTCTTCTATTATCTGTTATTGCTAATATTGGGCATCCAGCTCCCATTCCAGCTAATCTTCTTGCTGATTTTCCTGTATTTGTATAACATAATATTGCATCAGCTTTGATATTTTTAGCTATTACACATGCTGAATATGAAATATTTGCTTCTAAATCATCTAATTTAATATTTTCATTTTCATCAAATCTTTTCCAGTAATTGATTTCTGGTTCTACTCTATTTGCTATTTTAACCATTGTTTGTACACATTCTACTGGATAATCACCTTGAGCACATTCTCCTGATAACATTATTGCACTTGTTCTATCATAAATAGCATTTGCAACATCACTAGCTTCTGCTCTTGTTGGTAATGGTTGATGTGTCATTGATTCTAACATTTGTGTAGCTGTAATAGCTGGTTTGCATAGTTCGTTAGATGTTTTAATTATTCTTTTTTGAATTACAGGTGGTTCTGTAAAGTCTGTTTCTGTTGCCATATCTCCTCTAGCAATCATTTGAGCATCTGCTTCTTTTAATATATCATCTATGTTTGATATACCTTCAACATTTTCAATTTTTGTTATTATTTGGATATCTTTTCCACCATTTTCATCTAATACTTTTCTAACTTGTCTAATATCATCTAAGTTTCTTGCAAATGATATTGCAACAAAGTCATAATCATGTTCACATGCTGTTTTTAAATCAGCTATGTCTTTTTCAGCTAAACCTGGTAATCTAATTACTGTTCCAGGTAAATTCATTGTTTTTCTACTTCCTAATCCATTTCCATGAACTACAGTACAAACAATATCTTTTCCTACAACTTCGTCAACTTTTAATTCAATTGCACCATCATCTATTAATATTTTTGTTCCTGTTTCTACGTCTTTGTATAATTCTTTGTATGTTACAGAAACTCTTTCTTCATTTCCTTCAATGTCATCATTTACTAATGTAAATTTTTGTCCATCTTTTAATTGAATTTTTGTATTTTTTCCAGTATATAGCATTCCTGTTCTTATTTCAGGTCCTTTCATATCTAAAAGTAATGCTACTGGTATGTCTAATTCTTTTCTTAATCTGATTATATTTTCAGTTTTTTCTGATTGTTCATCCCAGCTTCCATGTGAATAGTTAACTCTTGTTACATTTAAACCTGCAGCGAATAATTCTTCTAATTTATTTTCACTTGCTGGTCCTATTGTCCCTACTATTTTTGTTTTTCTTAAATGTTTCATTTTTATTCCTCCCTTATTTTTAAAACCGGATTTTATTATATCACAAATATCACCCATTTTTCAACACTTTTTTTATTTTTTTATCATTTATATAGATAAAATTATAATACTCATTTTTATTCTTATTTTCTAACAAGAAAAAACTCTTTCTCTATTCTAAAATAATAATCGCATGTACCAGATTTTCATCTTTATCACAAATAAAAACTACATGTTTTCCATCTTCAAAAGTATACCTACATTTAACAACATCGCCAAATTTAATTTCTTTCTTATATTGAATTCTAATCTTATCAAAAGGTCTCTGTTCATAAACATTTTGTGGCAAAGCTTCATAAGCTAAATCTAAATAATATAAATTATGCATATGACCATTTAGGTCAATGTCTCTTCTACATACTTTATATTCCATTTCAGTACTATAACTTTCCGGTACTTTTATTTTATCCAATTCATCTTCTTTAAATACTTTTTTATCTTCTAATTCGTATTTTTTATAGATTTCATCTGTTATTTTAGTTATTTTTCCTGTTTTAATGTCTATCAGTACCCATTTTGATGTTCCTATAACACACAAATTATTATCTTCATCATACATTTCAAAATCACGATAAGTATAAATTTTTTTATTAACTCTTCCCCATGTATTTACATGTAATAATTGACCATATCTAGGTCTTTTTATTACTTCCACTTTCCAGTCTAATAACACCCAAGATACACCTGTCCTTTTAATATCATTTGGACCATAACCTGCCATATCTGAATGATGAGTTCCTATGTTTTCAAATATCTCTAAAATTGCTCTATTTTTTATATAGTTGTCTTTTCCTATATCTTTTAGTTGCATTTTAAAATCTTCTTTAATAATCATTTTTTACCTTCTTTCTAATTTTTGACAACAAATTCATACCATTCCATACATTATACTACCTATGTTGTTCATATTTTATTTTCTATAATAAGGACTGTCCCTTTTTCCCTTCTAAGAGGGAAAAACAAGGAACGTCCCCTTTTCCCTCTTTTTATTTTAGAATCCTGGTTTTTTTAGTAGATGGAACATATTTTTTTTGTATTCTTCTACTCCTGGTTGATTAAATGGATTTACTCCTAAAATCATTCCTGATATTGCACATGCTTTTTCGAAAAAATATATTAGTTCTCCTAAATTAACCTCGTCTAATTTGTTCATATGTATTACAATATTGGGCACATCTCCTGATACATGTGCTTTTATTGTTCCTTCCATTGCTTTTTTATTTACATAGTCTAATGTTTTTCCTGCTAAATAATTTAATCCATCTAAATTATCTTCGTCTTTTTGTATTGTAATATCTGAATTTGAATTTTCTATATTTATTATTGTTTCAAATAAGTTTCTTCTTCCTTGTTGAATATATTGTCCCATAGAATGTAAATCTGTTGTGAAATCTACTCCTGCTGGAAAAATTCCTTTTTGGTCTTTTCCCTCGCTTTCTCCATATAATTGTTTCCACCATTCTGTGAAATAGTGCATTTTAGGTTCATAATTTACCAAGATTTCTATATTTTTATATAATTTATTTAATATGTTTCTTGATACTGCATATTTATAGCATTCATTATATTTTAAATTTGAGTCATTATATCTTTCTTGAGCAATTTGTGCTCCTTCCATTAACTTGTCAATATCTATTCCACTACATGCAATTGGTAATAATCCAACTGCTGTTAAAACAGAGTATCTTCCTCCTACATTATCTGGTATAACAAATTTTTCATACCCTTCTTCATCTGCTAAAGTTTTTAAAGCTCCTCTTTTTTTATCTGTTGTTACATAAATTCTACTTCTAGCTTCCTCTATTCCATATTTATTTTCTAGTATCTCTCTAAAAATTCTAAATGCAATTGCGGGTTCTGTTGTTGTTCCTGATTTTGATATAACATTTATTGAAAAATCTTTATCTTCTATAACTTCTAATAATTCATTAATATAATTTGGACTTAAATTATTTCCTACATATAAAACTTGTGGATACTTTCTTTGTTTTTCTGATTTCATATTATAGAAAGAACTTGTTAAAGCTTCTATTACTGCTCTTGCTCCTAAATAAGATCCTCCTATTCCAATTACTATTAGAATGTCAGATTCTTTACTTATTTTTTTTGCAGCTTTTTTTATTCTTGAAAATTCTTTTTTATCATAATTTGTCGGTAATTCTAGCCATCCTACAAAATCATTTTCATCATTTGCTCTCCTATGTAGTTCTTTATGTATGTTTTCTACTTGTTCCTTATATTCTAATATCATCTTTTCTGTAATTCCTGAATTTTTTAAATCTAATTTCAAGTTTGCCATATAACATACCTTCTTTCGTTTATTTTTGTTCATTATATATAAAATTAGTTGTTAATTCAAGCTTTTTTATATAAGTTAAAATATTTTTAAAATTCTGTAACCAAATTTCTACTTTTTCATAATATGTATTATACAAAGGAACAAACAAAAAGAAGATATTTCTTTCCGAAAGGGGGTCTAGACTATGCCAGAAAACAGAGGATGTGGTGGTTTCGGATTTGGTGATGACTGCTGCTGGATTATCATTCTTATATTATTAATTTGCTGCTGTTGTGGTGGTGGCAGAGGAGGATGTTGCTAATCCTGCTTAAGACATAATTTACTAAATATTATTTAGTACTAAGTGTTGAAAATATTACTTAATATATTTTTCTACACACCAAAAGGGCTAGACCTTCGTCTAGCCCTTTTTTATATTATAGGAAGAATTTTGTTATAGCTGTAATATTAACACTATATACTTTCATATAATACCAATACATTGTAACTGTGGACAGCATTAATTATTTATCCATTTTCATGTTGTCTCCATATCTTTTTATTTTTTGAGTTGTTGTTTTTTCAAATTCTTTATCTCTTATAACAAAATTTTTTATATGCTTATAGTTCGGAATCTTACTATTTACATTAGCTACAACATCAGCAATTACCTTTTTTATTTCTTCTTTTGTTGGAACCGTTCCTTTTAAATATTCTGTAATAGCTTCTTTATTAGGGAAAATTTGTGCATTTACATATGTTTCATCATCATTTTCCCTTTTTATTCCCTGTACTAGTGCTTCTGAAATCAATGGACAATCATTTAAGTAATATTCTATTTCTTCTGGATAAATATTTTTTCCATTTTTTGTTACAATTACACTTTTGCATCTTCCTGTAATATATAAAAATCCATTTTCATCTATTTTTCCCAAATCACCTGTATGGAACCAACCATCCTTTAATATTTTTTCTGTCTCTTCTGGCATTTGATAATATCCAAGCATAACGTTTGGTCCTTTAACAATAATTTCTCCTACTCCTTCTGAATCTGGATTTTCTATTTTATATTCTACATTTGGAATTGGTAATCCAGCACTATCATTTCTTTTATAAAAATCTGTATTTCCTGCAACAAGTGGTGCACATTCTGTTAGTCCATACCCTTGTAGTGAATTTAGTCCTAATTTTTCTAGTGTATCTGCTATTTCTGGATTTACTGGCGCTGCTCCTACTATAAAAACTCTTAATCTTCCTCCTAAAGAGTTTTTAACTTTATTCTTAACTAATGCTTTAACAAAAAATGGCAATTTTTCAATCATATTTTTTTCGTCTTTTGTATATTTTTCAGGTAAAGATTTTTTTAGATTTTTCATTACTTTTTTATATATACTTTCTAGTAATAGTGGCACACATAAAACAACTGAAGGATGAAACTCTACCATATTATTTGAAATATATCTTAATCCTTCACAATAGCAAATACTTGCTCCACTATAAATTGGTAATAAAAATCCTATAGTACATTCATATGTATGGTGCAATGGTAAAATTGAAAAGAATAAATCACTTCTCTTTACTTTTACAATACCATATATTGATAAAATATTAGAACAAATATTACGTTGTGATAAACATACTCCTTTTGCATTCCCTGTTGTTCCAGATGTAAATAACAAAATTTTTAATTCATCTGGATCAACTTCTATTTTATCGAATTTTTTATTTCCATTTTCTATAAGCTTTTGTCCTTCTTGCATTACTAATGTATATAATATCATTTTATCTTTTTCTTTATTTTCATCAAATGATAAAAATAATGTATCTTTGTTTTCTAGTTTTTCTATATTTTCAATTATTTGTTTTAAATTTTTTGAATCTCCTAAAATACATTTTGTTTCTGATACATTCATAAAATTTATTACATCATCAGAATGAAGTTCTTTATCTATTGGAACTACAATTCCTACTATTGTAGCTGCTAAATATGATACTGCCCACTTATAAGAATTTTTTCCAATAACTGCTATTCTTTGATTTTGTAATCCTTTTTCTATCAAGTATGTTCCTAATGATGCTATATCATTTCTAAATTCTTCATATGTCTTTGTATATATTTCTTTATTTTCATTTTTTAGTTTAAATGCCACTCTATCTTTGTATATTGTTGCAGACCTATCTATCATTTCTTTTAGGTTTGTTACTTCTTCGCATCTATGATATTTTTTTCTTAATTTATCGGCAATTGTTAAATCTGACATTTTCTTATCTCCTTGTATTTTTATTCATATCTATAAAAATTATTGTTCACTTCTTTTTTTACAATTAGATTTCCATCATAAATAGATTTTTCATCATCTTGATATGGTATATCTATGTTTATATTTGTTCTAAATTTTTGTGTTTTATTATTCTCTATCTCTATTTCTAAATATATTTGTGTTTTTAAAGAACTTAATGGAACTGCACATTTTTTTAATAAAGTTCCATCATATGTTATTGGATTTGTTGTATCTATTATTGTATAATCTGTTTTTATATTTTGATTTATATAACTTAATGTAATTGGATTTGCACAATTATTATATAATATTGGTTTGTCAAAATTTGTCTTTTCTTCTGATGTTATTTCAAAATTCAATTCATTTTCTATTTTGTTTTCCTCTTCTATTTCACTTTTGGCAAAATTTTGAACAGATTTATAATATAAATTTGGCTCTCCTATTGTTGGTGTTTCTTTATATTTTATATTTGTTATTCTTAAACTTTTTAATGTGTTTTCTAATGTTTGTTCTTCTGAATTTGTATTTATAAATATTGCTATATCTGTATAAGTATATAAATTTTCTATTGTAAAATTACTTCCTGTGCTTGTCTTGTTTTTTGAATCACTACTACTAAAAAATAAAATTTTATTTATTGAAAAAATTGTTTCTTCATTTTTTGCTGAAAATGATAACACACTGTTTTCAAAGTTTTTTTCATTTTTCTTTTTATTTATAATTTTAAATGTGATGAAAGTTAAAATTATAAATAATACACATATTAATATAATATAAATACTTTCTTTCTTTATTTTCATTTGTACCTCCTACATATATTTATTATAATATATGTATTTAACTTTCTATATAATAGTATATTTTAAAAATAAAATCAAGTTATTTTTTATATATCAAAAAAACAGCTACAAACTTTATAGTTTATAAGCTGTTATAATTTGGTGGCTCGAAGTGGAATCGAACCACTGACACGGGGATTTTCAGTCCCCTGCTCTACCAACTGAGCTATCGAGCCAAATAATAAAAAAATGGCGACCTGGAACGGGCTCGAACCGTCGACCTCTAGCGTGACAGGCTAGCGTTCTAACCAACTGAACTACCAGGCCGTAAAAGAATGGTGGTCGTTATAGGGCTCGAACCTATGACCCCCTGCTTGTAAGGCAGATGCTCTCCCAGCTGAGCTAAACGACCATGTCCTTTCGACATTGACTAGTATACAAGATTTTAGTATAAATGTCAATACCATTTTTAAAAAATTTCGTAATTTTTTTTATTTTTTTTATTTTATTTTTATAAAATATCTTCAATTCCTTGTCTCTCTAAGATTTCAAAAACACCAAACAATAAATTAATTTTAAAATAATACTTTTTATTTTTTACTTTTTTAAAATTATATTTTTTAAATCTCGATATAAAAAGTAGCAAAACTTTGCAATAAATATTTTATAAAATTTTTTGGTCAATAATCTACGTTTGTTTCATTTTCTATATTCTTATTATTCATTTGTAAATTCTATTACTTCATTATAATTAGTTATGATTCTTGCTCCTTGTTTTATTAAATCATTCGTGCCAACAGAATTAATAGAATTAATATTTCCTGGAACTACAAAAACATCTCTTCCTTGTTCCAAAGCAAAATCAACAGTAATTAATGTCCCACTTTTTTCTTTTGCTTCAACAACAATAATGCCTCTACTCAATCCACTAACAATTCTATTTCTTGCTGGAAAATTCATCTTTTCTGGTTTTGTACCACATGGATATTCAGAAATTATGCATCCACCGTTTTTTATTATCTCGTTTGCTAATTGTATATTTTCTTTTGGATAAATTATATCTAATCCATTACCTAGAACAGCTATCGTTTTTCCTAATTTTTCCTTATCTTCTTGTGCTTTTGCACATAAAGAGCCAATATGTGCATAGCTATCTATTCCTTTAGCTAATCCACTCACAATATTAATTCCATTCATCGACAAATTATAAGCAAAATATTTAGCGGCCTTTTTTCCATATTCTGTACAATCTCTGCATCCAATAATTCCAATATTTCTTTCATTTAAAATATCTTTATTTCCCCTTATATACAAACTGATTGGTAAATCATAAATTTCTCTTAAACTTTGGGGATAATGAATTTCATCTATATTAATAATATCTATATTATTTTTTTGCATATATCTAATATGGTAATCTATCATTTTCTCATTTTTAGACATTATTATTTTTTCTGCTGTTTCCTCTCCTATTCCATCTACTTTTAATAATTCTTCCTTGGTTAGTTTATAGATTCTCTCTGGTGTTTTATATATCTGTAATATTTTCCTTTTTCTTACGCATCCAATCCCACTTATTAGGCTTAACCATATCCAATATTTTTTATTTTTTAAATTTTCCAAAACTATATTTTCCTCCTTTTAACATTTAAAACTCTTTGAAATTATACTTCTCTTTTTATATTTGAATTTTTCTCAAATTTCTATGTGATACACCTTGCTATATAAAATTATTACCTACAATAAAAGAGACACAAATATTTTGTGTCCCACTTTTTATATCTTTAATTTTATTTAACGAATTTCTAACTGTATTCTTCTACGCTTAATCAATTAGACCGTTTTGTCTTCTAGTTGCTTTTATTACATTGTTCATTAACATAGCTATTGTCATTGGTCCTACGCCCCCTGGGACCGGTGTAATATAGCTTACTTTTTCCTTTACATTTTCAAAATCAACATCACCTGTGATTTTACCATTATCTAATCTATTTATTCCTACATCAATTACAACTGCATTTTCTTTTACCATATCAGCAGTTACAAAATGTGCCTTTCCTATTGCTGATATTAATATGTCAGCTTCTTTGGCTTTTTGAGCTAAATTTTGTGTTTTAGAATGACATGTAGTTACTGTAGCATTCTTATTTAAGCAACAATGTATTAATGGCTTACCTACAATATTGCTTCTTCCCAATATTACCACATTTTTACCACTTAAGTCAATATTATATTCTTCAAACATTTTAATAATTCCATATGGAGTGCATGATACAAATGTATCTTGATCTAGAACTAATTTTCCAACATTTACAGGATTAAAACCATCAACATCTTTCTCTGGTGCTATTGTTCTAAATGCTTCATTTATATCTAAATTTGATGGGATTGGACTCTGTAATAATATTCCATTTATATTTTTTTCATCGTTTAATTTTTTTATTAACTCTATCAATTCTTTTTGAGTTGTTTCTTTATCTAATAAATACTCATCATATTCTATTCCAACGTCTTCACATGCTTTGCTTTTATTTCTAACATATACCTTTGATGCAGGATCATCTCCAACCATTATTACCGCTAATTTAGATTTTATATTCTTTTGTTTTAATTCTTCACATTCTATTCTCAAATTATTTCTTATTTTTTTTGCTAATTCTTTTCCATCTATAATTACAGCCATCTTAATTCTCCTTTTACTTGTTAATTACTTATTATTTTATATTCAATATCTTCCATATCTGGAAACATTTCTTTAACTCTTTTTAATGTAAGCATTGACATTTTGGGTTGTGGATTTTTTTTATGATCTGATAGTAATTTTTGTGTATAACAATTAGGTGCTGTTTTAAATAATAAATATCTGTTTCGTACATATGTGTAGTAAATTTGATATCCATTGTTCAAATCTTCCCACATCATTTCAAATGTATATTTTTCTTCCATTATTTCTCCTCTCATCAACCATTGGGGACGTTGTTGAATTGGTTGAATTATTTATTTAATATTCAAAATTATATTTAATAGTTTTTTTATTAATTTTTCTTTTTCAACCAATTCAACAACGTCCCCAATGGTTGAAAAGATTTATTGAGTCATTTTTTCGAATTCTTCTTCTGATATAATTGTTATTCCTAAGCTTTGTGCCTTTGTTAATTTGCTTCCTGCATCTTCTCCTGCTAATAGATAATCTGTTTTTTTAGATACTGAACCTGATGTTTTTCCTCCAAATTTTTCTATTATATCTTCTGCTTCTTTCCTTGTGTATTTTTCTAAGCTTCCTGTTAATACAAAGGTTTTTCCTTCAAATCTTTTATCTGTACTTTCCTCTTCTAAAGAATTCATATTAACACCTGCTTCTTTTAGTTTATTTAATAAATCTGTTGTTTGTTCTTGTAAAAAGAATTCTCTAATACTGTTCGCCATTACTTCTCCTATATCTTTTATTTCGCTTAGTTCTTCAAATGTTGCGTTTGATAGATTGTCCATCGTTCTATATTTTCTTGCTAATGTTTTTGCTGCTTTTCCTCCAACATGTCTAATCCCTAAAGCTGTAATTAATCTATATAGGTCGTTTTCTTTGCTTGCATTTATACTGTCTATTAGATTTTGTGCGAATTTTTTTCCATTCTTTTTTAATGATGCAATATCTTCAAATTTTAGTGCATAAATATCTGATATATTATGAATTAATTCTCTATCTAATAATTGACCAATTATATTTTCTCCTAATCCATCTATATCCATAGCTTCTCTTGATACAAAATGTACTAAATTTCTAAACAATTTTGCTGAGCATTCTATTCCTGTACATCTTACTGCTGCTTCGCCTTCTTCTCTTATTGCTTCTGCTCCACATACTGGACAAACTCTTGGCATTTCAAAGTCTTTTTCTGTTCCATTTCTTTTTTCTTCTACTACTTTTACTATTTCTGGTATTACATCTCCTGCTTTTTGAATTACAACTGTATCACCTATTTTTAAGCCTTTTTCTTTTATGAAGTCCTCATTGTGAAGTGTTGTTTTTGATATAGTTGAGCCTGCAAGTTTTACTGGTTCTAGAATTGCCATTGGTGTAATAACTCCTGTTCTTCCTACTTGACAAACTATGTCTTTTAGTATTGTTTCTTTTTGCTCTGGCGGATATTTATATGCAATTGCCCATCTTGGCGTTTTAGCAGTTGTTCCTAACATTTCTCTGAATTTTAAGTTATCTATTTTTATAACTGCTCCATCTATTCCAAATGTTAAATTTTCTCTCATATCTCCAATTTTATTTATTGCTACTTTTACTTCATTTAGATTTTTACATGGAATTCTAACTGGGTTTACATTAAACCCTAATTTTTCTAAGTATTCTAATTCTTCAAAATGGGAATTGAATTCTTTTCCTTCTATTTTTTGCACATTAAAAATGTATATATCTAGAGGTCTTTTAGCTGTAATTTTGCTATCTAATTGTCTTAATGAACCTGCTGCTGCATTACGTGCATTTGCAAATAATTCCTCTTCGTTTTCTTCTCTTTCCTGATTCATTGCTTCGAAGTCTGTTTTTGATATAAATACTTCTCCACGTACTGTTATATCTATTTTATCATTTATTTCCATTGGAATTGTCTTTACTGTTTTTAAATTTTCTGTTACATCTTCTCCGACTAAACCATTTCCTCTTGTTGCTCCTCTTACAAATTTTCCATCTTTATATTCTAATGCTGCTGATAGTCCATCAATTTTTGTTTCAACTACATATTTTACTTCTTCAATTCCATTTTCTTGTGCTTTTTGATGCATTCTTTCATCAAATTCATCTATTTCTTCAAAACTAAAAATATCTTGTAAGCTCTGTAATGGTACTTCATGTGTTACTTTTGTAAAACCTTCTTTTACATGTCCTCCAACTTTTTGTGTTAAAGAATCTTTCGTTATAAATTCTGGATATTCTTTTTCCAAATTTCTTAATTCTACCATTAACATATCATATTCAAAATCCGATACTTCTGGGTTATCATCATCATAATATTTTTTTGCTAAATACTCTGTTCTCTCTCTTAACTCTTTAATTCTTTTTTCTGCTTGTTCTTTATTCATTTTGTCTCTCTCCTTTGTGTTTTATTTTTTCTATTATATACAATTTAAAATAAAAAATAAAGGAATTTTTATAAATTCCTTTATTAATTTTTCTATTCATATTAACGTTCATATTTTATACTATTTAAATATATTTATCTAAATTTTTATTATAATTTATACTTAGTCTATTTGTCTTGCAAATATAATCGTTCTTTGGTCATTGCTTGCATCTGTACATGTTGATAAAGTTAATTCAGCTTTTCCATTTGTATCTCTAGCATAGAATGATGTATCATTTTCAGATGCTTCAAATTTATTATACACACTGTATGTAACACTTACACCTCTATAGTCTTTTACATAAATTTTATCCCCATTAGATAATTTTTTCAAATTTGAGAAAAATAATCCATTTCTATAATTATGTCCAATTATAACTACATTTCCTGGTTGATTTAAATTTTCACCATTTGGCCATAATAAAGATACAGCTTTAGAAATTGCTGATGTTGATACTTCCTCTAAAATTGGGTATTCAAAATTTATTGTTGGAATTTTCATAGTTCCTAATACTGTAAATCCATTCCACTTTGACTTTGTTCCTCCTGATGTTGACGAATTTGTTTGACTTGTTGGTGTTTGATCAAATATATCTGTTGATATATTTTCTATTGATGAATTAGTATCTTCATTTTTATTTTCTGTATTATTTCCTGTTGTTATCTCTCCTTCATAATCATTTACAAATTCTGAGGCTTGTTTTGTAACAAAATATTTTTGTACATAATCAAATCCTAATAATCCTAATAATATAACTATTGCTACAATTATAACTATTAAAACAATTGTTAATACTTTACTATATTTACTTTCAAACATACTTTTTACCTCCGTACATAATAACTCTATTTATATTATAACATACGAATTAATTTTTTACAATTTTTTAAAACATTTTTTGAATCATTTTTCAAAGCAATTTTAAAAACACAAAAGTCAAGAATTTCTCAATATTAAAAAATCAGAAAATCATCTTAATTTTACATTTTATCTATACTATTTTATCTCCAAATTTTGCACCAGCTAATATATGAAAATGCAAATGCATAACTTCTTGTCCTGCATCTTTACCGCAATTAACAATTACTCTATAACCAGATTCTTTAAATCCTTTTTCTTCAGCAATTTGATTGATTACACCATATATTCTACCAACAATTGCTTCATCTTCTTTTTGCATATGAGCTAATGATGTGATATGTTTTTTAGGTATTACTAATATATGAATTGGTGCTGCTGGATTTATATCGTTAAAAGCTAATATTTCGTCATCCTCATATACTTTTGTTGATGGAATTTCTCCTTTTATAATTTTACAAAATAAACAATCTTCCATATTTATCTTCCTTTCGTTCACTTAATTCTAAAACAGAAATGAGAGAAACAGGTGGAAAAGAGGGGGAAAGAGGGACGTTCCTTAAAATTCCCATTTAGAAGGGATAAAGGGACATTCTTTATTAATTTCTATACACTTAAGTATAACAAATAATATATATACTTATATACTATAAAATGTATACCTAATTTTAATATATAAAAAGAGTGTCCCTTTATCCCTTCTAAATGGGAATTTTAAGGAACGTCCCTCTTTCCCTCTTTCCCTCTTTTTCCTCTTCTTCTATCTTTTTTATTTTTCCAAAATAGCCTTTATTCTTCTAATTCCAGCTGAGCTAGCTTCTTCTTTCTTTATTTTAAATGTTCCAAGCTCACTTGTATTTTTAACATGTGGTCCTCCACATAGTTCTTTTGAAACATCCCCAATAGAATAAACTGTAACTCTATCTGGATATTTTTCAATAAACATGCATTCTGCTCCAGATTTAACAGCTTCATCTTTTGTCATTTCTTCTACTGTTACTGGAATTGCTTCTTTAATCCATTGATTTACTAAATCTTCTGTTTTTTGTTTTTCTTCATCTGTCATTTTATGATCACAGTTAAAGTCAAATCTCATTCTATCCACTGTAATATTTGAACCCCTTTGATGTGTATCTGGTCCTAATACTTGTTTTAATGCTGCATTTAATAAATGTGTTGCAGTATGATATGCAATTGTAATTTCATTTTGTTCTGCTAGTCCACCTTTAAATTTTTGTTCTGAACCCATTCTTGATTTTTCTTGATGTTCTTTAAATAATTTATCAAATTCATCCATATCAACTGTCATATCATTTTCTTTTGCTAATTCTGCTGTTACTTCTGGTGGAAATCCATAAGTATCATATAATTTAAATACAACATTACCAGCTATTTTATCTTTTCCAGCTTCTTTTGTTTTATTCATTTCTTTTTGGAATTCTTTTTCACCATGTGCTAATGTTTTTACAAATTTATTTTTTTCCTCAATTATAACATTTTTTATTATTTCTTGGTTACTTTCTAACTCTGGGTACATTCCTTTTAAATTATCAACATTTATATCTATCAATGTTAATATTTCATCTAAATTAATTTGTAATTTGTTCATATGTCTAACCATTCTACGAATTAATCTTCTTAATACATATCCTCTATCAACATTACTTGGTCTTCCCCCATCTGAAATAATCATCATACTAGAACGTAAATGTTCTGCTATAATTCTTCTGCTTTCTATATTATCAACTTTTTGTAATTCTACTAATTTGTCCATAACTGGTTTGAATATTTCTGTATCAAAAGGTGTTTCTTTGCCTTGTAATAACATTGTCATTCTTTCTAACCCAAGACCTGTATCAACATTTCTTTGCTTTAATTTTGAATAATTTCCATCCTTATCTTTAAAATATTCCATAAAAACATTATTCCAAATTTCAACATATTTACCACAGTCACAACTTGGCTGACAATCTGGTCCACAGGCTGGCTTTCCTGTATCATAAAACATTTCTGTATCTGGTCCACATGGTCCCTCTTCTCCTGCTATCCACCAGTTATCATCTTTTCCATAATAATAAATATGTCCATCTAATATCCCAGCTTTTTTCCAACATTCAGCTGCTATTTCATCTCTTGGACAATCTTCATCTCCTGCGAATACTGTTACTGACAATTTTTCTACTGGAATTTGTAATTCTTTTGTTAAAAAGTCAAAGCTCATTTGGATAGATTCTTCTTTAAAGTAATCCCCTAATGACCAATTTCCAAGCATTTCAAAATATGTTAAATGTCTGTTATCTCCAACTTCTTCAATATCATTCGTTCTAACACATTTTTGATAATCTGTTAATCTTGTTCCTAATGGGTGCTTTTCACCTAATAAATATGGTACTAATGGTTGCATTCCTGCTGTTGTAAATAATACAGATGGATCATTTTCTGGTATTAATGGTGCTGATGGAATTACTGTATGTCCATGTTCTTTAAAAAAGTTTAAATATTTATTTCTAATTTCTATTGCTTTCATTTTTTCTTTCCTTCCTAGGCTTAAACTTGATTCAATAAATAATTAATATATATTTTTTTGAATTATATAAAATGTTTTGCCTCTTTTATTTCTTCTCTTTTTTATGTTTAAAATTATACTTCTTTTTTGTTCAAAAATCAAGGAAAATAGCAAAAATCATAAAGTAGATTGTTTCTTACTTTATGATTTTATATTATATTTGTTTTATTCTATTCCTAAAACATATGGATTTTCCATTGTTCCATCTCCGCCTTTTATAATTACTCCTGTTTTTAATTCTACTACTGGGCGAATTCCTAAACAGTTGTTAAGAGCCCCTACTGTAATCCAACCATCACTATATCTAGAAAAATGAATATAGCCATTTCCAAATCCATTCGTCATTATCCAATAAGCTGATCCAATAGGTACTATATATCCACCAAAACCTGTATTATATCCTCCTACTTTTTCAGTTTCTTCATAATTTAAACAATGAACATTGTCTATTAATTCTAACTGATTTTTATCTTTGTACATATCCCAATTTCTTGCCTTTAATATTTTTCCACTACTTGTTTTATTATAATTTGTCATTTCTAATCCGCTATAACAAATATATTTAGCCATTCCATCGTTTACACCAATAGCATATGAATATACAAAATTTTCTGGTGAACCTGCATGAATAAGTTTTATAACATATGTTTTTCCATCTTTCTCAGTAGTTTCAAAAATTCTCCATCCAGATAATTGCGGTGTTCCACTTCCTATTTCTGGACTTACACTTTGATTTCTACTTATTATTACTCCTTTTTTACTTGCATCTGGATTTTCATTTCCATTTTTATCTTTTTTATATGTAAATCCTCCAAAAGTTAAATTCTTTCCAGTATTAATATCTACTTTTAATGAACTATTTACTTCGTGATTTTCATTTAAATCATATAATTTATCATTTTGTAATTCTTCTATTTCTTGTTGTGTCCAGTCTCCTGCGTCATATTGAACAAATCCACCTAATATTTTATATTTATTTACAACAATTTTTTCTTCTTTTGTTATTGTTTTATTTTGATATATAGTAGTTATAATAAATACATATGTTCCATTTGTTGTTATTGGATATGGTACTGTTTTATTATCGTTTTTATTTACTATTGTACATGATGTGCCTTCTAATTTTGCACTAAAGTTTATATACAATGTTGTACCTGCTATTTGAGAATTATCCAATACAGAGCTTGTTGATGTTGTACTTGTTCCAATTATTGGCTCTGTTAATTGTATTTCTAACTTTTTAGATTTGGCTATAATATTTATATCACCAGTTACCTTATCTATATATATTTTACCTGTATTTATATCAACAACATCACTTCCAGATGTAGTAATATCTTGTCCATCCATTGTTACCAATAAATCTGTCACAATATAGTTATCTTTTGCTGTTATTATAGCTTGATATGGTTTATTATAAGCTGTTTTTACTGCCACATTGTCTATGCTTATTCCTTCTCCTAGTTCTTTTGTTATCTTATGATAGTAGTCATTTATTAATATAGTTTCTGTTTTTTCTTCACCACTTTTTGAAACTATTTTTACTTTATATTCTACTCCTAATTGTATTGTGCAATCTCTTGATACTCTTTTTAATCCATTTGCATGTTGAACTAGTCCATCTTTATATTCTATTGTTTGTAATCCATTTTCATCATCTGTTATAACTACTTCTACTTGTAAGTTTTCTCCTTCTCTTGATTTTACTTCATATGTTAATACTGCTCCTACCGTTTTTTCTTGCTCTACTATATTTAGATTTTCGTCTATTATATATCTTCCTGTTAATTGGTCTTTTGACATTGTTATCTTTTTGCCATTTATAGATGCATCATCTGTTATTTGGGGGTTATATTCTTTTAATTTATTATCTGCCCATTCCTGAGTTATATCATCTAGTGTTGCTTCTGCTAATTTTTCTACTTGCAAATCTTGTATTGCCAAATTTAATTTTTCTTTCATTTCTGATTCTATCTGTGCTCTTTTCACATGTTTTACTCTTGAAAATAATCCATTTTCTCCACCAAAACTAGCTATTGTTATTCCTGCTAATATCAATAATATTATAATAGTAATAATTAATGCTATTAATGTAATTCCAATATTTTTTTTCATTTGTTTTCCTCCTATATTATTTTTTTATTCTATACTATTAGAAATTAAAAAGTTAGTGTCTGTTCACTAACTTTTTAATTTGTATTTGTTATACTTTTATTAAATATTTATGGAGGCATTATTATGACATTATCACAAGCTATTATAAGACGAATTATTGAACTTCAAAGAAATAAAAATATAACCACTAATAAATTAGCAACTCTATCTGGATTATCTCAAGCTACTGTTAGAGATATAATTTATGGTGTTAGTAAAGCACCTAAAATTAATAGTTTATTACATATTTGTGAAGGTTTTAATATTACTTTAAAAGATTTTTTTGATAGTCCTTTATTTAATAATGTTTCTGATGAGGACGATGATTTTTAATTAATAATAGAATATAACAAATTATTTTTATCATTATCTAATTTTTTTGCACTTTCTATATAATTTTTTAATTTAATTTCAAATTTATCTCCTTCTATATAATCTAGTGCATATTCTAATACTACAGTTTTATTATCACTATATTTATTTAACAATTTTTTTATTGTTTTTTCATCATTAATATTCTTTATTGGATAATGATCTAAATTTTTTTTGTAGGTATGTATATGAATATTGTTTAATCTTTCTTCTAATTCGGGTACTAATTTTTCTGTCTTTATTCCTTCAATTATTTCATGTCCTATATCATAAGTAAATTTCAAATTGTGTTGTCTCTCTAATATTTCTACTAAGCCCTCTTTTTTTAATCTTTCTATTTTATTAATATCATTCAAATTTTCGATACTTATTTCGATATTTTCTAAATATCTTTTTAATTTTATGTATTTGATTAATCCATCTATTTGTTTTTTAGTTTTTTCTTTGCTTTCGGTTATATTTTTAGAATTTATTGGATGATATACAATATTTAATTTTCTTTTTGTTATTTTTGATATTTTCACTGCAAACTCTATATATCTATTAGCTTTTTCCAGGCTATCAAAACTAGGAGAATGCAAATTTATTATATAATTTTCTTCTACAACTATTTTGGACAACTCTATTACATATTTTTCATCATCTTCAGAATTAGTTGCTATCTCAAAACCTTTTATTATCCTTTTTTTATCATATTTTTTTATTAATTCTATTAATTGTTTTGGTTCTAATTTAAAGAATTTATAATTTAAACTTAATAGTATTTTCATTTTCATCCTCCTTTATTATTATTTTAATTTACCTTTTCTTTTTTTTCAACATTTGTCTTGTTTTTTTATATTTTTTCTCGTAAAATAGGATGTATAGAATGGAGTGCATCTTTATGAAAAAATTAATAGTAAATCAAAAATATAATGAAAAAAAATTAAATAAATTTTTATTAGAAAATATTCCTAATTTGACATATGGTCTCTTTTGCAATACTTTAAGAAAAAAAGATATAAAAGTAAATGGCAAACGTATAAATAAAGATATTATATTATATAACGGAGATATAGTTTTAGTATATATTGCAGACTCCCTATTAGAAGAAAAAAAACCTGCTAATTTAGATATTATATATGAAGATGATAATATTTTATTTATAAATAAACCTATCAATCTTGAAGTAACTGGTAATAACTCATTAACAACACTAGTTCATCAGCAATATCATACTTTTACATTTAAGCCAATGCCTTGTCATAGAATAGATAGAAATACTACAGGTCTAGTCTTATTTGCCAAAAATGAAAAAAGCTTAGAAATTTTATTATCAAAATTTAAAAACCATGAAATAGAAAAGCATTATTTAGCTCTTGTATATGGTCATCCTTCATCTAATTCAAAAAAATTAGAGGCTTACCTATTTAAAGATAATAAAAAATCAATGGTATATATATCTGATACTCCAAAAAAAGGTTATTCAAAAATAATCACTTCCTATACTATTTTGGAAAAAAGAAAAGATAACACTTCCGTTTTAGATGTAGAAATTGAAACTGGTAAAACACATCAAATTAGAGCTCATCTAGCATATTTAAATTATCCAATTATTGGTGATGGTAAATATGGAAAAAACGATATAAATAAAAAATTTAATAAAAAAGTTCAAATGCTTTGTAGCTACAAAATGATTTTTAATTTTAATAATGATTCCGGAATTTTAAATTATTTAAATAATTTAAAATTCGAGTTACCAATAGATATGAACTTTTTTAGTGTATAATATTTCCCTCTAAATTTATAAATCTTATATATATTATAAATTTTGTTTTATAGTACATTTTGTAAATTAAAAATGCGTTTTTGTAAATCTAAATTTGTAATTTTATGTAAAATATGTTATAATTAATAAAAAAATTTATATTAGTACTATTAGGAGGATTCATATTATGAAAAATATCTACTTACGGAAAAAAATTGAAGAAATAATGATTGCACTGGTAAAAAGTTGTATAATTCTTTGTATACTTCTTCCCCTATCAGCTACTGTAGTAAAAAATCATATCAATGACTCATCCCCAGAAACTTATGACACTTATGAATGTTGCAATATTGAAAATATTGAAAATCATATCAATATTCAAAAAAATATTCTTCAAAATATTCAAAAAAATAATTTTGAAGAACGTCACAATATTGAAAGCACATACATAAGTTATGTTTCAACTAATGACAATGACAATGTCAATGATAATTTTTCAGTTAATGATAATTTAGTTGACTCTGTTTCAAGAGTTATTATGTGTGAAGCTGGTGGAGTAAAAGATGACTACTGGCAGCAACTTGTTGGATATGTATTTTTGAATCGTTTGGATTCTTCTTACTATCCAGATAGTGTTGATGGTGTATTGAAAGAAGGATATGCTCCTGAAACAATACAGAATTTTAATAATATCGTTATAACAAATAAAACATTAAAAAATGCTAAAATTGTTGTTAACAATTATTATTCTGGTTCACTACCAGTACCAAGGAATCTGGTCTATCAGGCCGAGTTTTCTCAAGGTAAACCTTGGAAACATATTGGAAATACCTATTTTGGTATCAATCCAAATTTGCCTCAATGACTGTCATTTTAGTACTAAAAAGATGTCCAAACAATATGGACATCTTTTTTTAAGTATTTTACTTTTTTTGTGTTTTTTACTTGTCTATTTGTTTTTTTAATTGTATAATAAATATACAATGTTATGCGGGTATAATTTAGTGGTAGAATGTCATGCTTCCGACCTGATAGCGTGGGTTCGATTCCCACTACCCGCTCCATTTGGAATCAACTTACGAACTGTAAAAAGTTCGTGAGTTTTTATTTTATATAATTTTATACAAATAATTTTGTTTTATTAAATTTTATATATAATCACTATTGCATGTGCATTACTTATGCAAGCTTGAATCGTATTAATTGCCCAATTTAAAGTAACAAAAGAAGAAAATACAATTATTGCAGTTTTTCCTATAGAATTAGACATAGACTTATCTATAATAACTAATAATGTATTTGTAAATTCAACCAATATATATGGCAAAGCAAATAAAAATGTGTTAAAAATATATTTATTAAATCTTTGTTTTATTTTTTATCCTCTTACATATTTTTATAAATTCTTCAACTATTTTTTTGTAATTTTTAACTGATTTTTTTACGTTATTAACCTTCCATTTGATATAGATTTCTATATTCAGTGCATTTTTTTATTAATTCGTTATGAGTTCCACTATCAATTATTCCATGATTACCTAAAACAAATATGCAATCTAAATCAATTATTGTACTTAATCTATGTGCCACAATTATTACTGTGTGATTCTTAGATAAACTCTTAATAATATTCTTAATTTTTTCTTGAATTATTTATATTATAATTATCTATTAATATTTCACCGCCACTTGCACTATAACTTTTATTTATTAATTTTAATATAATAGATTTGCCTTACCCACTTTTACCAACTATAGCTATCATTTTATTACAATTAATTTTAAAATTAAGATTTTCAAATAAACTATTGGAACCATATTTGAATTTTACATTTTTGAATTAAATTAAACCTTTTAAAGCTTTTATATCTAAATCTCCATAAATCTCCTTTTTAAATGAATTATATGTAATTATATCAAATACTCTTTGTTCTGATACTTTTTCCTCTGCTAATTTTTTCCTTATTTCGGATATATAATTTATTAAATCTAATACTTTATTTTTATATAAGAAAATTATTAAAAATGAACTTATTTCAAGAAAGTTATTAATAATAAGGTAAACAGATATTAATATAAAAATACCTGAGTTCGTATTATCAAAATTTTTGATTTCAAAATCAGTTAAGCTTTTTAACATATCACTTTTTAAGTCCAAGTTTACCTTTCCATTTAATTTAAGAACTGTCCTTGACCATAAATTAGTAACAACTTCAATTATAATTCTTAATACGATTAAAAAAAGTCCTGTTTTTAATATTTGACTTTTATCAAAGTTTTCAAAAAAACTAACATCTTACCTTCGTATATTGGCGCTAGCAATGATATCCACGCATATCCCATACTCAATATAATTACCATTATAAATAAAAATTTATATTTTTATAATATTTAAATAATATTCTTAAATTATTTGTGTTCTTTTTGATCATGTATAACTCCTATTTACTATCAAACTTGGAGTATTTTTAATATTTATAATCTTTTCATAAACATTATTTGCATTTTGATATTCTTTCCTCCAATTTTATAATCTTTAACTAAAAAAAATTCGTCAAATTTATCAATTAATTTTTATGAAAGCTTTTCTAAACTATATCTTGATTATACTACAAAAGATGAAAAATTGATATACACCATTGAATTTTAATAAAAATTCATATATAATTTTTTTAGAATGAAAGCTTAGTTTATAATTTGCTTTTCAACAGTTCTAAATATATATGATTGGAGGTGTAAAAATGAATGAAAAAAAATCTGTAAAAATTAGTTTATCTACATTTTTTCTAATATTATCACTAATAATAATTATTATAATGGGATTTGTTATATATAAACTTTATACTCAAAATATGAATAAATTGACAGCAAATACTAATGACTCTAATATTCAACCTATAACCAATTCCGTTGAAAAATATAATAATATTAATACAGAAAGAAATGATAGTACTACTTCTGACATTATACAGGATAATCCAAAAACAGAAAATTTTGATAACTCTATGAGTATTGAATTAGCTTATGGTATATTAAATAAATATAAAGCTGAAAACCTTCCTGATGCTAATTGGTATATTACAAATGTTAAATTAGTTGCCCATGGAGATAATAATACTTATTTAGTTTCATATGAAGATATAAATTTAGATGGTAATTATCCTGAGTCAGCTAGTACTACAATTGAATTAAAAAATGGAAAATGGATAACTGATTTACCTGGTTCTTCTGGATTTGATGATGAGTATTTATCAAAATATAATTTTATTTATTATTAATACATATACAGAAACTATATAGTTTCTGTATATTTTATATATCTCTTATAATTTTCTCATATTCTTGGTATTTAGGTTGATATTTTTCAAGCATTTTTATAAATCCTTTACAATGTGTTTTATATTTCAAATGACAGTATTCATGTAAAACAACATAGTCTATCATATTTCTATTATATTTTACTACATTAGGATTTATTGTTATTTTATCATCTTCACATCTCCCTAATTCATTTCCTATATTCCTAATTTCATAATCCTCTGGTGCAAATCCTAATAATATTCTTGTTTTTTCCATTGCTCTTTCTATTTCAACTTTTGCTATTTGTTCGTACATCTTATCTATTGCTATATCTAATATTTTTTCATTATTTGCTTTTTTATATTTGTTTGGTAGTGATATTTTTATTAATTTATCTTCTACATCTAACTCAGCAACTTTAATATTTTTATATACTATTTTAACTTTATAGTCTATTCCTAATACTGGTACTGGATGTCTTTCTGCTGTTTCTTCTATTGTTATTTTTAAATTAATTTTTTTTGTCATTATTTTCATTTTATATCACTCCTTACAAATTTATGTTTTACAAAATATTGTTCGCTTTTGTTGTACTTATTTTATATTTTATTTTTTATTTTGTCAATACTTTTTATAAAAAAAACTAAAAAAATTTGTTCGATAATTAATTCTTTATATGAACGAAAAAAGGAGGAACATTCCCCCTTTTTTCGTTCAAGCATTGTCTTTTAGCCTTAGTAATATACTTTTAGAATTTATGCTTATATTGAAGTATTTACTTATTTTATTATCCTCTGATGATAAAATATCTATTACAATATCAAATACTCTATATGGTGCTGTTATACATCCTCCCTTTTCCTTTTTTCCAGAATAAACTTCTATTGTATTGCTTGTTTCATTCTCAATTTCAATGTGGACAGATTCCACTCCAATATCTTCAAAAAATCTTATTGCTCTTTCTATAATTTCCTCTGCTCTCTCTTGTTGTTCTTTTTCTAATTTTTTCCGCTCTTCTAATACTTTTTTTACCTGTTTCTCAAAATCTTTCATTAGCAATTCTCCTTTCGCTATTATGCTTGAATTCAAAATAGTTACATTAATATAATAGCATATTTTATGTAAAATATCAACAAAATATGGACAAAAAACGTGGACAAAACCATATTTTAGTATTTGTCCACATTTCTTTTTAACATTATATAAAATTACTGTAATTCAGCATTATCAACTATTTCATAGCTTCTTCTACTGCAACAGCTACTGCAACAGAAGCACCAACCATAGGGTTGTTACCCATACCAATTAATCCCATCATTTCAACATGAGCTGGTACTGAAGAACTTCCTGCAAATTGTGCATCTGAGTGCATTCTTCCCATAGTGTCTGTCATACCATAAGAAGCTGGTCCAGCTGCCATATTATCTGGGTGTAGTGTTCTACCTGTTCCACCACCTGAAGCAACTGAAAAGTATTTTTTACCTGCTTCGATTCTTTCTTTTTTGTATGTTCCTGCAACTGGGTGTTGAAATCTTGTTGGGTTTGTTGAGTTTCCTGTAATTGATACATCAACATCTTCTAACCACATGATTGCTACACCTTCTCTAACGTCATTTGCTCCATAGCATCTAACTTGACTTCTTTCTCCTTCTGAGTACTTAATTTCTTCAACTATTTTTACTTTTCCTGTAAAGAAATCAAAATCTGTTTTTACATATGTAAATCCATTAATTCTTGATATTACTTGTGCTGCATCTTTTCCAAGTCCATTTAAGATTACTCTTAATGGTTCTTTTCTAACTTTGTTTGCTGATTTTGCTATACCAATAGCTCCTTCAGCTGCTGCAAAGCTTTCATGTCCAGCTAAGAATGCAAAGCATTTTGTATCTTCTGATAATAGCATTGATGCTAAGTTTCCATGTCCTAATCCAACTTTTCTGTCATCTGCAACTGAACCTGGAATACAGAATGCTTGTAATCCTTCTCCTATTGCTTTTGCTGCATCTGATGCTTTATTGCATCCTTTTTTTATTGCAATTGCTGCTCCTAATGTATATGCCCATGCTGCATTTTCAAAACAAATTGGTTGAATTCCTTTTACTATTTCGTATGGGTTAAATCCTTTGTCTGTACATATTTTTAATGCATCTTCAAAATCTTTTATTCCGTATTTTTCCATTACTGGTTTTATTTGGTCTATTCTTCTTTCATAACTTTCAAATGTTACTGCCATAATTATTATTCCTCCTTATAAAATAATACTTTCTAAATTATTAATTATTTCATTAATATCTGTATATGGAATTATTTTTAAATTTTTATTTCCTCTAAACATTGTTGTTATTTTAGGTGTTACTGTTTTGTCATAAATTCCTATTATTCTTTTATTATGACTGTCAGCATATCCTATTTCATATCCTACTCCTAATGATGGAATTGTAAATTCTCCAAAAATCAAATCCGCTTCTTTTAATTCTTTTTTTAAATTTTCAAAAATAACGTAATCTGATTGTTGTTTTTCATCTATTAGAATAGTGTCATTTGCAACTTCTGGATTTAGAACTTCTCCATATTTTTGTAATTCTTTAATTAATTTTTTATATGTTTCTAATTTTTGTCTTCCTCCATAGATTGAACCTGAAAAATAAATTTTCATCTTAGCCTCCGGTTTTAATATCTTGTTTATTATAACATATTGATTGGCTCTATGCATAAAATTTCTCACAAGAACCGTCTCTAGGATATTATTCTTCTCTAGGGTCTATTTTTTTAACAGCTTCGTCAAATCTTCCATATGTTCCAGATGCTTTTTCTATTGCTTCTTTAGGATCTATTCCTTTTTTGATATTATCCATCATTTTTCCTAAATGAACATATTTGTAACCAATTATTTGGTCATCTTTATCTAATCCTAATTCTACTATGTATCCTTCTGCAAGATTTAAGTATCTTGGTCCTTTTAATGAGCTTGAATATATTGTTCCAACTTGTGATGTATGACCTTTTCCTAAATCTTCAAGTCCTGCACCTACTGGAAGTCCTCCTTCTGAGAATGCTGTTTGTGTTCTTCCATATACTATTTGTAAGAATAATTCTCTCATTGCTGTATTTATAGCATCACATACTAAGTCTGTGTTTAATGCTTCTAATATTGTTTTACCTGTTAAGATTTCTCCTGCCATTGCAGCTGAATGTGTCATTCCTGAACATCCTATTGTTTCAATTAATGCTTCTTGGATTATTCCATCCTTTACATTTAATGTTAATTTACATGCTCCTTGTTGTGGTGCACACCATCCTATACCATGTGTTAATCCTGATATATCCTTTATTTCTTTCGCTTTAACCCATTTCCCTTCTTCTGGAATTGGTGCTGGTCCATGGTCTACTCCTTTTGCTACTTTGCACATTCCTTCTAATTCTTTTGAATAAATCATCGTTTTTTGCTCCTTTCATTTCTTAATTATAAATATCTTTTTATTTATAATTTAAATTTTGATTTTGGAATATAATCCTTATATAATATAGATTTAAAAAATCTAAAATTGAAAACTTTAATATATAAATCTTTAAAAAATAATTTATAAACATATTTCTAATATTCTAATGTCTATATATTTGATACATATTACTATCATTTCTATGATAATTTGTGTTATTTGTTTTTTTCTTTATTATATTTTTATTTTCCTGTTCTTTTTCATCATCTAATGCTGATAAAATAATCTGATTTTTTGTTTTATGTACATTATTTTGTGCCATATATTCTATATTCTGTGTCTCTTCATATCCTTCAGTATCATAGTCTACAATATTTTTAATATTTCTTATATATATACCTGTTTCATAAGTTTCTTTTCTTCCTACTACCTTTTCACCTAATAAATATCTATCAATTATTTCTTTTTCTGCTTTATTTAAATGTTCTTTTCCTATTCCTAAATATCTATATCTCCAAATAATATGTCTTTCATAACTAGAAAATCCAGAAGAATTCAAATCTTCATAATCATATTCGACTTTAAATTTAATGCCTTCAATTGTCATTGTTAAATTTGTCCATGTAGGAACTATTTCAATTTTTTTGAATTCTTCTCTTAATTCTACTATCTTTTGATATAATATTTTTACTAATTTAAGATATTCTTTTTCATCTAAATTAAATTTTTGTGGTATTTCATAGACGTTTACTGGATTTTTCTTAAAAATCCCTTTTGGTATGTAGTAGAAGAAAAGCTCTCCTGTTTGTTTTCCATCAATTAGGTCCACTACAGAAGAATAAAGATACATTTTCTCCCACTTTTCTGGTATCATATAATATATTTTTCTTTGAATATCTTCATACATCTCTTTTATTTTCTTAGTGTGATTTAACATTATTACCTCTTTATTATTCTTTTATTAATAAACTTTCTCCTGTCATTTCTTCTGGCTTTTGTAATCCCATTAAATCAAGCATTGTTGGTGCTAAATCTGCTAGTTTTCCGCTTTCTTTTAACTTATATTCTTTATGATCTGTAACTAGTACTATTGGCACTGGATTTGTTGTATGTGCTGTGTGTGGTTCTCCTGTTTTGTAGTCTATCATTTGTTCTGCATTTCCATGGTCTGCTGTAATAATTAGATTTCCTTTTTTCTCTTCAATTATTTTTACAACTCTTCCTACACATTCATCTATTGTTTCAACTGCTTTAATTGCTGCTTGTAGACTTCCTGTGTGTCCTACCATGTCTGTGTTTGCATAGTTTAGAATAACTACATCATATCTATCATTTTCAAGTGCTTCACATACTTTATCTGTTACTTCATATGCACTCATTTCTGGTTTTAAATCATATGTTTCCACTTTTGGAGATGGTACTAATATTCTATCTTCTCCTGGATATTGTTTTTCTTCTCCACCATTAAAGAAAAATGTAACATGTGCATATTTTTCTGTTTCTGCAATTCTTAATTGTGTTAACCCTTCTTTGCTTACTACTTCTCCAAATGTATTTTTTAATGGTTCTTTTTTGAAGGCAATTTGAACATTTGGCATTGTTTCATCATAATTTGTAAAGCATACAAAGTATAAATTCATCTTCTTTGTTTCAAATCCATCAAAATTTGGATCTACTAATGCTCTAGTTATTTCTCTTGCTCTATCTGGTCTAAAGTTGAAGAATATAACTGAATCATTTTCTTCTATTTTTGCTACTGGTTCATCATTAGTATTGCAGATTACAGTTGGTTCAACAAATTCGTCAAATACTTCTTTTTGGTATGAATCTTCAATTGCTTTTATCGGATCTCCAGCTTTTTCGCCTTCTCCATTTACTAATGCATTATAACATTTTTGTACTCTTTCCCATCTTTTGTCTCTATCCATTGCATAAAATCTTCCTGATAATGTAGCAATTTTTCCTATTCCTTTTTCTTTCATTTTTTCTTGTAATGATGCAATATATGTTTCTGCTGATGCTGGTGGTGTATCTCTACCATCTAAGAAACAATGTACATATACATCTTCAAAGTCTCTTCTTTTTGCCATTTCTAGTAATCCATATAAATGACGTATATGACTATGAACTCCACCATCTGATACTAGTCCTAATATGTGTAATTTTGAATGATTTTTTTTGCAGTTTTCAATTGCTGCTATAAATTCTGGAACACTAAAGAAATCTCCATCTTCAATTGATTTTGTGATTCTTGTTAATTCTTGATATACTATTCTTCCTGCTCCTATATTTGTGTGTCCTACTTCTGAATTTCCCATTTGTCCTTCTGGTAATCCAACATGTAATCCACTTGTAAATATATCTGTTGTTGGATATTTTTTCATTAGTTTATCAATATTAGGTGTATTTGCTAACTTTATTGCATTTCCCTCTTTATTTGGATTATCTCCAAATCCATCTAATATCATTAGCATTGTTACTTTATCTTTCATTATTATCCCTTCCTTTTTATGCAGTTTTAAGTAAGCTAAATTAATTTTACTCTTTCTCATTAGTATGTTAATTTGCTATACTTGTGCATAATTTACAATTTTAGAAAATTCTTCTGGCTTCAAGCTTGCTCCACCAACTAATCCTCCATCAATATCTGACATTTCAAATATTTCTTTTGCATTAGTTGATTTTACGCTTCCGCCATACTGTATTATAACTCCGTTTGATACCATTTGTCCATACATTTGACAAATTTTGTCACGTATTGACTTAATTGTCTCATTTGCCTGTTCTGCTGTTGCTGTTTTTCCTGTTCCTATTGCCCATATTGGTTCATATGCTATAATTATATTTTCTACTTGTTCCTCAGTTAATCCATCTAATGCTTTTTCTATTTGTGAAGTTATTATTTCTACTGTTTGACCAGCTTCTCTTTGTTCTAATGTTTCTCCAACACATACAATTGGCTTTAATCCATTTGCAAATGCTGCCTTTATTTTTTTATTTACTGTTTCGTCTGTTTCATTAAAATATTGTCTTCTTTCAGAGTGTCCTATAATAACATATTCAACTCCAATTGATTTTAGCATTTTTCCTGAAACTTCCCCTGTGTATGCGCCTGATTCTTCAAAGTGCATATTTTGTGCTCCTATTTTTATATTTGTTCCTTGTGCTGTTAATAATGAATAAAATAAATCTGTATATGGAACACATAATATCACTTCGTTTTCTGTGTTTTTTACTAGTGGTGCTAGTGTATCTATAAATTGCATTGCTTCATTTGGAAGCATGTTCATTTTCCAGTTTCCTGCAATTACTTTTCTTCTCATAATTTACCCCTCTCCAATTTTTAATTTTCAACCAATGTGAACCAATGGGGACGTTGAACCAAGAACCAATGGGGACGTTGTTAAATTGGTTGAAAATATTATAATTTATTATAT
>ERZ772876.237-NODE-237-length-77734-cov-28.942108_pt1 | contig 77734 bp, 55 predicted proteins | sample MGYA00580584_ERZ772876 | MGnify/ENA primary metagenome ERZ772876 (study PRJEB29015, sample SAMEA2737728) | human gut metagenome | biome: human gut; feature: human-associated habitat; material: faeces | place: China | collected 2012 ... | reverse complement strand
AGCGCTTTGTGAATGTAGACCACCAGCTTTTGAGAAGCACCGAGGACGGCTACTATATCGAAGCGCCAAAAACAGAAAGCGGATTCCGTCAAGTGCCTATGAGCGCAGCCGCCTATGAAGCGTTTGAGCGCGTGTTGAAGAAGCGCAGGGACGGCAGGTGCATTGAGGTTGACGGTTATAAGGACTTCCTGTTCCTGAACCGGGACGGCCTGCCCAAAACCGCCGTCAACTATGACGCCATGTTCAAGTGCCTTGCCAAGAAGTACAACAAGTGCCACAAGGAGCCGCTGCCCGATGTGATGACGCCGCACACCATGCGGCATACATTCTGTACCAGAATGGCAAACGCGGGCATGAACCCCAAGGCATTGCAGTACATCATGGGACACGCCAACATTGTAATGACGCTGAACTATTACGCCCACGCTACTTTCCATTCCGCACAGGAGGAAATGGAACGGCTGCAAGCCAAGGCAAAACCCACCGCAGAGGCCAAGCCGGAGCCTGCGGCGGAAAGCGCCGAGGAAACCAAGGCGGCATAAGTAGTACGCAAAATTTACTACTGCTTTTACTACTTTTGAGAGCGAAAACATGAGGGGTAATAAAAAGATTTGTGAGGTTCTTCCGATATAAAAAGTGCCGGAAAAGCCCGGAATAACGGGCTATACCGGCATATAAGAACATCTAAAGAGATAATTAGAAATCTATTAAATGATTATTGGAAAAAAGAATGCATAGGCTATAAAGCAAATAACAATCACAATATATGCTAGGGCAATTACGACAGCATGGTTGGGCTAAAGTATAGATCACGCGTTAGTTCAACGCAGATATCCAACAATAGCAGTTTTTGAGGAACGGATTCATCCGTTCCTCGTTTATTCTCCATACACCCCATGCACCTCCGTGGTCATGTCGAACACGCCCTCCGGGAGCTTGACACGCAGACTCGTTCCCTTGTTGATGAGTTCATACAAAAGCTTCAGCACGAAATCGTCCGTGTAGCGCGGCTCTAAGACCTCCAATTCGCAGATACCGTAATCCGTAGTGCTGTATCCGCAGGTACGGCAGGATGCCGTTCGGCTATGTTGACTGGAAGAAGAATTGCTCCATGATCCGTAGCTCATGCTGTGGCTGGCGTATTCGTAATCCGAATCGCCACAGTTCCGGCAATAGGCTTCGCGCCGGTGCTGCGAGGCTGAATACTGCTCCCAGCCTCCATAAGAATAGCTGTGGCCGGTTGCGTAGATGGTCTCGCGCTTGCTCTGACCGCAATCGCAGCTATATTCCCGGTAGCCGTTTCGCGTGCAAGTGGCATCATTTTCATAGTCCAGAACCCATGTATGGCTTCCGCAGTCCGGGCAAGTCCAAGAACCATACGAGCCGGAACCGTGGTCTTTATACACATAAGTCCCCAAATTCTGAACATAATGGCACTTGTAGCACTCATAATACTCCTGATGCCCTCTGGATGTATGCGTCGTGGAAACATAGGTGCCCTGCAAAGAATACTGCTTGCAGCTTGGGCAGGTGCCGACAATGCCGGTGGACGCGCGAGACACAGCTTTCGCGGGCGCTTTCATAATACCGGAATCAGCAAGAGTGGATGCGGCACCGTCGGCGTTCGAATACACGCCGTACAAATCGTAAAAATATCGGTCGCTGCGGTTGGAAGCCGCCCAATCATAGGTATAGAACGGCACCGTTGCTTCCGGGTAGCCGATGATGTAGGCGATATAGAGCGTGTCGCCGGAATCGGCTTCGCGCCAGAACGCATCCTCGCCGATGCTGTTCAGAACGGTTTCGCCGTAGTACATGGTCAGCGTAGAGAGTTTCGGGCAGTTATAAAAGGCGTGCTTGCCAATAGTCGGCGCGAGCGGCAGCTCGGCGGTGGTCAGGTTGACGCAGCCCTCGAACCAATACGCCAGATCTGGGATGGTCAGCGTTTCCACGTCCTCAAACCAGACCTCGGTGATCTGGTCGCGGACAGCTGCCCACGGCTGATCGCCCGCGCTGGTAAAGACCGGCGCTTCGCCGCTGCCGGAGATGGTAAGCCAGCCTTTGGAATCCAGCGACCATTTGATACTGCTGCCCGGAATTGTGCCACTGGTTGCAGCTTCGGCAGACTGCACGGTGATTTCTTCTTCCGGCGCGCTTTCGTAGTCTGTGTGTTCATCCGCTTCCGCTGCAAATGCAGCAACGGACAGGGAAAACACCATGCAAAGAGCCAGCACAAATGCGGTGAATTTCTTAAAATTCTTCATTATGCAGCCTCCTTTTCGTTCACGGCGGCGATGGTGAACACAATCGTCGCGGCGTTGATGTTCGTGACAGCTTCACTTGCGGAAACCTTTGCCTTGTAGCGGATGGCGAGATTTTTCTCGGCGGCGATTGCTGGAAACGCGCCGTCCACAAGCGTCAGACTGCCTGCGCCTTTCGTGCTACAACCATTGATGCTAAGTGCGATGCTGTTCTTGCTTGCCGTAAAATCGTCAAAATTGCCGATTTCAAACGTGCCCGCCTGAACATCTACCTTGGTCACACGAATTGCGCCGGTCTTGCCGGTGTTGGTGATTGCGGCATTATTTGCACAAACGACGTAGCCATCTACCAACGAGACAGGCAACGCGGCAGGAACCGTGCATGAGATTGGGGAAACCGTATTGACTACGGTGAGCGTCACCGGCACGCGCGCCTCGGTCGTTTCCGCTGCCGACGCAGGCACGGGAAGCGCAAAAATGAGCGCCAGCGCCAGAAGCAGCGCCGCCGCTTTCTGATAGGTTTTCAGCATGTCACTGCACCTCCTTCGGCCACAAATACGCTGTATGCAAGGTCAACTCCGTGTTCAGCGTGCCGATTTGCTTGCCGTCGCGATAAGCCGTAATTGTGACCGTGCAGTCCACATTGCCGAACTCCGGCGCTTCCAACAGCGTGAGCGTCGAGATGCTCTTGCCCGCAGCCAATTCAAATGCGTCGGCAATCAGCGCATTGTCTTTATTTCTGCGAATTTCTACCTTGTAGGTATCGCCCTTGCTGTTGTTTCTGAACTCGGCTTTCACGCTGCTTTCCACGACAAGCGCGTAAAGATGAGCAGGAGCAGTAAGAGCAATCTGGCTGTCCGCGACAATCGCGTTGAGCTGCTTCTGTGCTTCGCGCAGTCCGGAAACGTCGTAAAAAATGACTTCCGTTTCCTTGTGCTGCTTCGCACGTTCGGTGATACGAACCTTGATCGTGTCAATGACCGCAAGGGTGGAATCTCTGTCATAGATGACCTTGACCGCATCGTCCACACGCGCAATCACGACTTCCGGCATATTTGTGCCGTTGTTGCAATACACGGCTTTCGTGCCGCCACCCCAGACAAGCAATCTACCCTTGACGGTCACGTTGTCCAGCACGATTTTGCCGTCCGCCGCGCCGCAGCCGATGATGAGGTCGCCGTCCACGGTCATGTTCTGGAGCGTCACTTCGTCGGTGCGAATGAGAACGCTGCCTTTAATGTCCTTGTCGTAAGTGCCTTTGGACACAATGTAAGTGCCAATGATGTTGTAAAAAATCTGCGCAAATTCTGATCTGGTGATGTTGTCCAGCGGCGCGAGAATTTTTCCTCTGCCGTGGATATAGCCAGCACCTACCATCGAGCGCACATAAGGCAGCGCCCATGCGGAGATTTTGTCACGGTCAGAGAACGCAGACAGATCCGTTTTTGCGTATGCGTCATAGTCCAACTCTAACGCTCTTGCTACAACTGTCATTGCCTCCTGCCTGCTAATCGGTGCGTCCGGGACCATAGACGAGCTGGAACGTCCGTTATACGTCCCCATTTGCACGGCGAGCGCAACGTCCTTGTAATACCACTTGCTCTTGGAGACGTCCTTATACTGCGAAATGTCAGCGGTTTTGTAGCACCCGAACGAGCGGTTGATGATCGCGGCCATTTCCGCGCGAGTCATATCGCCGTTCGGGTCGATAATGGTGCTGGATTTGCCGTAAAGCAGACCGTTATCCACGGCTGCGCTCACGGCTTCGACATACCAAGCTGATTTATCGAAATCGCGGAAATCCGTAGCTTTGCGTGCAACGGTGTTTGCCGCCGATGCGCTGACCGCCAGCGACAGGCACGAAGCGACTGCGAGAATCATTGCGAGGATTCGTTTCTTTTTCACTTGAATACCTCCTTCAATCTGGACAGGGGAACGCTTTTGGCGTTCCCCTGATAGCAGGCGAGTGGATTAGACTGCATCCCAAGCGATAATGAACAGGACGCTTGCGATGGCGGTGTTAGTCACGGCTTCGCTGACCGGCGTAACGATGGCGTCATACGCAATGCCGATGCTGTTCGCGGAGGTATCGCCCACGCCGGACATGAAGCAGCCGTTAATCGCGTCGGTCAGAAGTGTCTGCTTGGAAGCGTTCTTGTCGTCGGTCATCTTCTTTTCGCCGTCGCCGAGGCGGAGGGAGAAGCCAAACTTGTTGGCGTTGACCTTTTCATGGGCGAGCGTGGCCTTGTCGCCGAACGCAGCCAGCGACCAGCCCTGCGCGGCTTCAATGCTCACAGAGTTGACCTTGACTGCACCAAAACTGTTGTTGACGATCTTGGCATCGGTCGCAGTAGAAACAGTGCCGTCAGTGCCGACAGCAATCGGAAGGACAGTGGGCACGGTCACGGACATCTTAGTAGCAGCCGGATCGCCGCCGATGCTGCCGTCAGCAGTGCTGGACAGAGTAACGGAAGAAGTGCCAGTGCCGCCAGAAGCGTCCACGGTGTTGGCAGCGGAAGCGGAAATGGCGAGGGATGCGAGCATACAAATTGCGAGAACGAGGGAAATAATCTTCTTGGTGTTTTTCATAGTTAAAATCTCCTTATTTTTGATAATCAGTTTTTGATGGTAATGTTGATGATTGCCCCGGCCGTGCCGATGATTTCGCCACTGACCGGATCAAGGTTGTGGAACATAGCTGTGCATTCGTATGTGCCAGCCGGAAGCTCCACGTCAAGGGCAGCACGTTCGATTTTGCTGCCCACTGGGATCGCTTTGCTCTGGTAGATATGTTCGCCGGTATCGTTGCGGATGAACTCGACCTGCTGGGGATAGTTGTTGATCGATTCGTTTACGATCATGACATTGCCCTCGGATGCGCCGTTTTCAAAATACGGCGCGGTGTTCATGGAAATGTTGATCATGCCTTCCGCGACCTTTTCGTTCAGTTTTTCCGCAATTTCTTCGGGCGAAAGGTTATCCCAGCCGCCCTCGACGGCGCTGGAATCGTAGACGATACCGGTTTGACCACGAGCGTCTTCTTTGGTCAGCGGCTTGCTGACCAGACGGGTGATAAGAAAAATGCCCGCGCCAATGGCACAGACGAGAAATGCGACAGCAAGCACAACGCGGATATTGAGCCGTGCCTGTTTTGGATGATCCTGATATACTTCGTACATGGAAACAGCTCCTTTGTATTTTGTTTTGTATGCTAGGGCGGAATACGATAGCGACACAGCAGGCGATACAGGTCGTCCGCCGTGCATGGGATTTGATTTCCGGGCAATTCGATACCTCCTCCGTCTGAATTTGAGTATAAAAAAACACGACCTTGTAAAAAGTCGTGTTTTTATAAAGTTAGCCGCGCTTCATCCGGCGCGCTGCCTGAGAAACTCCAGAAACAGGTCTTCGATTTCCTTGTCGCTTTTGAACTTGCTCAGGTACGGTGCAAAGCGTTTTCGGTCAAAGCTCAGCTTTTCTGGCGGTGCGGCTGCACGCTGCGCTTCTTTTGCCCGCGCTTCCCGCCATGCGGCGTAGATTGCCTGCTGATCCGCTGCCGGCGGCGGGCATTGCACCTGAATAAACGCGACAGTCTGCTTGTTCAGCGCATAGCCTTCGATCTGGCACATCTCGATAAACGCCGTCTGCGCAGACTCATCATAATCTGCAATCAAGTCAGCGCAGGCCAGATTCAGCTTCTTTGGCGCATTCTCCACGATCTCAGCAAGCGGTGGGATCAGCTGTGCCAGCTTGACCGCCTTGCGAATCTCATATTCTGTTACGCCGAAGAACTCCGCTACGATTTTTCGTGCGTTGTACCTTTGGCGATTGTCGCCAAAGGTTTCAACTGCCGCATTTCGCTGTCCGCAGCGGTTTCGTGCGTCCAGCAACGCTTTATACGCCTTGCCACGCTCAATGATCGTCAGATCCTGCCGCCGCAGAAGATTCGTTGCAATCGCAATGCTGATGGCACGCTGATCGTTGACGGTCATGACCGTTGCGGGGATATCCGTCCAGCCTGCCAGCTTTGCCGCCGCTGTGCGGTTATGCCCGGCCAGAATCTCAAATTCATCCGTTCCTGCGATGGGACGAACCAGAATCCGCTCATACAAACCGTTCTCCTTCAATTCTTCCGCAAAGGCTTCCAGCTTGGTGTGAGGGTAGGGGGTGAAAGCCGATATCGGCGGTAAAGAACGGGCGCAGCTTGCAGATCGGTACGTCACGAAATTGTGTTTCCGTCTGCGGCACCGGCATCTGAAAGATCTGCTCATACGCTGCATCGCCGGTCTGCTGCTCGGACGCCTGCTGGGTCGCACTCATGCGTTTGCGCAGCATCTCGTTCATATTCGCTCTAGCCAAGCCGCAGCACCTCCGAAGCGAGATTCCGATAGGATTCCGCTGCCGGGTTGCCCGGCTCGTAGTCCAGAATACTCATGCCGGCCATGGGGCATTCCGCAATACGGATGGTGTACTCGATAGGGCGGCCAAAGACGTGTAAATCGTCGCCGTAGACCTCTCGGACGCTCTGCTGTACACTCTTGCAAAGCTGAGGCCGTGACTGGTACATCGTCAGCAAAATGCCCGCAATCTTCAAATTCTGGTTGAAATGCTTCTGCACCGAACGTACCATGTCCAGCACATCCGGGATGCCTTCGGATGCGAGGAAGTGGGACTGCACTGGAATGATGCAGTAGGAAGTTTTTTTAAGCTTATTCTTTTCTGTTCCATACAATATCTCCTGTCGTGTTTTCCGCATGATTGACATATGCAGATTTGGATGCAATTCCATTTCGAGAGGTTTAATTGGACATAATTTGAGATTCCATATTTACATTATTAGAAGATGGAAATATTTTCTTCCAACAAATCTTCCAACAAACCAGAAAAAACGGAGCAATACGGTGTAGTACTAAATAATTCCAAAAATCGAAATAGGCATTGGTACTAAAGGGATTATTGGACATTTTATAACACGAACGGATACCATATAAAATTTAATTCTGAGTTTTGGTAATGACGAGGTCGGCAGTTCGAATCTGCCCAGCAGCTCCAGAAAAATCCTTGAAATCTCACGATTTCGAGGATTTTTTCTTTTTGTATCAAGAAAACCGCTATCGGTGCGGATGAGAACACTGCCCTTGATGTTTCTCCGGCGGAGCGAGGAGTTTGCCTCTGCCGTACATGTAGTCTGCGCCGGCCATGGCCTGAACATAGAGCAGCGCCCATTGTATGTTCCCATCTGGACGACCCGTGCGGCATCGTCATAGTCCCTGAAATCTGCAGCCTTGCGGGTAGTCGTATTTGCCGCCGACGCGGATACTGCCGCGAGAAATAATGCGAGGATTCGCGACTTTTCTTCACGTTGAATCCCTCCTGTTAGGGTGTATCTGAAAACTCCCAATGTGACCGGCAGCGAGAAATTTTTGCGCTGAGCAAGACATTTTTTCGCAGGAATACTGACGTATTTCAAGGAAAAATGGTGCAGCGCAGCGTGAAAAGGTCCGCTGTCCGGGTGCGTTGGGAGTTTTCAGATACACCCTAGAATTTAAGGGGAACGCTTGCGCGTTCCCCTGTGCGATAGGCAATTGCACGGCTTGCCATCAGGCAGACAGCCTCAGAAATTACGATATGGAGTCTTCCTCAGCGGCGTACAGCCGGTTCCATCAACCGGGCTGGTTGACCAGACCCACAAACAGCGGCAGGCCGTCAATTCCCGTGATCGCGAAGACAAACGGCTTATCGAGCGTAAAATCGATCTCATCCTCCGGCCCCATCATCGCAGTTGCCTCAGGGGCAAGCACGGTATAGGCCGCTGCCTCGCAGCCGTCCTCGTCGATCTTCACGCGCGCGGCGTGCTTGGCCTGCGTCAGTTCCAGCGAGTCGTTTGCGGTCGTGAGCGGCGTGAAATCAGATTTTGTGCCGTCCATCACGTCCGTCATGCCGAGCTGTGCCAGTGTGTCCAGAATGTCCAGATCGGACGAAACGTCAAATTTCGGCAGGCTCAGATTGACCCGCGCACGCTGCGTCTGCGACCAATTGCCGTTTGCCAACAGGAGGCCCAACGCGTCCTTGTTTTGCAGCAGCTCCGCCGCATCCACGCCCTCGTCCGGCTTCAGCAGCCACATCTGGCCGCTGTTCTCCAGCGAAAGCCCGATGGCCGAGAAGCCGTTGCCGTAATATACCGTGTTAGAATCGCTGCTGTGCATGAAATCGACGGTCACATCGCCGTCCGGCGCGTGAAACACGTCCTGCGTCGTGGCAGAGCCGGAAAATTTGTCGCTCCATGACGCACGGTAATAGATCGTCGACACCAGCGCCAGCACCGTCGCGGGCGCAAGCTCCAGTCCGCTTGCCTGCTCGGTCAGCAGATTTCCGGTATGCTCGTTGATCCAGTCGCGCAGCATATTGTTGTACGCGTCAGTGCCCATTTCCCCGGAAAACGCGGAAGCATAGAATTCTTCTCCCAGCTTTTGCAGCGTTTCTTTGTTGTAGGCGTATCCGTCCCGCAGCCAGATCGAGTTTGCAAGCACGCTGGTCACGATCCCGTCGTCCCAGCTGTTTTCCGTCCAGAGCTGCGCGGTCTGCTTTTGAAGCAGCTCCAGAGACTCCGCGCCCAGCGCGTCCAGAATCTGCTGCCGCGTCTGGCCGTCCGTCACGGCGGCCAGCATGGAAAGCGCCATGTAGATATTCAGCGGCGAGCATACGCGGTTTTCCTTACCCGCGTCCTGCATCAGAGCCGGAATGCTGGTTGTGAACCAGTGCGTCATGGCGGCGGGGTCGGTCATATCCGCGGTCTTTTCCTGATAGCTTTCCCACCACGCGTCCCAGTCCTCGTCGTACTTTTCAGAGTCAAAGTTACCATTGCTGGCTGTATACTTCGCCTCGTTCGGATACTGCGCCATGGCAGCCTCCACCGGTGCGGCCAACTGCTGCGTCGTCGGGTCGCTGATGCAGTCCGGCTGTTCCTCCGCTGCCGGGGTATCCGGAGCAGCTGCGCAGGCCGCCAGCGAGAACGCGCACGCGGCTGCAAGTAAAATCGCAAGAAGCTTTTTCATGAATGATCTCTCCTTTATCATAAAATGTGATCTGGTGATCTGCTTTTACAGACGCAGAAAAACGGTAGAAGTTGCACCCGCCGATTTTATGAATTTTGCCGACTTGCCTTTTTCCATGATTTGTGTACAATACAGATATAGAAATATTGTTTGGGAGGCTGTTTTATGGCTGTCGATACCGAAAAGACCCTGCGCAATCAGGTCTTGTATTCCATCTATGTCCGCAATTATTCCGAAGCGGGCACCTTCGCTGCCGTGCAGGCGGACCTCGACCGCCTCAAGGCGCTCGGCACGGACATCATCTGGCTGCTGCCCATTCACCCGACCGGCGAAAAGCACCGCAAGGGCACGCTCGGCAGCCCCTACGCCATCCGCGATTACCGCGCCGTGAACCCCGAATTCGGCACGCTGGATGATTTTCGGCATCTGGTCGACGCCATCCACGACCGGGGCATGAAGTGCATCATCGATGTAGTCTATAACCACACGTCGCCCGATTCCTGGCTGGCAGAACACCACCCCGAATGGTTCTTCCACAAGCCGGACGGCTCGCTCGGCAACCGCTTCGGCGACTGGTGGGACGTGGCTGATCTGGATTACAGCCACAAAGAGCTGTGGGAGTACCAGATCGAAACGCTCAAATACTGGGCGCGCCTCGTCGACGGCTTCCGCTGCGACGTTGCGCCGCTTGTCCCGCTGGAGTTCTGGAAGCAGGCGAGGGAAGAGGTGGCCGCCGTCCGTCCCGGCTGCTTCTGGCTGTGCGAATCGGTTGAGCGCGGCTTCCACGTCGCTGCCCGCGCACAGGGCTTCGCAAGCCTGTCTGACGCCGAGCTCTATCAGGCGTTCGACGCGGGCTATGATTACGACGTCTATCCCTATTTCCGCGACTATCTGGAGGGCAGGATCAGCCTGACACAGTACGCCGACCGGCTCGACGCGCAGGAATGGCTCTATCCCGACAACTACGTCAAGCTTCGCTTCCTCGAAAACCATGACCGCGCCCGCGCGGCACACGTCCTGCCGGACGAGAAAATGCGCCGGAACTGGACGGCGTTCCTGTTCTTCCAGCGAGGTCTGACGCTTGTTTACAACGGACAGGAGGCCGACTGCACGCACGTTCCGTCGCTGTTCGACAAGGACCCCATCAACTGGAACACCGGCCGCGACCAGTCCGCGTTCCTTGCACATCTGGCCAAGCTGAAGCGCGACCCGATCTTCGCGGAGGGCAGCTATACCCTCACAGCCCTGCCGCATGACGTGCTGCTTGCCGTATATGAAAAAGACGGCCGGCGCATGGCCGGTCTGTTCAGCCTGCGCGGCGAGTCGGCGCTTGTCCGCTTCCCCGCGCCGAACGGCGTGTACCGGAACTGCATCGACGGCAGCCCTGTTGAGATCTACGAGGAGCAGCTTGCCATAGGCGGCGAGCCCATCGTGCTCTCCCTCTGAAAATTTTTCGGTTCCGGGAACAATCGGCGCGCCGCGCCGTCTAACCAATATCAATGAAACGGAGGAACTTCTCATGAAGAAACTGTATAAAAGCAATAACCGGATGATCTGCGGCGTCTGCGCCGGCATTGCCGAGTATCTCGGCATCGATCCCACCGTCGTCCGCCTGCTCTGGGCGGCCCTCGGCCTGACCGGCACGGGCATTCTGCTCTACATCATCGCCGCTCTTGTCATGCCCGAAAACATGGATGTGATGTAAGCTGGGTTATTCCGAAGGCTCCCCTTTATCCAAAGGAGGCTTTTGGGCACGTAAAACCGCTCCCACGGATGGCCCGGGGAGCGGTTTGTCAGACTTGTTGTTATTTTGCAGCCTTGGCAGCTTTCTTGGCGGCCTTCTCACGCTCGAGGCGGGAGATGAACAGCGCGCAGGTCGCGTCGCCGGTGATGTTCAGCGTCGTGCGGCCCATGTCGAAGATCTTGTCAACGCCCGCGATGATCGCGATGCCCGCGACCGGCAGACCGACCTGGGTCAGGACCATCGCCAGCATGATCATGCCCGCGCCGGAAACACCGGCAGTACCGATAGAGGCAAGCGTCGCGGTCAGGACAATCATGGCCATATCGCCGAGCGTCAGCGGGACGCCGTAGCAGCAGGCAATGAAGACCGCGCAGACGGCCTGATAGATGGCCGTGCCGTCCATGTTGATCGTCGCGCCAAGCGGCAGGACGAAGGAGCTGATCTCAGGCTCCGCACCCATCTTGTTGCAGCACTCGATGTTAACGGGCAGCGTCGCATTGGAGGACGTGGTGGTGAACGCGGTGATCATGGCCGGGGCGATGCCCTTGAAGAATGCGAACGGGCTCATCTTGGCCAGGAACTTGACGGACAGACCGTAGACTACGACGACATGGACGATGTAGCCGATATAGGCGACGCCGATGATGAGCGCCAGCTTGCCGATGATGTCGACGCCGTTGACGGCGACGACGTTGGTCATGAGGCAGAACACGCCGATCGGGGTGAACTTGATGATCATCATCATGATCTGCATGATGACTTCTTCGCCGCAGTTGATGAGTTCGCCGATTTTCCGGCCCTTTTCGCCAGCGGCCAGAACGCCTGCGCCGAGGAAAATGGCGATGACGATGACCGGCAGCATGTCGGAGTTGACCATGGGCTTGAAGAAGTTATCGGGGAAGATGTTCACGATGACCTGCATGACAGACGGGGCTTCCTTCGCTTCGTATGCAAGACCTTCGATCTCAGCAGAAGGCAGCGGGGTGAAATTGCCCTTGAAGATGTTGACGAGCACGAGGCCGATGACAACGGCCAGTGCAGTCGTGCACATATAATATACAAACGTCTTGACGCCGACAGAGCCGACGCGTTTGAGATCCTTCAGGCTGATGACGCCGTCAGCGATCGAGAACAGGACGACCGGGACGACCAGGAACTTCAGCAGGTTGACGTAGATCGTTCCGATGGGCTTGATCCACTCCGTGGTGAAATCGCCGAGACCGGCGAACGCGAAGATGAGACCGGCGGCAATACCGGCAAGCATGCCGATAAATATCCATGCCGGCAGGCTGAGCTTCTTCTTTTCTTTCATACAGATCTCCTTTTCTTTTTTTGAGGACATTCCTCAGACTGCATTCAATATACCATAAAACGGATAGGCGGTAAAGGCAATCTGCTCAATCTTAACGAAATCTTAACACCATAAATCGGGCATAATGCACAAAACATACAGAAATAGCAGGAAGCGCGCACGCTGCGCGCTTCCTGCTATGTAAAAAACAACGGTCAGTCTTTGACTTCGCGGATGGAGATGAAGCGGAGCTGGTTGAGGGGCTTGCCAGTCCTGTCTGCAACGATGGCCATGAGCATGGCGGCGGTCTTGTCGGGGACGTCGTGCAGCGCGATCTTACCGGCGGAGCCGGGCGCGTTCTTTGCTGCGGGAGCAGCGGGCGCGGCAGCAGCGGGAGCGGCGGCAGGCGCAGCAGCTTTTTTACGGCCGATGATCGCACCGGCGATCTTCGTGACGAACATCAGAAGAATGAGGCCGAAAAAGACGACGGCCATGCCGAGCACAACGATCAGGGCGGCGGTACCGATGGGGATCTTCTCCATGGCGGTATTGATCAGAAACATAGTTCTTCCTCCTCACAGGGCGCGAAGCGCCATGATTTTTCAGGGCTTATTATACAGCAGGAGCACGTTAATTTGGCGTTAAGGAAGAAAACCAGAAAAGGGCTTGCAAAGCGGAAAAAATATGCTATAATACAGGCAGGAAAGTAAACAAGGCGGGTCGGTTCGCCCGGCATGGAACGGATGCCGGAAGCGGAATGGGGTGCAAATCCCCGCGAGTGGGTCACTGTGATGCGCGCACGCCGCGCTCAGTCAGATACGTCAGAACCAGACCTGTGCTCCTGCCGTCACCGGGAGTCTATGGACGAATTTTTTGTCCGCACGGCTGGTGGCTGTGCGGACTTTTTGTCTGGCGCTTTTCCTCCCCCGGAAAGCGCCGTCCGGAAAGCTGCACAACCCATGTGCTTTCCGGGCAGTCTGCGCAGATCCCCCTCTGCGGCGTGCTGTCAACAAAAAGAGCCCCCTTCGGCGTTGGGAACCGCCGAAGGGGGATTTTTTGCGATGAAATAGCGATAGGAAGGTTATGTCCGGCAGCGGGAGCCGGCCGTTTTCAGCAGGATCTGCTGCATCTGCGGCCATTGCGCTTCCATGTCCGCCGCGAGCCGCAGCTGCGCGCGGCAGCGGTCGAGGTTCTGCGTTGGCCGGTCGATCTTGAAATAGACATCGCCGTCCAGATAGTCCTTCAAAAAGCGCATACCAAGCTCGATCGTGATGATCTTTGCGCCAAGCGGCAGGACGCTGATCTCATTTTCTGTCAGTGCGTGCCCGCAGGCGTCAAGATAGCCCTCCAGAAATGCCCGGTAAAGATCAAGACGCAGGAAGACCTTCGAAAGATCCGTCTCATCCTCCGCAGCCGAGGACGCGCCGAAGCGCACAGCGTCGCCAAAGTCATAGGCCGAAAGCCCGGGCATGACGGTATCGAGATCGAGCACGCTTCTTGCAAGGCCCGTTTTTTCGTCCAGCAGGACGTTATTGAGCTTCGTGTCGTTGTGCGTCACCCGCAGCGGCAGCGCGCCGCTGCGCAGCATCCGGCAGAGCGTGCCAAGCTCCTGCTCACGGGCGGAAATGAACGCAAGCTCCGGCCCGGCCTCCCGGACGCGGCCGCAGGCGTCGGCCTCCACTGAAGCGCGCAGCTGGCAGAGCCGGTCCTCGGTGTCGTGAAAGCGGGGGATCGTCTCGTGGAGCGTGGCGGCGGGGAAATCGGCCAGCGCCTGCTGGAACTTGCCGAAGGCGACCGCCGCCTGATAAAAGTCGTTGCAGTCGCGCGGCGCCTCGAGACTGAGGCCGCCGGAGATATAATCATAGGCCCGCCAGAATTCCCCCTGTGCGTCGACGGCATATTTTCTGCCGCCTCTGGCTGTGCAGAGGCGGATCATTTCCAGTCCGGTGTTCTTCTTTGCGATAAAGCGCGAAACTGCGTCAATATTCTCGATCAGCTCCTCCGGGTGCCGGAACGCGACGCGGTTGATGCGCTGGAGCGTATAGACCCTTCCGCTGCTGCAGGTGACGCGGAAGGTGCGGTTGATATGGCCGTTTCCAAACGGCTCGCAGGAGACGGGCGTTCCGTCCAGACAAAACTGCTGTAAGACCTGTTCCATACCTGATCTGACCTTTTCTCTTTGCTGCGCCCTGTAAACAGGACGTTCCTTCTATTCTATCCGTTTTGCCCCCAAATTGCAACCTCCAAGGCAAAAAACGCGCCCGGCTTTGTGAGAATACAAGGCCGGGCCTAGGGTGTATCTGAAAACTCATGATGTGACCGGCAGCGAGGGATTTTTGCGTTGCGCAAGACATTTTTTCGCAGGAATACTGACGTATTTCAAGGAAAAATGACGCGGCGCACCGCAAAAAGGCCCGCTGTCCGGGTGCGTTGGGAGTTTTCAGATACACCCTAAATAGCGCCGCAAAACGCACCTGATTCGCAGGGGCGGACGACTCTGTCCGCCTGCACGAAATGTCTCATGCTTCAAAAATCTATGGCAAAACCGAAGGCACAAGCTCATTTCGTTGCAGGGGCCGATGCCTGCATCGGTCCCTGCAAAACACATACGCCAAAGGCGCTTGTGCTCAGATCTTCTTTTTATCCGGCAGCAGATTCGTCATGCTCTTTAAGCTGATGGCGAGCGTAGACGCGTTGTGCAGGAGCGCCGAGGTCGTCGGAGGCAGGAGTCCGGCCACGCCGAAGACAATCAGACCAAGGTTGAAGCCGACAATGAAGCGGTAATTGCGGTGGATGCGGCCCATGAGGGCCTCACTGATTCTGCGCAGCGTGACAAGCTCGAACAGATCCTCCGATGCGATGGTGATGTCGGCGATCTCCCGCGCGATAGCCGCGCCGGTCGAAATGGCGACGCCCGCGTCGGCCTCAGACAGGGCAGGGGAGTCGTTTACGCCGTCGCCGATCATGATAACGGTGCGGCCCGCAGCCTTTTCCCGGCGGATGAACGCGGCCTTGTCCTCAGGCAGGACCTCGGCGTAGAATTCGTCCACGCCGACCTCTTCCGCGACGGACGCGGCAGTCCGGCGGTTATCGCCGGTCATCATGACGACCTTGCTGATGCCGCAGGCGTGCAGCGCGCGGATAGCGTCCTTTGCCTCGGCGCGCAGCGGGTCGAAGATGCAGATGACGGCGGCAAGCTCGCCCGCGATGCACAGATACAGATGGGAATACTGCGCGGGCAGGGAATCAAATTTTTCCCGTTCGTCCTCCGGGATGGTGCAGCCCTCGTCTTCAAAGACGAAGTGCGCACTGCCGATGAGCACCTTTTTGCCCTCGACCATGCTGGAAATGCCGTGCGCGACGACATACTGCACCTGCGAATGGTATTCCTCGTGCTTGAGCCCCTGCTTCTTGGCCTCCTCCACAACGGCGTTGGCCATCGAATGCGGGTAATGCTCCTCAAGGCAGGCGGCCAGACGCAGCATTTCCGTCTCCTCATGTCCGCCGAAGGGCACGATCTGCGCGACCTTCGGCTCAGCGTAGGTCAGCGTGCCGGTCTTGTCGAACACCACTGTATCGGCCCTTGCCACGGCCTCCAGAAAACGTCCGCCTTTGACAGAAATATGATAGCTGCTGCTCTCACGCATGGCCGAGAGCACCGCGATGGGCATGGCCAGCTTCAGCGCGCACGAAAAGTCGACCATCAGAACAGCCAGCATCTTCGTTACGTTGCGCGTGACGAGATACGTCAGCGCCGTGCCGCCCAGCGTATACGGGACCAGCCGGTCGGCAAGGCGCGCAGCCTTGTCCTCGGCAGTGGACTTGAGCTTTTCCGATTCCTCGATCATGTGCACGATGCGGTCGTACCGGCCTCCGCCGAGCGCCTTTTCCACGTTTACAATGCACTCGCCCTCTTCCACGACCGTCCCGGCATAGACATAGCTGCCCTCGCGCTTCGGCGCGGGCATGGACTCACCGGTGATGGACGCCTGATTGACCGTCGCCTCGCCAGAGACGACCTTGCCGTCGAGCGGAATGAGATTGCCTGTACGCACGATCATCCGGTCGCCGGGCTTCACATCGCCGATGGGGACGAGCAGCTCGGTTTCGCCGGACTGCAGCCATACCTTGTCGACGTTCAGCGCCATCGCACCGGCCAGATCGGCGACAGACTTCTTGTGCGTCCACTCCTCCAGAATTTCACCCAGCCGCAGCATGAACATGACGGAGCCTGCGGTGTCGAAGTCGCCGCGCACCATCGAGACGGTCACGGCCGTCGCGTCGAGCACGGCGACAGATAGTTTGCCGTGCAGCAGGGCACTGAGTCCTGCGCGGATGTATTTGACCGAGCGGAACAGCGCGATGGCCGTCTGCACCGGAACCGGCAGAAACAGCCGCGAGAACGCGCGGCGGCAGACAGTAAAAACAAGCTTGTCCTCATACTCGCGGTTGAGCGCGCGGGACGTATGCTCCGGCAGGCGGGAAAGCGCCCGCTCTGACATGAACGAGAACGACGCGAGCGCCCGCACGATATCCATGCGCGGGCAGGTATAGGTGATGACGGCGTCCTGCGTCCGGTCGAAGACCTTGACGGACACGACACCGGCAACGCCCTTCAGATCATATTCCAACAGATCCGCTTCGCGCAGCGACATCCGGCGAAGCGCGAGATGCACGCGCATACGCCCGGGCGTCTCATGCAGAATGTTACACTTCATATGCTGATTTGTACCTCCGAAAAACAGAAGAGCCGCAAAAACGGCTCTTCCTTTGCAAACCTAACGGGCTTATTCCGCGTCCGAAGCGGTATCCTCGATCACCTCAGGTGCAGCCTCGGCAGCGCGGCGGTCGTTGATGGCCTTGGCGTCTGCGTAGACATCGTCCGCACCCTCACGCACGGTCGTCACGGCCTGCATGACGCAGTCCTTGGCGCGCAGAACGGCTGCGGTGGTGTGCGCGTAAACGCTCTTTGCTTCCTTGCTGCTGAGGATCTTCAGACCGGCGGTGCCAAACAGAACGCCTGCCGCGAACAAACCAAGATGTTTCATAAAATGTACCTCCTGTTCTGGATTGCTGCCGCACCCAATGTTAGATACGGCTAACAAAAATTAGACACATTTAATTTTCAGCGAGATAATACCACACATTCCCTGAAAATGCAAGCCCATATCCGTAAAAAAACTATGAATTGTGCGAAAAACGCAGCCCTCGAAAGGGCTGCGCTCTGGTCAGTCAGTCCGCGATCAACGCGGCCATGTCCGCGGCGCTGATCTGATAGACCGCACCGTCGATCCCGTTTTTCTGCAGCGCGTCCAGAACGGCGGCCCGGTCATACCGGCAGCCGGTGAGCGCGCCGGTGATCGCCTCGGCGGAGAGCGTGGAGAAGAAATCGCCCCAGACGGACGCACTGCGGATCACGCCGCGCTGCACGTCCAGCCGGAACGTGAGCTTCCCGCCGGGAAAGCGGCCTGTGCGCTCAAGATTGAAGCGCGGATTCTTGCCGTAGATCGCGTCCCATGCGGCGAATTTCTCCTGCGCCAGCTGGTTGATGCGCGCGTCGTCCTCCGGAGTGACGGTATAGGTATCCGTGCTGCCGCGCATCAGATGGCGCACCATGCAGGATTTGAACTCCTCCACAGAAAGCCTGCGCGGCAGATGCTCGGAGATATTCGTCACGCGGTCGCGCACGGATTTGATGCTCTTGGAGAGAATTTTATAGGGGTCGACCGTGGTGGACGCGACCATCTGCTCGATGTTCGTGTCATAGAGCAAAGAGCCATGGTGCACAATACAGTTGCCCAGACGGTACTGCGCGTTGCCGGAAAACTTCTTACCGTCGATCAGAAGATCATTGCGGCCGTTGAAACTGGCATCCGCGCCCAGTTCACGCACGGCATCCACGACAGGTCCAATGTACTGGGCAAATTCGATCTGCTGGTCGGGCGAATGCTCGATAAATGTGAATTGCCAGCCGCCGAGATCGGTGTAGATCGTCCCGCCGCCGGACATACGGCGCACGAGATGGATCCCGTGCGCGTCGGCATACGGCTTGTTGATCTCTTCGAGAATATTCTGGTACTTGCCGACCATCAGCGTCGGCGTTGTGCGCCAGAAGAGGAAAACCGTATCGGGCAGGCGCTTTTCCGTGGCAAAATAGTTCTCAAGGCCAAAATTATAGTAAACGTCGGTCGAACCCGTCTCAATATAGATCATGCACGTCCTCCAGCGCCTCCCACGCACGGTAGGAGCTGCGGGCCAGAGGCGCGGAGGCCACATGGCGGAAGCCCTTACTTAGCGCCAGCTGCTTATAGCGCGCAAAATCCTCCGGCGTTGCGTACCGGTCGAGCTTCCAGTGCTTTTCCGACGGCTGGAGATACTGTCCGATCGTCAGAATGTCGCAGCCGGTGGCCAGAATATCATCCATGAGGACCGAGATCTGCTCGTCCGTCTCGCCGAGGCCGACCATGAATCCGGTCTTGGTCAGGATCGTCGGATCCTTTTCCTTTACATAGCGCAGAACGCCCAGCGTCCGCTCATAGCCCGCCTGCGGGCGGACGGCCTTCTGAAGCTCTTTGACCGTCTCAATATTCAGATTGAACACATCCGGATGCGCGGCGATGACAATGTCGGCGGCCTCATGGCTGCCCTTCATGTCGCTCGTCAGCGTCTCGACCGTCGTGCCGGGGCACAGCGCGCGGATGGCGCGGACGGTCTTCGCAAAGTGCTCTGCGCCGCCGTCCGGCAAATCGTCGCGCGTCGAGCAGGTCAGAACGACGTGGCGCAGCCCCAGCTTTTTTGCCGCCTGCGCGACGTTTTCCGGCTCGTCCGGGTCGGGGGGCAGGGGCTTGCCGCACGTGACGTTGCAGAACCGACAGTTGCGGGTGCAGACATCGCCGAGGATCATAAACGTGGCGGTGTGCTTCTGATAGCACTCGCCGAGATTCGGACAGTTTGCCGCCTTGCAGACCGTGTTGAGCTTCAGATCGCGCATCAGCTCCGCAACCTCGCTCACGGCCTGCTGGTTATAACGGACGCGCAGCCATTCAGGTTTCCGTTCCATTCCGTCTCCCGCCTTTACTTCGTTTCGACGATCGCGACCGGGGCCAGCGCGTCGATGGTGTCGCCCTCCTCGCACAGCTGACGGCGCAGAATGCCGTCCTCCGTGGCCTCGATCTGGTTGACGACCTTGTCCGTCTCGATCTCGTACAGGGCGTCGCCCTTGTGGATCTCGTCGCCCTCGTCCTTGAGCCAGGCGCACAGAACGCCGCTCTTCATTTCGGGCTGCAATTTCGGCATAACAAGCTGCTTTTCCATAATCAAATGCTCCTTTTCATTACATCAGACAATCCAGTAATTCTTCCGCCCGTTCGCCCGCAAGCGTCCGGCAAAGCTCCAGAAACAGCGCCGGATCGAGCCGGACGCCGTTCAGCATGGCGCACAGCGCCTGCGCGTCAAGCGCGTCAGAGCGCACCTCGGCATTGCGGAGCAGGCCGCGTCTGGCTTCATACCGCACAAAAATCGGTTTCCCGGCAAATTCGGCACTCTTTTCATACGTAAAGGCCGGGGTCTTGCCCCACGTCCAGTCCCACGCATGATAAGTCTCATCCGCAAGCCTCCGTACCTCGGCCAGCTGCGGCTCTGTCAGCCGGATCTGCTCCGAGCCGGGCGGCAGCAACTGCTCCGCCAGCCGCTTTGCGAACGTGACGATCTCGCAGTCGTCCTTGAGATAAGGGCGCAGATTCGTGACCGTGCAGATGGCCGATTCCGTTCCCTTGGAGCAGAACGCGTCGTTTTTCCTGCCGGTCGTGATCTCATCTAGCAGCGACAGGTCGGAATCAAACAGCAGCGTCCCATGGTGCAGGACGCGCCCGCCCGCGATCTTCTGCGCACTGCCGGAGATTTTTTTGCCGTCCACAGCGATATCGCAGGTGCGGTTTTTCTGCGCCGGAACGCCGAGCGCGTTCAGCGCCCGGATGACCGGCTCCAGACAGCGGTCGTAGTCGAGCGGCCCCGTCTGGTCGGATATGAGCGTATAGTTGAGGTTCCCAAGGTCATGATAGACCGTCCCGCCGCCCGACATCCGGCGCACGACGGGAATGCCCCTGTCCAGAAGCGCACGCATGTGCACCTCCCGGCAGATATTCTGATAGCACCCGACGACGACAGCAGGCCGGTTGCGCCACAGCAGCAGCACATCGCCCTCACGGTAGGTGCGGAACACATAGTCCTCAAACGCCTGATTAAAAAACGGGTCATGCGATGTTGTTTCGATTTGAATCATGCGGAAATCCTTCCGTTTTTGATTTCTTTTTTTATTTTATCACAGGTATCCACAAAAAACAACAGAAAGCTGCGGGCGCGCACCGAAAGCCTTCCCCACTGGGGAAGGTGGCCCGAAGGGCCGGATGAGGGCCGGGGAACAGTTTCAATTTTTGGAAATCTCAAGCAAAATACAACTGCCTCAACCGCATCAGTCTGCTCCGCTTCGCTCCGCAGCCAGCTTCCCCGGAGGGAAAGTCTTGCCGCGTTCCCGCAGTCTCCGCATCACGCTCGGGTAGCGCGACGCGTCCGTATGCGGCAGGAATCTGGCCGCCTGCATATTCTCTACGAATTTATCCATCTCCCCGAACTGCACATACGTCGCAAGCGCGCGGATCTGATCCAGCCGCGCCCGGCAGCCCGTATCCAGCAGCAGGCGTTTTGCGCCTGCGAGGGAGGAGTTGCCGAGAATTTTGAATTTTTCGCGCGGCAGATCGGGGTACAGACCGACCGTGATCGCGGATTCCAGATCATAATGCGTCCCGAAGCCGCCCGCGAGATAGAACGCGCCGATCTCCGACGGACTGACGTTCACGCTTTCCAGAAGCGTCGCGACCATCGTATGCGCGGCGGCCTTGCAGGTCAGAAATTCCCCGATGTCGTCCTGTGTAAAATAGAGCGGCACATTGCCGTCGTAGGCATAGATAATGGCCGGGACGTTGCGCTGTCTGGTGTCGTCCCACACGTCGCGGATGCACGGCGAGGCGCTTTTCTGCAGATTTCCCGCCGAATCGATCCAGCCGGATAGAAACCCCTCCGCGATCAGATCGAGAATGCCGGAGCCGCAGATGCCCTTCGGCGGAAGGCCGCCGACTGTCTCATACCGAAGACGGTTGTCGGGGCCGATCTTGATGCGGCAGATCGCGCCCGGCTCGGCGCGCATACCGGATCTGCTGACCGCGCCCTCAAGCGCAGGCCCGGCGGCTCCCGCTCCCATGAGCAGAAATTCCCGGCAGCCGAGCACCAGCTCGCCGTTTGTGCCGATATCGAGAAACAGCGCCAGATCCTCCCGCGTGTCGAGATCCGTCATCAGAAGACCGCTCGTGATATCGCCGCCCAGGTAATTTGCGATCGCGGGCATACAGAAAATATTCCCCGCGATGGGAAGTCCAAGCTCCGATGCGCGCAGCACGCCGGGGTCAAAAAATACCGGCGTATAGGGACTCTGGAACACCTGCCACGGGTCGCAGCCGAGGAAAAAGTGCAGCATCGTCGTATTGCCGCCGACCGTCATGGCCGAGACAGCCTCCGGCGGAACACCAGCCTGCGCGCAGCAGCGCTCGATCATCTGCCGCACGTCGTCAAGCGTCAGCGCCTGAAGCGTGTGCAGATTGTCAGGGTTCTCCTTCACGGCCAGAATGCGGTCGAGGATGTTCGCGCCGAACTGCGTCTGGCTGTTGGTACAGGCTGCCTCCGCAAGCGTCTTCCCGGAGAGCAGGTCGACAAGCTCCATCTGCATCGTCGTGCTGCCGATATCGAGGCAAAGACCATAATTCCGGTCTGTCGTGTCCCCCGGTTCGACGCGCACGACATCCGTCCCGCCCGCACCCGGGCAGAGCGTCACCGTAACGCGATAGCCCGCCTCGTGCAGCACCGGATACAGCTGCTGCATACACCCGAGCGTCAGACGGCAGCCCTCCGGCAGCGCGGCCAGCAGCCGTTCCCGCGCGGCAAGCATATCTCCGGCGGACGGCTCCGGCAGCGTCAGATATCGTTTTTCCGTCAATGCGTTCATAAAGACTCCTCACGCTCTGCTTCCCAGCAGGAAGCAGAGAATCCCGTAGCCGGGGGCAAGCAGGTCGAAGACCCACCGGTTCGCGTCGACGCTGCGCTCGCCCATATCGATCACGGCGGTCGCGTTTTTCAGCCGCTTCGCCGTTTTGTAAAGCCTTCTGTCCTGATGCCCGTGCGCCTCTCCGGCGCGCATCCAGCGGTCAAAAATGCCGTCCAGATACGCGTGGATCAGCAGCTCCGTGGCCATGGAGCGCTCCGTAATGTGCAGCTGCGCGCCGTGCTCCGCCGCGTAGCCGTCCAGAATCATGCGGCTGAGCGGCAGCGAGCCGTTGCCCCGCTGCCGCAGATAGGCCATAAGCGCGCCGTTCGTCATCAGATGCACGGCGCGGTCCGTATAGGAAAGCTCCACGCCCTCCGGCAGCCTCTGTGTTTCCATGCAATGCGCTTCCTTTGTTTTTTCTTATCTTACCACATCCCGCGCAGCCGCGCAAGGCTTCCCTTATCCTGCGGAGCATGGCACGAAAATGCCCGGACGGCAGCGCGTCCGGGCATTTTGTCAGGTCTGCTCGTCAGAAATGGGAGGCTGCGGCTCCTCCGGCGGTGCAGGCTCTTCGTCAGGGGGAACGGCTGTGCCGGGGTCTTCCTCAGCGGGAGGCGCAGACTCTTCCGGGTCCTCGACGGGCGGCTCCTCCGGAACGGGTGCCGGGCAGGCAGGCGTCTGGGGCTGATCCCAGTAATATTCGCCCGTCATATCCTCGTCATAGCGCAGCCGGAGCGTTCCGCCGCCAAGCAGGTCGCGCAGGATATCGACGTGGCAGTAGCCGCCGTCAAGCTGCATGATGTTCCAGTAATAGCTTTCGCTGCCGCGCATACCGCTGACGGTCTGGCAGGTAAGGCCCGCCTCATCGCACAGCAGCTGCCAGCTCTGCGCCATGCTTTTGCTGTCGGCAATGCCCTGGCAGAGCGCGGAATAGACCGGGGTGCGGCTGGTGCCCTCCTGATATGGGAAGCGCTCGGCCAGATACGTAAACAGCAGCGAGGCCTTTTCCGTCTCGCTCGTGCAGTAGCGGACATAAATTTCCGCCGCGCGCAGACTCTCGGATACGTCCTGCTGCATACTCCGCAGCTCCAGCCGGGAGGCCGGATAGTCGAATACCAGCTCCACAATGCGGTTGCGGGCGTCAGCCGGATAGGACGTGACGGTCAGCTCCGGCTGCGCGGACTGCTCCTTCAGATGCGCGCCGCAGTAATCCTGCACAAGCGCCGCATAGTCGGGCTGGCCCGGATAGGTCGCGTAGAGCGTCAGATGGTCGTCGTAATTCTCCAGCGCCTGACACAGCAGACGCTTTGCCTCCGACTCGCTGCCGACATATTCGATCTCGTCCAGCGGCGTGCGCACATCGCGGAACGTGATATCGATCCTGATCTCGTAATAGGCGACGATCAGCGTACAGTCGTGCGTGATATAGTCGATGGCGTACGCGCCGATCGGATCCTCGCGCGAAAACTCGTACACGGCGGCGGGAAGATCCTCCTCGACGTCGCCGGAATATTGGCTCGTATGGATCACGCCATGCTCCACGCCGTTCTGCACGAGCGTCCGCAGGGCGTTCTTGAGCGACTTATAATCGCGAACCGTCAGCACGTCGCTCTGCGGCTCGGCCTTTGTGCCCGTGTTGTGCGGGGTCACAAGGGTGTAGGAGGACGGGACCAGCCTGCTGCACCCGCACAGGGCTGCCAGCAGCAGAGCAAGCGTAGCCGTCATCATCCAGCGTTTCAAAGCAGCCCCTCCTTGCCGTTATAATTCCTCACCCGAGACGCGGAAGCCCTCGCCCAGGACCTGGTGCGCGGGAAGCAGGATCACAAACGCGTCCGGATCGATCTCACGCACGATGGATTTCAGCTCCGGCAGCTCCTTCTGCCGCACGGCGGACATCAGCACGGGCCGGGGACTGCCGGTATAGCTGCCGCTGCCCTCCAGTACGGTCGCGCCGCGGTCGAGCCGGGTTCCAATCTGCTCGGAGACGGTCTGGTAGTGCTCGGAGATGATCAGCGCGACGGTCGAATGATCCAGCCCGTAGAGCAGCTGATCCATCACGAACGACGATGCCGCCAGCGGAAGCGCACTGTAGAGCGTCTTGGACAGATCGTGGAACACGATGCCGGTCAGCGTGATGATGAACAGGTCGATCGCCAGCATGACCTTGCCGAGACTGGCCGAGCGGAAGCGGCGGCGCAGCAGTCTGGCTGCGATATCGGAGCCGCCCGTCGAGCCCCCGGACAGGAACACAAGGCCGATGCCAAGCCCGACGAGAATGCCGCCATAAAGGCTGTCGAGCAGAATTTCCGTTTTCGGCGCGGGGATAAAGGCGAACAGATCGATGAATACGGAGCTCAGCAGCATCCCGGACAGCGAACCGAACAGAAATTTTCTGCCAAGCTTCTTTGCGCCGAGGACAAACAGCGGTACGTTCAAAAGCATGGTGATCACGCCGATCTGGCCGAAGCCCAGAAGCTCGCGCAGGACCATCGCCAGACCGCTCATGCCGCCGACGTTCAGATTGTTCGGCTCCAGAAACAGATCGAAGCCGAGTGCGAAAATGGCGCTGCCAAGGGTGATCTTCCATCCCATCTGCCAGATGGTCTTGAGCGTTTCACGTTTCAAACCGTCGTCCTCCCGTACTTCTTTTTTATCAGATATCCAGCTTCATCTGTGTTTCGCCGACGTCCTCTCCGCGCAGGAGCGCGCCTGCGGCGGGCAGCGTCCGGGCCGAATAGCGGCCTACGTTGCTGAGCGGTGTTTTTTCCAGCTCCGCGGCCGATTCGATGGCGGCCTTTCGCTTCAGGCTCATCACAGCGACGCCCTGCGTCGCGCGCGTGGTCTTGGCGGAAAGCTGCGCCGTGGAGAACACGAGCACGCGCCCGTCCGTTGCGCGGATGACGATCTGCTTTTCCTCCGGCAGATCGATCACGGCCCGGAGCGGGCTCTTGTCGGAGTATGCGCCCGTCAGCCGCTTGCGGTTGGATTTGGTGTCATAGCAGCTCGCAGCGACCTTCGCCGCCTTGCCGTTTTCAAAGACGAAGAGCAGATTGCCCTCGTATTTTCCGGGGAAAATGACCGTCAGGAAGCTCTCGCCCTCATCGAAGCCGAGCTTACCGGGCAGGAAATCGCCGAGCGTGGAGGCTTTTCCGTCGGCAAAATCGGAAATTTTCGTCTTGTAGACCTGATATTTGTCGGTAAAGACCAGCATCTCCTCACTGTTCTGCGCCGGGCGGGTCAGAAGCAGGCTGTCGCCCTCCTTGAATTTCTGTTCGCCGGACATCCGCAGCGACTGCGCTGTGATCTTCTTGAAATAGCCCTCGCGGGAGAGGAAGACCGTGACGGGATAGTCGTTTTCCGGCTCGTCGTCCGGCTCCTGCGGAAGCTCGTGGTCATACACAAGGGTCGTCCTGCGCTCCTTACCGTATTTCTGCGCGACCTGCTCCAGCTCCTTGCAGATGAGCGCCTGCACCTTTTTCTCAGAGCCGAGCGTCGCTTCGAGGTCGGCGATCTCCTTTTCAAGGGACTCCGTCTCCTTCAACCGGTTCAGGATGAATTCCTTGTTGATGTTGCGCAGCTTGATCTCCGCGACGTATTCCGCCTGTACCTGATCGATGCCGAAGCCGATCATGAGGTTCGGGACGACCTCCGCATCCAGCTCCGTCTCGCGGATGATGCGGATGGCCTTGTCGATATCGAGAAGAATTTTGCCGAGGCCCTTCAGCAGGTGCAGCTTGTCCTTCTTTTTGTTCATCTGGAAATAGAGCCTGCGCCGGACGCATTCGGTGCGCCATGCCGTCCACTCGGAGAAAATTTCGCGCACGCCCATTACGCGCGGCATACCGGCAATGAGAATGTTAAAGTTGCAGCCGAACGCATCCTGCAGCGTCGTCGTCTTGAACAGCTTCTGCATGAGCTTGTCCGGGTCCGCGCCGCGCTTCAAGTCGATGGTGAGCTTCAGACCGTTCAGGTCGGTTTCGTCGCGCATATCGCTGATCTCGCGGATCTTATTTGCCTTGATCAGCTCGGCAACTTTGTCCAGAATGATCTCCGTGGCCGTTGTGTAGGGGATCTCGTAGATCTCGATCATGTTCCCGTCCTTGACATAGCGCCACTTTGCCCGCAGGCGGAACGAGCCGCGGCCCGTCTCGTAGATCTGCTGCATCTGGGCAGGATCGTAGAGAATTTCGCCGCCCGTCGGGAAATCCGGGGCCGGAAGCGTGTCCAGCAGATCCGCGTTCGGGTTTTTGATGAGCGCGATCGCCGTGCGGCAGACCTCGGCCAGATTGAACGAGCAGATATTCGACGCCATGCCGACAGCGATGCCCATGTTGGCCGAGACCAGCACGTTCGGGAACGTTGTCGGCAGCAGCACAGGCTCCTGCATGGAGCCGTCGTAATTGTCGACAAAATCGACGGTATCGGCGTCGATATCGCGGAACAGCTCGGCGCAGATCGGCTCGAGCTTCGCTTCGGTGTAACGCGAGGCGGCGTAGGCCATATCGCGCGAATAGACCTTGCCGAAGTTGCCCTTGGAGTCGACGAACGGGTGCAGCAGCGTCTCGTTGCCGCGCGCCAAACGCACCATCGTCTCATAGATGGCGGCGTCGCCGTGCGGGTTCAGCTTCATCGTCTGGCCGACGATGTTGGCGGATTTGGTGCGGGGCTTTGTGAGAAGCCCCATTTCGTACATGGTGTACAGAAGCTTGCGGTGCGACGGCTTGAAGCCGTCAATCTCCGGAATGGCACGCGAGACGATGACCGACATGGCGTAGGGCATATAGTTGGACTCCAGCGTCTGACAGATCGGCTGCTCGAGCACCTCCGCCCGCAGCCCCATCACATTCGGGTCGTCATGCTTTTTGCTTTCCGGTTGTTTTTTCTTTGGCATAGTTGATCGTTCCTTATGATTTGACGATATATGCCGGGGCAGACAGCGGCAGGATCGTGAGCTGGTCATGCCTCCGGCGGCCCATTCTTTTCCGCCTTGCCGGAAAAGAATGGGGAGAAAAGGGGCGCTCGGTTACGTTTGGTGCATACTGCGGGTGCTATTCAGGCAGGAACCTGTTTTTTAGTCGTTACAATCACACATAGCCACCCTACGAGAGTTTTGGTACGCGCCGCCTGTTACGGTACGGCCCAATTTGTGAGTCGCTGCGTTTGAATAGGTGCGGTAAATTAGTCCTGCAGCCAAAATTTGCAGGATTGTACGGATTTGCCGAGACCTCTGCAAATCTTTTTCGGACAGCATCAGAAATTTTGAACTGCTCCAAATCTCGCGGGAAAGATCCAAGAAAACCAAAGCGGTTTTCTTGGTCGGTTCAAGGGGACTCCGGGGGAAATCGAAATCCCCCCGGGCTCGTTTTCTTTTGGAGAAGCAAAAGAAAATGCTGAAGGGCAGCTGCTGATTCGCAGAAGACTATCAGCCTTATACAGCCTCACGACACATCCAGCTGATCGAGATATTTATATCCGTTTTCCGCGATATGCTCCTTGCGGCCCTGTAGATTATCGCCCAGCAGCAGATCGAAAATCTGCATCGTGCGCTCCATATCCTCCGGCATGACCTTGATGAGGCGGCGCGTTTCCGGGTTCATGGTCGTCATCCACATCATTTCCGGGTCGTTTTCGCCAAGACCCTTCGAGCGGTTGATGGAGAGCTTTTTGCCCTCCAGCTTCTTGACGATCTCGGATTTTTCCGCGTCGGTGTATGCAAACCACGTCTTGTCCTTGCACGTGATCTCATACAGGGGCGATTCCGCGATATACACATAGCCCTCCTGAATGAGCGTCGGGCACAGCCGGTAGATCATGGTCAGGATCAGCGTGCGGATCTGGTAGCCGTCGACGTCGGCATCGGTGCAGATGATGACCTTGTTCCAGCGCAGATTTTCCAGATCAAACGCGGACAGATCCTTCGTCTTCTTCGTCTGCACCTCCACACCGCAGCCAAGCACGCGGATGAGGTCGGTGATGATGTCGGACTTGAAAATGCGGTCGTAATCAGCCTTCAGGCAGTTCAGAATCTTGCCGCGCACGGGCATGATGCCCTGAAATTCCGCGTCGCGCGAGAGTTTGACCGAGCCGAGCGCGGAATCGCCCTCGACGATATAAATTTCGCGCTTCGACACGTCCTTCGTGCGGCAGTCAACGAATTTCTGCACGCGGTTGGCGATATCAAGATTGCCGGTCAGCTTTTTCTTGATGTTCAGACGCGCCTTTTCCGCCGATTCACGGCTCCGCTTGTTGACCAGCACCTGATCGGCAATGCGGTCGGCCTCCTGCTTGTTTTCGATGAAATAGACGTGCAGCCGGTCGCGGAAAAATTCCGCCATGGCGTCCTGCACGAATTTGTTCGTGATGGCCTTTTTTGTCTGGTTCTCATACGAGGTCTGCGTGGAGAAGCAGTTCGTCACCAGCACCAGACAGTCGGCCACGTCCTGAAACGTGATCTTCGATTCGGACTTCGTGTATTTGTTCGTCTGCTTGCAGTAGGCGTCAATGGCGTAGACAAAGGCATTCTTGACGGCCTTTTCCGGCGCGCCGCCGTGTTCGAGCCAAGAAGAATTGTGATAGTATTCGAGACGGTTGACACGGTTCGAGAAGCACAGGGCGGCGGAAATGCGCACCTTGTATTCCGGCTTGTCTTCACGGTCGCGGCCCTTGCGCTCGGCCTCCCAGAACTGCGGCATGGTCAGCGTCTGCTCACCTGCAATTTCATTTACATAATCCATAATACCGTTGGGATAGCAGTAATCCGTCTTGACGAATTTGCCGCCTTCCTGATCGCGGAACGTGAACGTCACGCCCGCGTTGACGACAGCCTGCCTTTTGAGCGTGTCCTCAAAATATTCCTTCGGAATGTTGATGTCGGTGAAGACGGCCAGATCGGGCTTCCAGCGGAAGACGGAGCCGGTGGCCTTGCGGTCGGCCGGCTCCTTTTTCATCTTGCCGACAAGCTCGCCCTTTTCAAAATGCAGCGTGTATTTAAACCCGTCGCGGCGGACGGTCGCGTCAAAATACTCGGACGAATACTGCGTGGCGCAGGAGCCGAGGCCGTTCAGGCCCAGCGAGAATTCATAGTCGCCGCCCGCGTTGTTCTGGTACTTACCGCCTGCGTAAAGCTCGCAGAAGACAAGCTCCCAGTTGTATTTTCCCTCTTTTTCGTTCCAGTCGACCGGACAGCCGCGCCCGAAGTCCTCGACCTCAATGGAATGATCCTCATAGCGCGTCACGAGAATTTGCCGGCCGTAGCCCTCGCGCGCTTCGTCGATGGCGTTGGACAGAATTTCAAAAACGGCGTGCTCGCAGCCCTCCAGGCCGTCCGAGCCGAAAATGACCGCCGGCCGCAGCCGGACGCGGTCCGCGCCCTTTAAAGACGAGATGGACTCGTTTCCATAGGCTTTTTGTTCTTTCATGCGGATTCCTCACAATATTTCGTGCTGTAACGGGCATTCCACCCACTATAATTAGATATAGTATACGGTTTTTTTACTCCAAAGTCAAGGTTTGCCGCAAAGCCCGCAGGATATACGGCGGCCTGCCCAGCGTTCGCGGACGGGGAAAATTTTCGTGTTTTTCCGTTTGGTGATTGCAAAGTTTTCGGTTTCGGTTTATGATATATGATGTGAAGTGTAGTACAAAATCGGCAGAAGCTTCTGCCATGCGCTGGACAGGGAAAGATTTATGAAAATTGGATTTGACAATCAGAAGTATTTGAAGCTGCAGTCCGAACGGATCCTGGAGCGCGTCGCGCATTTCGGCGGCAAGCTCTATCTGGAATTCGGCGGCAAGCTTTTTGACGACTATCACGCCTCGCGCGTCCTGCCCGGCTTCCAGCCGGACAGCAAGATGAAGGTGCTGCTGCAGCTCAAGGAGCAGGCGGAGATCGTCATTGCCATCAACGCAGCCCACATTGAAATGAACAAGCGCCGGGGCGATCTCGGCATTACCTACGATCTGGATGTCATGCGCCTGATCGACACGTTCCGTTCCATCGGACTCTATGTCGGCAGCGTCGTCATCACGCAGTACGCGGGCCAGCAGGCCGCCGAGGCGTTCCAGCGCAAGCTGGAGTCGCTGGGCGTGAAGGTCTACCGGCACTATCCCATCGCGGATTATCCTTCGAATATCAATCTCATCGTTTCCAATGAGGGCTACGGCAGAAACGAGTATATCGAAACCAGCCGCCCCATCGTCATTGTCACGGCCCCCGGCCCCGGCTCCGGCAAGATGGCGACCTGCCTCAGCCAGCTCTATCAGGAGCATAAGCGCGGCGTGAACGCGGGCTACGCAAAATATGAGACGTTCCCGATCTGGAACCTGCCGCTCAAGCACCCGGTCAACCTCGCCTACGAGGCCGCGACAGCCGATCTGGCCGACGTCAACATGATCGACCCCTTCCACCTTGAGGCCTACGGCGAAACAACGGTCAATTATAACCGCGACATCGAGATCTTCCCGGTGCTCGAAACGATCTTCCGCTCCATCTTCGGCGAGTGCCCGTATAAAAGCCCGACGGATATGGGCGTCAACATGGCGGGCTTTGCCATCTGCGACGATGATGCCTGCCGCGAAGCGTCGTATCAGGAGATCATCCGGCGTTATTTCGCCTCCGCCTGCGCCGTCAAAAAGGGCGTCGCCATGCCCGAGGAGCTGCGCAAGCAGGAAATGCTCATGAATTCGCTGCATCTGGACGTGTCCATGCGCAGAACCGTCCCCGCCGCGCGGGCCAAGGCTGCCGAGACGGGCGCGCCTGCCGCAGCGATCGAGCTGCCGGACGGGCGGCTCGTCACCGGCAAGACCTCCGGCCTGATGGGTGCGTCGTGCGCCGCGCTTCTGAACGCGATCAAGCTTTCCGCAGGGATCGACGACCGTGTGAACCTCATTTCTCCGATGGTCCTCGCGCCCATCCAGCACCTGAAGATCGAGCATCTGGGCAATTCCAACCCCCGCCTGCACACGGACGAGGTCCTCATCGCGCTGTCCATCAGCGCCGTGACGAATCCGACCGCCGAGCTTGCCATGGAGGCGCTGGCCTCCCTGCGCGGCAGTCAGGTGCATTCGTCCGTCATTCTCTCCTCGGTCGACGAGGGGATGTTCAAGCGCCTCGGCATGAACGTTACGTTCGAGCCGGTCTATCAGTCGCACACGCTCTATCACAAGTGAGGGATCGACGCTATGGAATATTCCCGCAGTAAATTACCCGCCATGCTCGCCGTTCTGTTCTGCATCGCGCTGCTGACCGGTGTCGGCGTGCTCCTGTGGAAGACGCTCCCGGAAAAGCAGAAGCCCGAGCAGGCCGAGACCATCCAGACGGACGGCGTGTTTTCCAACGAACTGACGACCGTAGAGCCGGAGCGCGAAGCGCCCTACGAGGGCGAGCTTCCCGGCCAGGCCGCCCAGCCGGAGACGCCGGACGAGCAGCCACAGCCGGGTACGGATGATCAGAATGAAACAGACCCGCAGACGCCGGACGCTCCGGAAGCCTCCGCCGCACAGCAGACGGCGCAGGCGCTTCTCGATACCATGACGGACGAGGAAAAGCTCTGGCAGCTGTTCTTCGTAACGCCGGAGGCCATCACAAACGTCAACACCGCCACCGTAGCGGGGGAGACGACAAAGAAAGCGCTGGAGCAGTACCCGGTCGGCGGCATCGTGTATTTCGCGAAAAACCTTGAAGACCGCGAACAGACCGTCGCGCTGCTGGAAAACACGCAGTCCTACGCAAAAATTCCGCTCTTCCTCGGCGTTGACGAGGAGGGCGGCACCGTCAGCCGCGTCGGCAGCAACCCGGACATGGGCGTGCCGTCCGTCGGCGATATGCGTTCGCTCGGCAAGCAGCAGGATCCCGCAGCGGCCTATGCCGCCGGGCAGGACATCGGCGGCAGCCTGCACGCGCTGGGCTTCAATCTGGACTTTGCCCCGGTCGCGGACGTTGCGCAGGGTGCGGACAGCGTCATCGGCAGCCGCTCGTTCGGCTCTGATCCGGAGCTGTGCGCGTCGCTGGCCGGTGTGATCGTCAAGAGCCTGCGCGCCGAGGGCATTGTCTCATGCCTCAAGCACTTCCCCGGCTACGGCAGCGCCACCGTCGACGATCACAACGGCACGTCGATCGTCGAAAAGACCCTCAGTGAGCTGGAAGGCTGTGACCTTGTCCCGTTCCAGTCCATCATCGCCTCGGAGGGGAGCGTCCCGTTCGTCATGGTCTCGCACCTGTCCTACCCGAATGTCACCGGCAGCGATACGCCCGCCGATCTGAGCGCATCCATCGTGACGGATATCCTGCGCGACAAGCTGGACTATCAGAACGTCATCATCACCGACTCGCACTCCATGGCCTCCATCACCGACCATTATTCCGCAGGCGATGCCGTCGTCAAGGCCCTTGCCGCCGGATGCGACATGATCCTCATGCCGTCCGATCTGCAGGCCGCGTTCGACGCCGTCAAGGCCGCCGTCGCCGACGGAACGCTTTCGCAGGCCCGTATTGACGAGAGCGTTCTGCGCATTCTGACCGTCAAGGCGGAATACGGCATCATTTCCTGAGGAACCGATGCTTTCAGTAAATTTCACCGAAAGGATGTGCGCACCATGTCCGCAGCCCCGAACAAAAAGCCCTCCGTTGCGCTGGGCCTGATCCTGATCCTGCTTCTGCTTGCCGCCGTCGTTTTCGGCGGGATGTGGGTCGTGCAGGCGGCGTTCACGCCGCGTATGTCCGACGCAAGGGCTGCCGCCGAGGCAAGTTCCACACCTGCCAAAGAACCGACTGTACAGGCTGAACCGGTGGTACAGGAGCCGGAGCCGCAGGAGCAGCCCGCACAGCAGTCTGCAGAGCAGACAGCAGAGTCCCGCGTGACGCTCATGGCGCTGGGAGACGATCTGATCCACAACTGCGTCTACTGGTCCGCGCAGACGCCGGAGGGCGGCTATGATTTCACGTCGTTTTTCGACGATATCCGCCCCACCGTCCGGCAGTATGATCTGGCCTGCATCAATCAGGAGACGATCCTCGTCAAGGACCGTGAGCTGATCGAAAGCTATCCGGTCTTCGGTTCGCCCATCGAGGTCGCCGACGCGCTGGCCGATACGGGCTTCAACGTCGTGACCTTCGCCAGCAACCACTGCTTTGACAAAAAGGAAACCGGCATCACGGATACGCTGTCCTATTTCCACGAGACATATCCGGAGATCACCACGCTCGGCATCCATGACACGGAGGCTGATGCCGAGGCGATCTCCATCGTCGAGAAAAACGGCATCCGCATCGCCATGCTGAACTTCACTTACGGCCTCAACAACTCCATGCCAGAAAAGCGCTGGATGATCGATATGCTTTCCAGTCAGGAAACGGTCTGCGGCCGTATCGAGCAGGCAAAGCAGGCGGCGGATTTCGTCATCGTCTTCCCGCACTGGGGCACGGAGGACACCTTCAGTCCGGACAACGACCAGCTCACCTGGGCGCAGGCAATGGCGGACGCGGGCGCGGATCTCATCATCGGCGGTCACACGCACACGCTCCAGCCGGTCGAGCTGCTTACGGCATCCGACGGCCGCGACGTGCCGGTCTATTACAGTCTCGGAAACTTCCTGTCGCACCAGAAGGAGAAAATGAACCTCCTCGGTGGCATGGCCAGCGTCACCATCGTCAAGGACGCGGACGGAACGCACGTATCGGAATACGACCTCAAGCCGACCATCAACGTCATTCTCCGCAATGAGAACACTGGCTGGTACACCTACCGCCCGATGCTCCTGGACAGCTACAGCACGGAGCTTGCCGCCCAGAACCGCTTCTCCGAATGCACCGTCGACGCCATGTGGGCGCTGTATGAGGATATCACAGGATAAAATGATAGCCCCGGCTTCCGTTCAAAATGGAAGCCGGGGCTTGGCACATCATGCAGGATCAATCCGCGAACAGCGGGGTAGAGAGGTAACGGTCGCCGGTATCGGGGAAGAGGACGACGATGGTCTTGCCCTCATTTTCCGGACGCTTGGCCAGCTCAACTGCTGCGTGGAGCGCCGCGCCGGAGGAAATGCCGACCAGAACGCCCTCTTTTCTGCCGACGAGCCTGCCGTCTGCAAACGCGTCCTCGTTCGAAACGGGGATGATCTCGTCATAGACCTTCGTGTCGAGCACATCGGGGACAAAGCCCGCGCCGATGCCCTGAATCTTGTGCGCGCCTGCCACGCCCTGCGACAGAACCGGGGACGAGGCCGGTTCGACCGCGACGACCTTCACGGACGGAACCTTGCGCTTCAGGTACTGCCCAACGCCGGTGACCGTGCCGCCGGTGCCGACGCCTGCAACGAAGTAATCGACTTTGCCGTCGGTATCTTCGTAAATTTCGGGGCCGGTCGTCTCGATATGGGCCTTCGGGTTCGAGGGATTGACGAACTGGCCCGGCACAAAGCTGTTCGGGATCTCCTTCGCCAGCTCATCCGCCTTGGCGATCGCGCCCTTCATGCCCTTGGCGCCCTCCGTCAGCACAAGCTCCGCGCCGTAGGCTTTCATAAGCTGACGGCGCTCAACGGACATCGTCTCAGGCATGACGATGATGATCCGGTAGCCTCTGGCTGCCGCGACGGAGGCGAGGCCGATGCCGGTATTGCCGGAGGTCGGCTCGATGATGACAGAGCCGGGCTTCAGCTGACCCGCAGCCTCCGCGTCGTCGATCATTTTCTTCGCAATGCGGTCCTTGACGGAACCGGCGGGGTTGAAGTATTCAAGTTTGGCCAGGATTCTGGCCTTGAGGTTCAGCTCTTTTTCGATGTGCGTCAGCTCCAGCAGGGGAGTCTTGCCGATCAGCTGGTCAGCGGAAGTATAAATGTTGGACATATTCAAAATCTCCTTTATATTTTATAAAATGAAAGCGTCGATCCGGTTCCTTTGTCACATCCGACATCGGAACACGGCGCACGGAAGCAGATGCAGGATCATATCTGTGCCCTCACTCAAAAAGGAACTAAAATAGTATGTTGGTAACATCTATCGGATGGCTGTATCCTACCACACATTCCCTAGCTTGTCAATAGGCTTTTAAAATTTTTCTGCGTTGCAGCCGGAACGGATTTATCGTATAATGTAATGAGAAAAAACGGGAGGGCTGCGCAATGAATAAATTCTGGGGACATCTGAAAACGATCACACATCACCGGCACCTGGTCATGCGCGGCTGCTTCCGCATGGGCCTGATCTGGCAGGGACTGACGCATGACCTGTCCAAATATTCGCCAACCGAGTTTTTGGCGGGCGTCCGGTACTATCAGGGCGACCGCAGCCCGAACACCGCCGAGCGTGAGGCGAACGGCTATTCTCTTGCCTGGATGCACCACAAGGGCCGCAACCGTCACCATTTTGAATACTGGACGGATCTGAGCCCCAAAACGAGAACGTATGAGCCGGTCGATATGCCGGTCAGATACCTGTGCGAAATGGTCGCTGACCGCATTGCGGCCTGCAAGACATATCAGGGCGCGGCCTATACCGACGCATCCCCGCTGCAGTATCTGGACCGGGCAAACGAATCGCGGCTCGTGCACCCGCAGACCATGAAGCGGCTGCGCTTTCTGCTCACGATGCTCGCCGAACGCGGCGAGAAGGAGACGTTCCGCTTCCTGCGCGGGGTCGTTCTGAAAGGGGAACCGTTCGCCGAGGAACAGCCGACACCGTAACGCACTGACAGCTTTACCTGGTTTCATACACTAATGTTCTACACAATTTGTGCATTATGACGAAAAACGGACATCGGATTTCAAACATTTGTGAATAGCTGACGACGGTTCTTTGTAGTATAATATAGACATACCATCTGTCCAAGGACAGATAAGATGTAAAGGGAGGATACTATGAAGAAACTGATTGCACTTCTGCTGGCGGCATGCCTGATGCTGGGCCTTATGACCACAGCGTTCGCAGCAGACGAGAAATCCAACGACATTGTGATTCTGTACACCAACGACGTGCACTGCGCCGTTGACGACAACATCGGCTATGCCGGTCTGGCTGCTTACAAAAAGGAGATGCAGGCCGCGTATAACTACGTTGCGCTCGTTGATTGCGGCGACTCCGTGCAGGGCGACGTCATCGGCACGCTGTCCAAGGGCGAATATCTGGTCGATATTATGAATGAAGTCGGCTATGATTTTGCTTCCTTCGGCAACCATGAATTCGACTACACCCTGCCGCAGCTTCAGAAGCTGATCGACAAGGCCAAGTATCAGTACCTGTGCTGCAACCTGACCTACACAGGCAAGGACGGCAAGGGTCTGACCGGCTACAAGGCATATGAGATCAAGACCTACGGCGATATCAAGGTCGCGTTCGTCGGCATCGATACGCCCGAATCCTTCACCAAGTCCACCCCGACCTACTTCCAGGACGCCAACGGCAATTTCGTCTACTCCTTCGCGGAGGGCAACAAGGGCGCTGACCTTTATAACAAGGTGCAGGAAACCGTTGACGCTGCCAAGAAGGACGGCGCGACCTACGTTGTCGCCCTTGCACATCTGGGCGTTGACGAATCCTCCGAGCCGTGGCGCTCGACCGACCTGATCGCCAACACCACCGGCATCGACGCCGTGCTTGACGGCCACTCCCATTCCACCATTGCCATGGAGCTGGTCAAGAACAAGGACGGCAAGGAGATCCCCCTGTCCTCCACGGGCACGAAGCTCGTCAACATCGGCAAGCTGACCATCTCCAACGGCGTGTTCACCACGGAGCTTGTCTCCGACTACGCCGCCAAGGACGATACGGCCGACGCGTTTGTCAAGTCCATTCAGGAAAAGAATGAAGCCCTTGTCAACACCGTTGTCGCCAGAACCTCCGTCGACCTGACCACGAAGCGCGCCGACGGCACCCGCGCAATCCGCAACCGCGAAACCAACCTCGGCGACCTCTGCGCCGACGCGTACCGCGCCGTTTCCGGCGCTGACATCGCCCTCGTAAACGGCGGCGGTATCCGTGCCGATATCCCCGCAGGCGATATCACCTACGGCCAGATCATCAAGGTCCATCCGTACGGCAACGCGCTCTGCGTCGTCGAGGCGACCGGTCAGGAAATCATCGACGCGCTCGAATGGACGGCCCGCAACACCATGTCCACCTACTCCGACGGGGAGAACTCCGTTGGTGAAATGGGCGGCTTCCTGCAGGTTTCCGGCCTGAAGTACACCATCGACACCACGGTCAAGTCCTCAGCAAAGGGCGACGACAAATCCATGTTCGTCTCCGTCGACGGCGCGTACCGCGTCAAGAACGTCAAGGTTTTGAAGAACGGCAAGTATGTCGATATTGATCCGAAGGCTACATACACGGTCGCGTCCCACAACTATATGCTCAAGGATTCCGGCGACGGCATCAATATGTTCGCGGACAACAAGCTGCTGCAGGATTCCGTCATGCTGGACAATCAGGTCCTGATCAACTACATCAAGGACAGCCTGGGCGGCATCGTTCCCGCAACCTATGCTGCTCCGCAGGGCCGCATCACGGTCATTGCCACCCCGTACACCGACGTGCTCGACGGCAACTGGGCGGTTGAGGCTGTCAACTATGTCACAGACAAGAACTTCATGAAGGGCCTGAGCGAAACGACCTTTGGCCCGAACGGCGCTCTGACCCGCGGTATGCTTGTAACGGTCCTGTACCGCATGGCCGGTTCTCCTGAGGTGACCGGTAAGGTCAGCGAGAAGTTCACCGACTGCACGGACGGCAGCTGGTACGCGGACGCCGTTCTGTGGGCAAGCGCGCACAAGATCGTCGACGGCTATGAAGACGGCACCTATAAGCCCACCAAGGCCATCAGCCGTCAGGAAATGGCAAAGGTCCTCTACGGCTATGACAAGATCGGCGGCAAGACCGCCGATGGCATCACCGAGAAGCTCACCTACACCGACGTTGACGCGATCGGCGAATGGGCGCTCGAATCCGTCACCTACTGCACCGCCGCCGGTTATCTGGCAGGCTCCAACGGAGCCTTCAACCCGAAGGGCACTGCGACCCGCGCAATGGGAGCAAAGGTGCTCATGAACATGACCAAGGAAGCGGCATAAGCGATACCCCCAGCCCGCCCCTGTCATGCGCCGCATGACAGGGGCGGGTTTTCTGTGCGCCCCAAGCGCCCATTCCCCGCGAAAAGACACGCAAAAAACAGTAGACTTTTTCCTGCGCCTGCTGTATGATAAAGGCGAAAAATAGCATACCGAAGATGTGTAGCTGCGTCTTGCCGGGGTGTTCGGCAGGGGGCGGCGAAAAAGGAATGGACCTACTCGAAAGAACTGTGCGCGAGAGGGCCGCTCCGAAGCGCGAAAGCGCCGGGCCGAAAGGCAGCCATTGCGGGAAACCGTGAGAAGGTAGGAGCAGCACGCGGGCGGAAAGCCGCCCAGATCGCAAGTCAGGAGAATTGCTGTCTTCGGTTGGAACTGCGAACACCGGATCCGTCTGCGGGTCGGGTGTTTTTGTTTTGCACTGGGAGGCTCTATGAGAAAGCTTTGGACGATACGCTGGTTCCGTGTTCTGCTCGGCGTGGTGCTGACGGCGGCGCTGCTTGCGCCGGTCGTGCTCCCTGCGCTGCAGATGCAGCGGCAGGAGCCGGAAAACCCGATCCGAAAGGAGAATATCCAGCCGGTGCGCCGACTGAGCTTTGGCGACGGAGACGGCGGCACGCTTGCCGCCGCGCCGCTTACGCAGGAAACCGGAACAGGCGGCAGCCAGTCCGGGCAGGAGCAGAATCCTGAACAGCCGCCGGAGGAGCAGACCGGCGAGAACGTGCCCGAGCAGCTGCCTGAGCAGCCCCGATCCGACCCGGAGCCGCAGCCCGGCCAGGAATCCGGCGAGCAGCCCGGTGAGAGGACCGACGGCCAGCCGGACGACGCCGGAGACGAGACGCAGCCCGACGCACTCGACCTTGGCCTCGTACTCACCTGGTACCGCTACGGCGGGGAGCGCTATCGCTCACTCTGCCCGTCGGATACGACCGTGCGGCAGGACGTGCGCACTGCGCAGCTGCCCGATGGAAAGCTGCGCTATGAGCTGGAGCTGCGCGGCCTCGACGCGGTCGATTCCCAAATTACCAACGTAGAGATTTCGGAAAACAACGGCGCATTTGCACCGGCGGACGAACGCGGCAGCATTGCCATGCAGGTCGGCCCGCAGGGCGAGGACAGCTACTATACGCTCCGCGTGCAGGCAGTCTGCACGCACGTGCTGGAGGACGGAGCACGGCAGGAGCAGGAGACGGAATTCTGCTTCGTGCTGGTCTATTCCGACGAGCTTGATTTGGAAGCGCAGCTGCTATGGACGCTTGCAGGCGGCGGTACGGCCAGCCTGCGCTGCCAGCCCGGAAGCCGGGCCGCGTGCACGGTCAGAAACGACGAGCTGGAAAAAAATCTTCTGCGCTACAGCTTCCGTCTGGGCGGGCAGAGCGCCGAGGATGCAAAGCTCCTTTCCATTGCATACAGCGCCGCAAACGGACAGAGCGGGGTGCTGGACGCAAATGGCGGCGCGCTCACGCTGCAAAGCGGCGCGGACGGCAAAAACGCCTATACCATTTCCATGCTTACCGAGGTAACGAGCGGCGGCCGGACCCGGCAGCTGACGTTCACCTTCCTTCTGGAGTGGCGGGAGGAGCAGGACCTCCGCTTGAACCTCGTCTGGATGAAAAACAGCACCGAGGCGCAGAGTATCGTCTGCGAGCCCGGCGACCGTGCCTCCGCCGAGATCCGCCGCACCGAGCTGAAGCTTGGCGAATTCAGCTACCAGCTCCAGCCGGATGGCCGGGATGCGGCGCAGATGACCATCACCTCCGCCAGCCTTGCCGCAGAGGGCGGCACGGCGCAGACGCTTGCCGTCCCGGACGGCAGCACCGTCCTGCGCATCCCGGACGGCGCCGCGTCGATCAAATATACCCTGACCGTGCAGGCCCGCTATCAGAAAAGCGACGGAAGTCTCAAAAACCTGACGTTTACCTATGTCCTCCGCTATTCCGGCGACGTGAGCCTTGAACTGCGCTATACGCTGCTGAACGGGACACAGACCGCGATCCGCTGTGCGAACGGGCAGAACAAAACGGCACAGACGGTCTACAGTGACGAGGTAACGGACGGCGTTCTTGCCTATACGCTGGCGCTGACCGGCGGCGACGCAGCCAGCGGCGTCACCCTCAGCGACGTCTCCTGTTACCAGTCCGGCAGCGGCAAGACAAAGGCGCTCGGCTCCGCCGAATCCGGCCAGATCGAGCTTCTGGTCAACGCGGACGGCAGCGAGGGCGAGAATACCTTCACCATAACGGCAAAATCCGAGGCAGGAGAACAGTATACCTTCAAAATCAACGTCCCCTATAAGCTGCGCGGCGACGGGACCGTCAAGATCGAGACGAATCTGACCGACGGCCAGAAGGTCATGAACGGAACGAACATCACCCTGACCGTGACCGCATGGAGCGAAAAGGAGGACGGCACTCTGATCGCGCAGATGACTGCCTCGGACGTCGTCGTGACGCTGGACGGCGAGGTGCAGCGCAGCTACGGCTCGTCGGGCGGCAGACTGCAATATACGCTTGTGCCGGAGAACCCGGCGGAGGGCGACGAAAACGAGCATACGCTGGTCATCACCTGCGAGGACACCTACGGCAACAAGGACGTGCTCACGCTGACGCTTCTGGGCGAACGCTCCCGCAAGGGCGAACCCATTGGCCACGCGACGATCTACATCGACATGACGGTGCTGGGCCTCGGCGTGACTGCGCCGCTCAGCTACGAGGTGCTTTCCGGCGAACCCGCGTCCTACAGCGTGGCAAAGGCCGTCTGGGGCTATGATGCGGGCGACCCGTTTGGAACAGCCGCAAACACCTTCGGCTGGCCAAGCTCCGAGACCGCTTTTACCGGCAGCTACGACGATAACTTTTATATTGCCCGACTTGGCGACGGGACCAATATGGCCGCCCGCTCCAATGCGCTGCGCGGCAGCTGGTCCAGCTACGGCTCGGACCGTGAATCCGTCCTTGCCGCCATTGACGGCGTCTTCGGCGAAAACTCAGCCTATGCCGCGCTCTGGCGCAGCATCTATCTGGCGGGCATCAGTCTGAACGGCTGTCATAACACATCCGTCGGAGAGTTTGACTTCACAAACGGCTCCGGCTGGCTGTATACGGTCGGCGGCGGTACATATTATCCGAGCACGACCCTCTCCAATTACGAATTGCAGGACGGCGACGTGCTGGTGCTGCGCTATACGCTGGCCTATCAGCGCGACGTCAGCAGCGCCGATCAGGAAAACGCGTTCTGCGTGTCCATGCTCAACGGTTCGATGAACATCTCGCACAAGTGGCAGACCGTCACCGGTGCGGACGGCGCAGAGCAGACCGTCTGCACCAGCTGCGGCAAGCTCCGCGCGTGCGAGCACCCGCAGACGGAATACCGCGAGACAGAGGACGGAACGATGTGCTACGAATTCTGCCTCAAGTGCCAGAAGTCCGTCACAGAGCCGGAGGCGCACGACTGGCAGATCGAGCAGATCGAGCAGAATGACGAGCAGCACCGCAAGATCTGCTCCCGCTGCAAAAAAGAGGTCGAAGAAGGTCATCGCTTTGAATTTATAGAGGACACCGCCACCTGTGAGCAGGCGGGCGAGAAGCTCTCCCGGTGCCTGGACTGCGGCTATGAAAAGCACGAGCCGTCTGAGAAGCTCAACCATATGCCCGTGATCCAGCACAACGAACAGGAGCACTGGGAGGAATGCGAGATCTGTCACGCGGAGATCGAGGGCACGCGCGGCGAGCACCGCTACGAATGGGACGACGGCCTGCGGGATTGGGTCTGCACCTGCGGCTATACCCACACGGAGCTTTGCAATGGAACGCTGGAGGCGATTGAAGCCCTGTGCACGTGCAGCCATGAGACGACCCGGTGCAGCCTGTGCGGCAAAACGTTTGAGCGCGACGCGCCCGGCGCGTTTGAGTACCCGCACAGCTATGAGATCGTCCTGGCCGAATGCACGTGCAGCCTTGAGGTAAAGCGCTGCGTGTACTGCGGCGACAAAACAGAGCAGCCGGGCACATACGAGAACTATCCGCACAGCTATGAAAACGGCTTCTGCCGCTTCTGCGGTATGCCGGAGCCAGTCGCTCCCGGCCCAGACCCGGACCCGGATCCAAATCCCGAACCCGGCCCGGAGCCCGATCCGGGCACAGAGGAATAAACAGGAGGAACACAGATGCAGGAAAAAATCAAGGAAATTTTAGACCAGATCGAAACCGTGATCGTTGGCAAGAACGAGGTCATGGAGCGTATCCTGATGGCGATTCTGGCGGGCGGCCATGTCCTGATGGAGGACGTGCCGGGTGTCGGAAAAACGACGACGGCCATGACGTTCGCGCGTGTGCTGGGACTGGAAACGCGCCGCGTGCAGTTCACCTCCGATACCATGCCGTCGGACATCATCGGCTTTTCTGTCTATGATAAGGACACTGGAAAGCTGGTCTATAAGCCCGGCGCAGTCATGACGAACCTGCTGCTGGCCGACGAGATCAACCGTACCTCCAGCAAAACGCAGTCCGCGCTTCTGGAGGCGATGGAAGAGGGCCATGTCAGCATCGACGGCAAAACGCATCCGCTGCCCGACCCGTTTATCGTCCTTGCAACGCAGAACCCCGCCGGCTCCGCCGGTACGCAGATGCTGCCGAACTCGCAGCTTGACCGTTTTCTGGTCAAGCTGACCATGGGCTACCCGGACTTCAAAAGCCAGGTCAGCATTCTCGAAGAGCGGCACACGGAAAACCCGCTTGACCGCGTCCACCCCGTCGTCGGCGCGGAGGAACTGAACGCGCTCAAGCAGCGTGCGGCAGCTGTGGAAATGAAGACAAGCGTTTATGAATACGTCACGCGTCTGGCGGAGGCGACGCGCGTGCACCCGCTGGTGCAGCTGGGCCTCAGCCCGCGCGGCGCGCTGGCCGTTTGCCGGATGGCAAAGGCGTATGCCTATGTGCAGGGCCGGGATTACGCGATGCCCGAGGACGTCGCGGCGATCTTCCCGGACGTCTGCTGCCACCGCCTGATGCTGAGCACAAAGGCCCGCATGATGGAGTGCAGCGCGGAGCAGATCGTGGATGAAATCCTGAAAAGCGTGGAAACGCCGGTGATCCGGAAGAGCCGGGAGGGCGTATGACCGTACTTCGGATCGGATATGCGCTGCTCCTGCTGACGGTTCTGGGGCTGGACGCGTTCTGCGGCAGCATCCTGAGCGCAGCGGCGACAGCCCTTCTCGTGCTGACGCCGCTGGTCTGCGCTTTGCTGCATCTGCGTGCGGCGAAAAAGCTGCGCGTGCGGCTGGACGCGCCGGTCAATCTGGAAAAGGGCGAAGAGGGTACGCTGCGCATCCGCGTGGAAAACACAAGTGCACTGCCGGTCTGCCTGCTCGGTGTGCGGCTGCGGCTGACAAATCTGCTGACCGGCCAAACCGCCGTCCGGCACTACCGGCTGACGGCCCGGCCCAAAAGAACCGGCGTGTCGGAATACCGCATTTCCAGCGCGCACTGCGGCAGGATTCAGTTGACGGCAGAGCGCTGCCGCCTGTATGACCCGTTCGGGCTCATCGGCATCCGGCTGGGTGAGCCTGCGGTCGCGGCCATGACCGTGCAGCCAAAGGGCTTCGTGCAGAGCGTCTATGTTTCACCGGACGCGAATTGTCCGGACGACAGCGAGAATTATGCACCCGACCGGACGGGATACGATCTGGCCGAGGTCTACGCCCTGCGCGAATACGCGCCCGGCGACAGCCTGCGGCAGATGCACTGGAAGCTGTCCAGCAAGCTTGACAAGCTGGTCGTCCGGGAGCCGTCGCTTCCCGTGCGCCGCTCCGTGCTGGTCTTCTGGGAGCGGACGCAGACCGCCTCGCCGGAGCAGTCCGACGCGCAGGCCGACGTTGTCGTCACAGCCTGCCGGTCGCTGCTGGAATCCGGCGTGCAGTTTACCTTCTGCTGGAACGATGCGCAGGAGCAGCAGTGCGTGAGCCAACCCGTGCGCAGTGTCGATGAATTGACGGGCCTTCTGCCGCGTCTGCTCTCCGCAGGCACGGCACAGGGCGAAAGCGGCGCGGCGCTGTTCTGCCGGAGCAGCGGCGAGGCCGTTCTGTCGCACATTTTGTACATTACGGGCCGTGTCCCGGAGGACGCGGCTGAGCTCGGGCGCTTCGGCCGCCTGACCATATTAAGCTGCGGGGCAGACGCGCCGGAGGCGATCGCCTTCGACGCAGAGCACTATGCCGAGCAGCTTTCCGAACTCGAAATTTAAGGGGGAACGGGCATGAAAAAACAGGATACTGCCGCGTTTTCCCTCATCCGCTGCGATACGGAGAAAAAAATGCCCGCACTGGCGGTGCGTGCAATCCGTGCTGCTCTCTTTTTCGCCGGACTTCTGGCTGTGGCACAGGGAGCCGCCGGGATCTGGACAAACTACGGCTGGCTCTGGGCCGCCGCAGGCGCTGCGGCGCTGGTCTGGCAGAGCGTGGCGCTTGGACTCCCGCGCCGCTGGCTCCGCGCTGTGCTTCCGCTGCTCTGCCTGATCTGCGCGGCAGTCTTCTCCGGGCGCTTCCTCGCGGGAGCCATTACGGTCAGCAGCTCCGCGGGCGAGACGCTGACGAAGGCCACGGGACATATCCTCCTGCCGCTGGCCGGAGTGGGAGCGGACGCGGCACTTTTTGTGGCTATTTCGGCGGCACTGCTCGGCACGCTCTGTGCCTATGCTGTCCGCTGGTCGCCGACCGTCTGCGGCCTGCTGCTGACGGTGCTGTCTGCGGCGCTTCTGGCGCTGCTCAGGCCGGATTCAGCGCAGGTCTGGATGGCGGTGTGCCCGCTCTGCGCGGCTCTGCTGCCGGCAGGCGGCGCGGCAGACCACAAAGAATCCGTTCCGCTGCTTTTGGGATATAGTACGCTTCTGGCGCTGGCGGGCGTGCTTGCCGCCGTGCTTCTGGCTGTACCGGGTCTGCGAAGCGGTGCGCTGTTTTCCGAGTGGGGCGCGGCCTCTCGCGCGGCGCTGCATGAACTCCGGTACGGAGCCGGACAGGCAGTGCTGCCGGAGGGGGAATTTTCCGGGTTTTCCGCCGCTTCTGAGCAGACGCCGTGCCTGACCGTCACGATGGAGCAGCCGACGGCGCTCTATCTGCGCGGCTTTACCGGCGATACCTTTACCGGCACGGCATGGCAGGCGCTTGATACGCAGACGCTTGCCGAACAGACCGATCTGCTGTACTGGCTGCACAAGGAGGGCTTCTACCCGCAGACGCAGCTTGCCGCCGCGTCGCGCGGCCTGCAGCGGCAGGAGCAGCCGCAGACAGTCCTGATTGAAAATACCGGCGCTTGCAGCGCCTATGTATACGCGCCCTACGCGCTCTCCGCGCTCCCGCAGGAAGGTGCACTGCGCACAGACAGTCTGGAAAGCACCCAGATCCCGACAAGCGGCCTGCGCGGAGCGCGGCAGTACCGCTTCACCATGCCCCTTGCGCCGGAACAGACAACAGCAGAGCTTCTGGACACACTGCGGGAGCAGCCGGAGACGGCGGACGCCTACCTCAGCGCGGAGGGCAGCTACCGCGCATTCGTGCAGGAGCAGGACGTGAAGCTTCCTGAGCAGGCGCGCGCGCAGCTTGCTCCGATTCTGGATGAGCTCTGCCGGGAATACGGTTCCGCCGGTTCTCTGACGCCGGAGCAGGCACAGCTCTGCACGGCGCGCTTTCTCGAACAGCTGGACGCGCTCCGCGAAGCCGGAACGCCGTTGCCGCTGGACGAGCTTGTAAAGGATACAACCTACCAGACCGCGACCCTGACCGTGCTGGCGCTTCGTTATTACGGCATCCCCGCGCGCTATGCCGAGGGCTTCGTCCTCACGCAGGAGACTGCCGCGCGTGCGCAGGCCGGTTCCGCGATCACCCTGACTGCGGCAGATGCGCAGGGCTGGGCCGAGGTCTATCAGGACGGCACCGGCTGGATGCCGCTGGCTCTCACACCGGGCTACGGCGAGTTGACCGACATTCTTTCCCCGCATCAGTCCGAATCTGCCAGCCAGACCGGCGACGCACACACGGACGACGGTTCCATCGCGCAGGCGGAAACGATTGAGGACGAATCCGACGAAACAGAGGATACGCCGCAGGAGCAGCCGGATGACGGCGCGCAGAGCGCCCCCGCAGTCAAAGCGCGGCGCTGGCTCTGGATCGTGCTGGCAGTTGGACTTCTGCTTTTCCTGCTGGCAGCCGCCGCGCTGCGCTATGCGCTCATCCGCCGCAGATGGCGCTACCGGTTTGAGCACACCGCACCCGCACAATCTGTTGCCTGGGTGACGGGGGCGCTTGCGGCGCTCTGGCCCGCGATGGGGCTTGGCTACGACGGCGGCTCGGTCTTTGCGTTCGGCGAATCGCTCCAGGAGTCGGATGCGGAATACGCCGGAGCGGTTCGTGACCTTGCTGCGCTGAACGGCGAGGCCCGTTTCAGCAGTCACACTATGACGCGCGAACAGGCGAAGCGCGCCCTCCGGGTTTGGAAACAGACGGTAGACCGCCTGCAAAAGAATGTACCGCTGCCGCGCCGCGCGTGGCTGAAATGGATTCGCTGCCTGTACTGATAGGGGAGGACAGATATGAAACAAAAAAAGGTTCGGTTGCTCGGGCTGCTGCTTGCGGCCGTCATGCTGCTGGGCTACCTGCCGGTGCAGGCGCTTGCAGCGGAGGGCGGCTGGTTTTACCTCGCTGCCGACTGGAACGGCACGCTTCTGATCGCGCCGGAGCGCATCAGCTACACGGCAGATCAGACGCTTTACGAAGCGCTGAACGCCAGCGGCCACAGCTTTGGGCCGGACGAGAACAGCGTGACGCAGATCGATGGCAAAACGGGCAATTTCATCCGCAGTGATGAAACCGGGAGCCACGACCTGACGCGAAACGCCGCGCAGGCCGGGATCCGGTATCTCTGCTTCACAGACAGGCTGACGGCGCAGCCGTCGGATGCCATGCAGAGCCTGATCGCTGCTATGGCCGATTACCGGCTGGAGGAGCCGGATGTGCAGCTGACTGCGCAGGCGGCGTATAACGCCGCCTGCGCCGGATACGTCACAGCGGACGATAATGCGGCGCTCAGCCTGTACACGGCGCTTCATAACGCGGTCGAGCAGTACAAGCAGACACTGGACGGCCCAAAATATAACGTTACCTTCTCGGACCGGAACAGCGTCTGGCAGTCCGGCGATACGCTGTATGCCGAGAACCAGTATGGCCGCGTCTATCAGGACGAGAACGGCAGCGGAATGCTCTCGCTGCCCGCCGGAAGCTATACCTTTACCATGCAGGCGCAGTCCGGCGGCGTGACGGGCAGCGTCACAGTGCCAGAGCAGACCTCCGTGACTGCCGTGCTTGACAGGACCGACTGGCTCAAAGCGGACGGCTTCATGCTTTCATCCGCGTCCAAAACGGAGTTTGACGGCAGCAAGCTTCCCGTGGAGAAGAAGACGGCGCGTGAATTGACCGCCGTTCTGGACGACAGCTTTACCGGAACGCTCTACGCGTTCTGGCCGTATGACACGAGTGTGTTTCCGGATGCAAGCAAGCTGAAGCTGACCGCAATCTATACCCCGGCGGGCGGCACGGAGCCGCAGCAGGCCGAACAGGCGCTGAAATCCAGAACCAGCGGCGTGGACGGCGTGCTTGCCGTCGGTATGCAGGGCAATACCGTCGTGTACCGCGCCGACACGCAGGACGCGCAGGGCATGACGCAGTATCAGGACTATACGCTCACCATCCGCCGTGCCCCGACGCTGAAGCAGCTGCGCGTGACGGAGGAATCCGGCGCGCCCGCCGCGCTGGAGTCATTTGACGAGAGCACGCGGACATATACCTGGCAGGTGCTCAGCGAACAGGTCACGCTGGCCCTGACACCCACGGCAGAGGGCTATACGCTCTTTGCCGACGGTGAAGACGTCACGCAGACGGGCGGCTGCACGCTTTCCATCGATGAAACGGAGAAAAGCGTATCCATCGAGGTGCGGGCCGGAGGCGAAGCGACACAGTATACGTTGGTTCTGAAAAAAACAAACAGCTGTACCGTTCGCATTCCGGTCGAATCCGCAGATGTTGACCTGACGGTCTGCGATGCAAGCGGACAGATCTTCAAGGGCGTCTATGTCGCGGCTGCAAATCAGTACCGGTTCACGCTGGTTCCCGGTATGCAGTATACCTACACGGCGACAAAGGATACGTATTATCATGCAACGGGCAGCTTTACGGCCAAGGACGGCCCGCTGTCAAAGGTCACTGTGCAGACCGGCGACTGGCTGACAGAGCTGGCTCTGAGCAAGGACAACCTGACGTCCAGCAAGGGCAATATTCCGCTCGACCAGACCTTTGACCCGGCCAGCCATGCCTATACGGCGGCTGTGGCCGATACGCCCGCCGCAGTCTATCTCTGCATCAACGGCGATATCCAGACGGGCAGCACTGCCTTCCTCGCGCAGTACCGCACCATCACCAACACCGCGCAGGACGACCAGCTGCTTGAGACGCAGATCACCTCCGCCCAGCTCGGAACGCCTGTGTTCCTGCGGAACCTGCTTCTGAACCAGAACGGACGCGGCAATACGCTCACGATCCGCTGCCAGCGCACCGCCGGGAGCGTCACCTACTATCAGGAGTATATCGTCACGCTCCGGCGCACGCTCTCGCTGCGCGATCTTTCACTTGCCTGCGCCGGGCAGGCGCAGACGCTCACGTACGGCGGCGGCACGGGCTATTCTGCTGCGGTGTGGGACTATACCGTCACCGTGCCCGCGGCTGCACAGACGCTTTCCGTCTGCACAGAGGTCTATCCTGCGGATGCCGCCTGCTACCGCGATAACGGAAGCACCGGCTATCGCGTCTGGATGGATGGACAGGAGCTGACGCCCGGCGCGGCTGCCGATGTGCAGCTGAACGGCACGGCGGAGCCGGAGACCATCACGCTGACGCTGACGAATGACTTTGCGGGCGAAGAAACGGCTTCGGAGTACCGGCTCCAGGTGCAAAAGGCGCAGCCGGTCCTCTTCACGCCGCAGCTGACGCCCACGGACGCGCTGATGTTTGTCTGCGATACGCTCTCCAAAACACGCGTCTGGCCGGATGCAGACGGCGCGTGTGAGCTGTTTGACGGCTATACCTATCAATACCTGCTGACCTGCCCCGGCTATGCGGGCCGGAGCGGGACCATCGAACCGTCGCACAGCGCATCCGGTGCGCTCGTTCTGAAAATCGACGAGGACGCTGTTGTCGTTACGGGCGGCGCGGCCCGCGCCGCAATGACCCTCAGCGCCGCGCAGAAGAACGAAACGCTGCGGCAGCTTCCCGCCGAATGGGCCGATTTCCGCGGAACGAGCTATGACGCCAATGGCACGCCCGGTGGCACCGCAGGCAGCAACAATGCCGTCGTATCTATCCAGATGCCGGTGGATGCCGACGCGTCCACGCTTTACTGGTCGAATGCGATCGGCAGCGGCATAGACAGCGGCTCGACCGGCTGCCCGCTGCTGGTGGACGGCGTTCTGATCGTCTGCGCGGGGGATATGATCTGCCGCGTCGACCCGGTTTCCGGCGAGATCCTGACGAAGGCCAAAATGGATCGCGCGTCGAGCTTTTCCATCACGCCTCCGGCCTATGCCAATGGCATGGTGTTCGTCGGACTTTCCGACGGTACGATCCAGGCGTTCAACGCCGAAACGCTGCAATCGCTCTGGATCTACCATGACCCGCTCGAGGGCCAGCCGAACAGCCCGATCACCGTCTGCGGCGACTATCTCTACACCGGCTTCTGGCGCAGCGAGGAATCTCCCGCAAACTTTGTCTGCCTGTCCATCACGGACGAGGACCCGGCGCGCACGGATGAAGAAAAGACCGCCTGCTGGTATTGGACGACGCCAGGCGGCTATTACTGGGCAGGCGCGTATGCCTGCGAGGACTATGTTCTGGTCGGCACGGACGACGGCGCGGACGGAAGCAAGTCCATGACCGGGAGCCTTCTGATGCTCGACGCGAAGACCGGGCGACTGCTCGACAAATGGGACGGCCTCTGCGGTGACGTGCGCAGCACGATCTGCTATGATAAAGTGACCGATGCCTTCTGTTTTACCACGAAGGGCGGCTGGCTCTGCAGCGTAAAAACCGGGAAAACGTCCGACGGCTGGCAGCTGCGGACAGGCAGCAAGTGGACGCTGAAGCTGGAAAACGGCACGAGCACCGCGCAGGCCATGAGCACCTCAACGCCGGTGGTGTACAATGGCCGTGCCTACATCGGCGTCAGAGGTACGGCGCAGTTCAGCGAGTACGGCGGCCACAGTCTTACAGTTGTGGATCTTGCGTCGCACACGATCGCCTACCGCGTCCAGACGCAGGGCTATCCGCAGACCTCCGGCATTCTCACGACGGCCTATGAAGAGACGACCAGCTATGTCTATGTCTATTTCGTCGACAATTATACGCCCGGCAAGCTCCGCGTCCTGCGGGACAAGGCAGGGCAGACGCGTGCAGACTATGTCACGGAGGAATCCAGCGTGGATACGCCCTATGTCCTCTTTACGCCCAGCGGAAAGGACGCGCAGTATGCAATCTGCTCGCCGGTCGTGGATTCCCATGGCGTGATGTATTTCAAGAACGACAGCGCGAAGCTCATGGCCTTCGGGCCGTCGGTCACGCTGGAAATTACCCGTCAGCCGGATAAAACGCAGTATCGGGCCGGTGAGGTCTTCAACCCTGCCGGTATGCAGGTCGATCTCGTCTATGCGAACGGCCTGCGGCGGGACGTGACAAAGTATGTCCAGTGGTCGGAGGACCCGCTTACGGAGGAGGATGCGGCAATCGACATCCGCTTCCCCTATGTCCGGTACCACGATCAGGACAACGAGGAGTCCGGCCGTCTCACAAACGTCAAAACGCAGACGCCGACCGCGTCCGTCAGGCTGACGGTCGAACCCGGAACGGTGGAAAACGGCCGGATCGGCATGCTGACCTGGGCCTATGATATCAAAACCGGCTCGCTTACGATCAGCGGCGAATTTGAAAATGGCCAGAAGCTGGCCGTGGCCTATTATGATCAGAATGGACGCATGGTGCAGGTAAAGCTGCTGACGCAGGCACAGACGCTTGCGGCAGTTGAAAGCGGCGCGCGGATCCGCCTGTTCCTGCTGGATCAGGATAACCAGCCGGTCTGCCGGGCCATGACGGTAAAGAGGTAACAGCATGAAAAGAATACGAGCGGTTGCGCTGCTTCTGGCGCTGTGCCTGCTCCTGTCCGCCTGTGGCGGCACGCAGACGCCGCTGGAACGGACGGCAAAGTACCTGAAATCAGCGGTGCCGGAGCCGGGCTTCGGTTCGCTGGACGGCGACTGGATCGTGTTTGGTCTGGCGCGTGCCGGGGCAGATCTGTCGGACGGATATTTTGACCGGTATTATACGGCGGTCGAAGCCGCCGTGCAGGCGGCAGACGGAACCCTCGACGAGAACCGGTATACCGAGTATTCCCGCCTGATCCTTGCCCTCACGGCGATCGGGCGCGACCCGCAAAACGTCGGCGGCTATGATCTGCTCCTGCCGCTGGCAGACCTCGAAAAGACGACGGCACAGGGCGTCAACGGCGCGGCGTTCGCGCTGCTGGCGCTGGACTGCGGCGGCTATGAGCTCCCGCAGAATTCCGCAGCCGCCGTGCAGGCGACGCGCGACGGCTATGTCGACGCAATTCTGACCCGGCAGAATGCCGACGGCGGCTGGAGCCTCGGCGGTGGCGCGTCAGATCCCGATCTGACCGCCATGGCCCTGCAGGCGCTTGCCCGCTACCGCAGCCGCGCGGACGTGTCCGCGGCAGTAGAAGCCGGGCTTTCCTGTCTGTCGCAGATGCAGGAGGAAAACGGCGCGTTTTCCTCCTGGGGCACAGAGAGCAGCGAGTCGGTCAGTCAGGTGCTCACAGCACTGACGGAGCTTGGCCTCTCGCTGGATGACGCGCGTTTTGTGAAGAACGGGCAGACGCTGGAGGACGTGCTCCTGCGCTTCGCGCAGGACGACGGCAGCTTCGCCCATACGCCGGGGGACGGAGGCAACCTGCTTGCTACCACGCAGGCGTTCTACGCCCTCACCGCTCTCCAGCGCGCCCGCGACGGCAAACCCACCCTCTACGATATGTCAGACGTTACGCCCTGAAAGCCTGCACCCCAATCCTCACCCTGCCGCACGGCAAGGTGAGGATTTTCGCGTTTTACAGCACGCACCAGACACTTTCCCTGTACACAGACACCGATCTGTGCTATAATCATCAAATAAAACTGGACGATCAGGAGGCAGAACTATGATTCCGACCAGAGAGCAGGCATGGGACCTGCTGTGTGAATATAATGAGGGTGAATTCCACCGCCTGCACGCGCGTATCGTGGGCGATGTGATGCGGTATTTTGCCGCCCAGCTTGGCTATGCCGATGAGGCGGACTTCTGGCAGACCGTCGGTATCCTGCACGATCTGGATTTTGAGCAGTATCCCGACCAGCACTGCACGAAGGAGGCGCAGATCCTGCGCGAACGCGGCGTGGACGAGCGCCTTGTCCATGCGGTCGTCAGCCACGGCTATCTGCTCACCGTCGATGTGCAGCCGGAGCACCAGATGGAAAAGGTGCTCTACGCCACGGACGAGCTGACCGGCCTTATCGGCGCAGTCGTGCGGATGCTGCCAACAAAAAGCGTGCAGGACCTTCAGCTCAAGTCGCTCAAAAAGAAGTTCAAGGATAAAAAGTTCGCCGCAGGCTGCTCACGCGAGGTCATTGAGCGCGGCGCGGATATGCTCGGCTGGAGCCTTGACGAGCTGATGGAGCGCACGATCACCGCCATGCAGGCGTCCCCGGCTGCCAATGGAAACTGAAAAGGTACTGGTCGCCATGTCCGGCGGCGTGGATTCCTCCGTCGCGGCCAAGCTGCTGACGGACGCAGGCTTCTCCTGCATTGGCTGCACGATGAAGCTCTATGATAATGAAGACGCGGGCATTCCGAAGGCCAACACCTGCTGTTCGCTCGACGATGTCGAGGACGCACGCAGCGTGGCCTACCGCCTCGGTATGCCGTATTATGTCTTCAACCTCAAGGACAAATTCGCCGAGTGCGTTATCGACCGCTTTGTGGACGCCTATGAGCACGGCATTACGCCGAACCCCTGCATCGACTGCAACCGCTATCTGAAATTCGACAAGCTGTTCGAGCGCGCCGATATCATGGGCTGCCGCTATATCGCCACTGGGCACTATGCCCGCATCGAGCGGGAAGGGGAGAAGTACGTCCTCAAAAAGGCCCTCGACGAGACGAAGGACCAGAGCTACGTGCTCTACGATCTGACACAGGAGACGCTTGCGCGGGTCAAGTTCCCGCTTGGCAGCCTGTGCAAGACCGAAGCGCGTGAAATTGCCGCCGAAGCCGGCCTGATCAACGCCCGCAAGCACGACAGCCAGGACATCTGCTTTGTCCCGGACGGCGATTACGCGAAGGTCATCGAGAGCCGCACCGGCAAAACGCCAGAACCCGGCCCGTTCCTCGACCTGAACGGCAATGTCGTCGGCACCCACCGCGGCATTATCCACTATACCGTCGGCCAGCGCCGGGGCCTGCGGATGCCGTCGGACGGCAAAATTTATGTCGTGAAGATCCTGCCGGAGCGGAACGCCGTCGTCGTCGGCCCGAATGAGGCGCTGTTTACAAGAGAATGCCTCGTGCCCGGTATGCACTGGATCTCCGGCGAAGCGCCCGCGCTTCCGTTCCGTTGCAGCGCAAAAACGCGCTACCGCCAGCCGGAGCAGCCCTGCACGGTCTATCCGGCAGGGGAGGCAGGCGTCCGCCTCGTCTTCGACGAGCCGCTGCGCGCCATCACGCCCGGCCAGTCCGCCGTGCTCTATGATGGCGATACCGTCCTTGGCGGCGGCATCATCGCAAGGGAGGAATCCGTATGCTGATCTCATCCATGGGCCGCTACGCGGTTCTGATCCTGCTGGATCTGGCGGAGCATCGCGGCGGCTTTGTCCCCGTGCGGCAGATCGCCGAGCGGCAGGAGCTGTCGCAGAAGTATCTTGAGCGCATCCTGCGCACGCTGGCAGAGCACGGACTGGTCGAGGGAACGCACGGCAAGGGCGGCGGCTACCGCCTGACGCGCGAACCGTCCGACTATTCCATCGGCGAGATCATCCGCGCGGCAGACGGCTCCCTGTCCTGCCTCGGCACGAACGTACAGCTGACGCGCTGCGAGGTATCCTCCGGCCTGTCCGCCGTCTGGAACCGGCTCGACAAACAAATCGCCGCCTGTCTCGACGCCATCCCCCTCTCCACCCTGGCCACCGCCGACGCAGCGGATGAATATGTGATCTGACTGATTTTAGCGCAGCACCCAGCGGCCTTTCCACCGGGGAAGCCGCTGGTGCGTGCGTTTTCTGCTTCTTAACAGACCCTTGACATACCGGCTGTTTTCTTTTATGCTATTATATACTGGGTGAGGATCGATGGATATGACACGAAATACAAAGGATCAGACCTTACGCGGGCGGCTGCGGCAGATATTCCTGTTTTCCTGGCGCGACTGTGCCGTGTGCGTCGGCATTCTGGCAGCGGCGGCGCTGCTGTGCGCACTGCTGCGGATGATCGACTCGTCCGACGTGTATGTCGCGCTGATCTTCGAATGCGCGGTCGTGCTCGTCTCGCGTTTCACCGACGGGTACCTGTTTGGCCTGCTTGCTTCGGTGATCGGCGTCGTCGGCGTGAACTGGATCTTTACATACCCCTATATGCAGCTCAATTTTACCATTTCCGGCTATCCGCTGACCTTCCTTGTCATGCTGGCCGTCTCCGTCGTGGTCGGCACGCTGACCACCCAGATCAAGCAGCAGGAAAAGCTCCGTGCGGAAGCGGAAAGAGAAAAAATGCGCGGCAATCTCCTGCGGGCCGTCTCTCACGATATCCGTACGCCCCTGACCGCCATCGTCGGCGGCATCGACGCGATTCTGGAAAACGGCAGTCAGATCTCACCGGAAACCAGCAGAGATCTGCTGGAAAATATGCGCGACGAATCCAACTGGCTCATCGGCGTGGTGGAAAATCTGCTGTCCGTCACGCGTATGTCCGGCGCTTCGAATATCAAAAAGGAGCTGGAGGCGGGAGAAGAGGTTCTCGGCGCAGCCTCCATGAAATTCAAGCGGCACTATCCCGCGGTCGAGGTCAGCATCACCGCGCCCGATACGCTGCTTATGATCCCGATGGATATCATTCTCATTGAGCAGGTGCTGATCAATCTGATGGAAAATGCCGTCCAGCATGGCAAAACGACCACAAGGATCGAGCTGCGCTTGTCGAGCGCCGGCGGCCTTGCTGTTTTCGAGGTCGCGGACAACGGCTGCGGCATCGAGAAGGAGCTTCTGCCGCACCTGTTCGAGGGCTATCTCACCCGCGATCAGGAGGAGATCTCCGACCAGCGGCGCAATATGGGCATCGGCCTGTCTGTATGTATGTCCATCGTGCAGGCGCACGGCGGTACGATGCGTGCGGAAAACCGGAAAAAAGGCGGCGCTCTGCTGCAATTTTCATTGCCATTGGAGGAAAACAGCCATGAACATCAGAGATAAGGTTCTTCTGGTCGAGGACGAGCGGACCATCCGCAGCTTTATGCAGGCGATCCTGACGGCAAACGGCTACGACGTGCTTATGGCCGGCACGGGTGCGATGGCGAATACCATGATCGCATCGCACTGTCCGGATATCATCATTCTCGACCTCGGCCTGCCGGATATGGACGGCATGACGATCCTGAGAAACGTCCGGAAATGGTCGAAGGTCCCCATTCTGGTCGTCTCCGCCCGCAGCCACGAGCGCGACAAGGTCGAAGCCCTCGACGCAGGCGCGGACGATTATCTGACCAAGCCCTTCGGCACGGAGGAGCTGCTTGCGCGCATCCGCGCCGCCGTCCGCCACACCCGGACGCCGGAAGGCGCAGCCGCCGTCGCCAATTCCGGCGTGTTCACCGCCGGAGAGCTGACCATCGACTACGATAAGCACCGCGTTTATATCGCGGGCCGCGACGCCAATCTCACGCAGAACGAATATAAGCTGGTTGCGCTGCTCGGCCTGCACGCGGGCAAGGTCCTGACATATGATTATCTCATCAAGGAGCTCTGGGGCCCCAGCGCCCGCAGCGATAACCAGATTCTGCGCGTCAACATGGCGAATATCCGCCGCAAGATCGAAAAAAATCCCGCCCAGCCCGCCTACATCTTCACAGAATCCGGCGTCGGCTACCGCATGGTCGAGGGGGATTGAGCGTTCTGCCGCCGCTTTTCCGGTTTTGGAAAAGCGGCGGCTGTTTTCTGCTCCGCGGTTCCGCTTGCATTTTTCCTGAAACTGTGGTATGAAAGAAGAAAACCAATCAGGAGGGATTCCCTATGAAAGTCATGCTTGTAAACGGCAGTCCGCATGAGCACGGCTGCACCGATGCTGCGCTGCGCGAGGTCGCTTCCGCGCTGAACGCGGACGGAATCGATACCGAAATTTTCTGGATCGGCAATACGCCCATCGGCGGATGCATCGCCTGCGGCGGCTGCTCCAAGGCAGGCAAATGCGTCTTCGGCGGTTCGGTCAACGACTTTGCCGAAAAGGCAAAGGACGCGGACGGCTTCGTGTTCGGCACGCCGGTCCACTACGCGGCGGCCTCCGGCAATATGACCGCGTTCATGGACCGCCTGTTCTATTCTGCGCCGAAGGAAGCGTTCTGTCGCAAGCCCGCCGCCGTCATTACCTCCGCCCGCCGCGCAGGCACCACGGCCGCGTACGAGCAGCTGCTCAAATACCCCGGAATCACGGAAATGCCCATCGTTTCCTCCTGCTATTGGAACAATGTCCACGGCTCCAGGGCCGAAGACATCCAGCAGGACGAGGAGGGCGTGCGCATCATGCGCGTTTTGGGGCACAATATGGCCTGGCTCCTGCGCTGTATCGAGGCAGGCAAGGCCGCAGGCGTTCCGGAACCCCGCAAGGAGCCGCTTGCAAAAACGAATTTTATCCGGTAAAAACTGCACAAACTAATGCAACGCAAGCTTGAAAGGAGTGCAGCGCAAGATGTGTACTGCGATCACATATCAGACAAAGCAGCTTTATTTTGGCCGGACGCTGGATTACGAATGCAGCTACGGCGAACAGGTGACGGTTACGCCGCGGAATTACCCGTTCGACTTCCACCACGCAGGCCCGGTGCATACGCACTACGCCATAATCGGCATGGCCCATGTGGCGGGCGGCTACCCACTGTATTACGACGCCGTCAACGAAACCGGCCTGTGCATGGCGGGGCTGAATTTCGTCGGAAACGCCGTATACGCGCAGCCAGAGCCGGACAGGACGAATATCGCGCAGTTTGAGCTCATCCCGTGGCTGCTGGGCCGGTGCGCGTCGGTTCAACAGGCCCGGACAGAGCTTTCCCGGCTCAACCTGACCGGAACGCCGTTCAGCGCCGCTCTGCCCGCCGCGCAGCTGCATTGGCTGATTGCCGACGAAAGAGAAGCGGTCACGGTCGAATCGACCGCAGACGGCCTGCACGTCTATGAAAACCCTATCGGCGTTCTGACCAATAACCCGCCGTTCGGCGAGCAGCTGTTCAATCTGAACAACTATATGCACCTTTCGCCCCGACAGCCGGAAAACCGCTTTTCCCAAGCGCTCCCGCTGCGCCCATACAGCCGGGGCATGGGCGCGCTGGGCCTGCCGGGCGATCTGTCGTCCATGTCGCGCTTCGTCCGCGCCGCGTTTACAAAGCTGAACGCCGTCTCCGACGACACGGAGCAGGGGAGCGTCAGCCAGTTTTTCCACATCCTCGGCGCCGTGGAGCAGCAGCGCGGCTGCTGCGAGGTGGCAGACGGGCAGTACGAGCGCACGATCTATACCTCCTGCTGCAATGCACACAGCGGCGTCTATTATTATTCCACCTATGATAATCGCTGTCTGACAGCGGTCGATCTGCACCGGGAAAATCTCGACGGCAGCGCGCTTATCACCTATCCGCTCATAACAGAGCAGCAGATTCTCTGGCAGAACCGCCGGTAAAACGCAAAAGCGGGAGAACGCACAGCTTTGTGTGTTCTCCCGTTGATTTATGCTTTATGGCAGTGCGCGGATCAGCCGAAGGAGGCGTCGAGCATATCCTTGATCTCGCCCGTCCAGTCCTCAACGGACGCGAACCAGCTGATCATTTCGTCGTACTGGTCGTCCGTCAGATCGTCGCGGGTGTTGAGAATGTCGCTGTAGCGCTGCAGCATAAGCCGCTTGGCGTGTCCATCGTCAGCGTCTTTACCGCGTACCTGTGCTGTGAGATCCTCAACTGGGTACGCGAGATCGTCAGTGCGCTGACGCACTCTGTTCTGGCGGGCGAGATCAGCTATGCGGTGCTGATCGTTCCGGTCTTTCTCCTGCTGCGCCGGTATTTTGTCCGTGCGGCATACGAAGCCATGACCTGCTCAAAGGCGGCGCTTGGGCTGTTCGGCAGCCTTCCGGTCGCGTTCTATTTCTTTGATTACGCAACGACGATCTATTCCGATGCCCTTTACGCCGGAATTCATGCAGTCAACGAGTCGCTTCCGGCGCTGCTGATCGTATTCTACGTGATATTCCTGACCGCGTATCACGTGCAGACACAGCGGCGCGGCAGCGCGGAGATGCAAAGCTCCATGTTGGAAGCAAAATGGTCGCAGGCGCAGACGGAAATGGACGCCATGCGCCGCTCTCAGGCGCAGACGGCAGTGTACCAGCACGATATGCGCCACCACCTGAACGCGATCGACGCGTTTTTATCAGCAGACCGGACAGAACAGGCGCGGGACTATATCCACCGTGTACAGTCCGAGGTCGAGGCACTGAGCGTCCGGCGCTACTGTGAAAACGAGCTGGTCAATCTGCTGTGCTCCTCGTTTGCGGAAAAGGCGCAGCAGCACGGCATCCGGCTGACGGCGGAGCTCCGCCTCCCCGCAGCGCTGAGCATTCCAGACACCGAGCTGTGCACCGTTTTGTCCAACGGACTGGAAAACGCGTTCCGCGCCGTGTCCGGGCTGGACGAGCAGCAGCGGACCGTCTCGCTGTACTGCGGCGTGCGGCTCAATAAGCTGCTGCTGGAAATCAAGAACCCGTATCAGGGCGAGGTTGTCATGTGCGAGGGGCTTCCGGTGTCCGACCGCGCGGGTCACGGCTACGGCTGCCGCAGTATGCAGTCCATCGCCGCCCGCCGCGGCGGCCTGTTCGAGCTTCAGGCTGAAAACGGCGTGTTCCTGCTGCGCCTGGCCCTTCCGCTGAACGGGTAGCCGCGTCTGCTTGCCATGAAAAATGCACCGGTGCTTCTGCAGCGCACCGGTGCATTTTTTGCGATCCCATATACCAAAGCCATGATTCTGATTAGAAAATCCGGGAAGCGTACAGAATACGCGCAGGAGGTGTTTTCTACGGATCGGCATGAAATTAAAATTGGCGGTGCAACCTACTGCGTACAAAGAAGCTTTCGGGATCAGAGCAGCGCCGCAGAGATCATTGCAAAGAAAATCTTGGAATCGTCGAAAACTGACGGAAAAATTGACGTATCTGCGCCGGTAAGTTATAATATGAACGGGAAGTTGGTTCAAGGAGGCTAAACATGAGGACCAACATATCAATTGTTGTTGCCGCGTATGTGCGTCTTTCCGTGGATGAGGCCGGAAAGAGCGTATCCGGGAGCATTGAAAACCAGATCAGTCTGATTAAAGAGTATTGCGCGAAACGAGAACTGATCGTCGCGGCTGTCTTTCAGGATGACGGCTGGTCGGGCGGAAACTTTGAACGCCCCGGCTTCAAAAAGCTGCTGGAATTCCTGAGGAAGAAGAGCGCGAATACGGTCATCACCGTCGATCTTTCCAGACTTGGACGAAATATGCGCGAGGCAAGCTACTACGCCGAAGAATATTTTCCGGAGCACGGCATCCACTTCTTCACGATTTCCGACGGCTTTGATACGGCGCGTGAAAACGTCTTTGCACCGTTCCAGTTCGCCATGAACGAGGTCTACCTGCGTGACGGTTCACGCAAGGTCAAAAACGTTCTGAAAAACAAGCGTGAGAGCGGGCAATACTGTGCCTGTCCGCCGTATGGCTACAAAAAGAATCCGGACAATGTGCATCAGCTCATCCCGGATGAGGTGACAGCGCCGGTCGTGCAGAGAATTTTTGCCGCGGCGGCCTCCGGTGATTCCTCCCGGAAAATTGCGATGGAGCTGAACGCCGGCGGGATCATTCCGCCGCTCAAATATCGCGTCCTGTATCGCGATCATTTTGGCGACGAGGGCGCCAGCCACGCCTCTGATCTTTGGAATTATACGACGATCAAGCGGATCCTCAAGAATGAGGTCTATCTCGGGCATACGCTGCTTGGCAAAACGAGAAAGGCCAGCATCCGTTCCGACAAGAAGCTCCCCGTCCCGCAGGAGGATTGGGCAGTCACGCGCGGCACGCATCTGCCGCTTGTTTCGCAGGAGACATTTGACGCTGCGGCGCTGAATCTCGGAAAAGGAACTCGGAATTATCAGAAATACGACCACGTGCGCAAAAGCATTTTCTCCGGCATTGCCGTCTGCGGACGCTGCGGGCATTCGCTCTGCTCCTGCGGAACGGTCTATAAGGGGGAACGCGAGAAATACTGGTACCTGTCCTGCACCAGACAGCGGCCCGACATTGCAGATCCCTGCGAGGGTGTCCGGATCCGCTACAGTGACCTTCTGGAGGTCGTGCGGCAGGATCTGAACGAGATCCTTGCCATGACCGATGAACAGATCGACCGGCTTGTCGGCGATGTTCTCCGGGAAACGCAAACGTCCGAGGCAGTCCAGACCCGGCAGCTTCAGCAGGAGCGGGCTGCCGCCCGTCTGAAAACCATCGACAGGGTGATTACAAAGCTCTACATGGACAATGCGGAGGGACGACTGGAGGATGCCCGGCTATCCGATATGGTGTCGCAGCTTCAAGCTGAGGGCGCGGGACTTCAAAGACTTCTGACAGCATTGGAACCGGACAAAACAGAAAACGCAGCGGAGGACTATCAGCGTTTTTTCGCCCTTGCACGGCGCTATACACACATTGAGAAGCTGGACAGAGAAACGCTGTCGCTGTTTGTTGAGCGCATTGAGATCGGACCGAAGGAATTGCCGCAGGGTATCCGGAAGTCCGTCCGCCGGGAGCAGCCGTTTTGCCAGAGCATCCGCATCTTTTACCGCTTCGTCGGCGAGCTGGCCCCAGCCCCCGTGCGAAGCTTCCCGCTGCCATCCAATCCGGAACCCGGCAAAAAATAAGATGAAAAAGAACACCAAGGGAGGTCGGCGTCAACCTGAAGAACGGCTACAACGGCGACCTGACCTCCCGCGAAGCCGGCTCCGTCGGCGGCCAGATGGTCAAGAACGTGTGCCCCATACGAACCGCGAGATTTACAAGAAATAACCGGATCATGGAGGGGCATATGCAGGCGGTGCGGTACATAGTGCGGATCAGCGTATAAGAAAGTCAGCACGGGCAAGTGGAAAGTCATCCGCTGTCCGTGCTGACTCTTTGGGATTCGGGAACCACCGGCTATGTCGGTGGGGGACTGCATAAAAATGCTTTTGCTCCAATCATGAGCGATGCAAACACCAAAACGAAAATTCGCAAACCCGAGGCACTATGATGATGCAAAATCAAAAAACAAGTGATGCAATGTTATTTCATGATTATCAAGGGTACGGACATGGCTGCTCTTATATTGAGGTTCAATTCGTGCCGTTCGTGCAAGATTGGAGAGTGGTGTTTCTTTTGCCATTTCTATTTTTAATTCTTCCGTGATTTCTTGTATTTTTCCAGAAAGCACATACCCTATCATTGAGGATTCAGAAGACTGTGAGCCATAACGACCGGTTGTATAGTTTTCGACCCCGGTAGAAACGTATCGTTTAATTTTCTCTGGCCTATTTTTATACAGATTCTTTGCTTCTGCTCCAAAGTAGCTATTGCTAGTCGACCAGTCTTTAAAACAGAAATCAATAGTAGGGGCTTTTGCTCCCCTACGCTTTTTCATAGTATTGTCTGCATATTGATGCATCGGGCGAAGGCTATTTAAAGTAATTGCCGTTGCTCGATTTCTGGAATCCCATAGTGAAATGATTTTCTCGGCCCATTTTTGAGTTATATCGTCTTCTTCGGATGCGGAATTAACAACAAATGAACTGTCTTTTTTTAGCTCTTGATAGCCTTTCCAGAAAACATCCAAAATCTCATTTATTCCACTAACACCAATTTTTCTTGCCAAATCAGGAGGCATAGGTGTAGATGACGTTATATTTTTGATGCTGCCCATTTTATACTTACCCCCTTGCTTTCATAATATCTGAGAATATTTCATCCGCGTCTCTACAAGCAGATGAGAAATTCCAGTATTTTTCTTGCTTCGGTTTTATGATGTAGATTGCATCATCTCCATACACCCTAACGTTTCTTCGAATATAAATATTGTGTCGTTTTTCGGTCAGTAAAGAGTCTAACTGGGTAAGGCATTGTTCTGTAAGCTCACAGTTGTCAAAAAAGCGTAATGTTTCTTCAGGAGTATCTACAGACAACATTAAAACAGATAACGGCGATTCTCCAATATAGAATGAAGCGCTAGGAGAAAAGGGATGACCTAAAGAGTTATTCAGTACATCCATCAAAGTAGAATAGTATCTTTTATATACTTCCCTTGTCGGCTTTGCGAATGCAACCGATTTTGCTTTCTTGTCAAAATAATTGTAGATATAATCTAAAGCATCTAAAACCAAACGTACCTCATAGTCCCTCAATCGGTAAAGATCAAACACAAATGCATCTATGCCTGATTCATCTCCGGATTGCATTATATATCCAAATAATTCTACTGCTTTGCTTAAAATTGTCTCTGAGGGTTCAGGAATAGGAATGGTACGAATATCTCCAGCCTCCAACGCATCTCGTTCGACCATCCATGTACGACTTGTCAACAAGTGATAATATGAGAAAAGCTTCGAATTAATAATCAAGCAGAGGTATTTCAGGATGTCTTTGTTACCGGAAATGCCCAAAAAGCTATGACTAAATATCGCATCGTAATCAAGAACTGCTGCATAGAAGCGGCCCTTTCTATGGGATTGTTTTAAAACTAGATGTGGAGCTTGAAAAACTGATAAATTATTTTGGCAAAAACGTTCAAATGTGTTATCTTCGTTTCTTTCAAGCCGACTTTCTGGAATATAGAATGGCGAAAAAGAATCGGAATCGACAATAGGTATTGTGTTGAACCCATTATAGATTTGTTTTCTGTTTCCTCTTTTATAGCCTTCTGCATTTTGCATTCCATGGCTTGACAAGAATGCTTCTAATGAAGGATATGTACTTTGGATTCTGTCGATTAATTCCAAATCCCGTGGGCTCCCCCACATGGCGATTTTCCAAATCCGATCATCATGGATCAAGTCTGACGGAATTGCACATATATCTGTTGGATCGATAGAAAACTTTTTGGTATCTTGTAACGAATATTGAGGCTTTGGTGAGCAGTACGTAATTGTTGAATAATCCTGAGAATCTTTTTTGGGCCGATAAATGATGGCAGTACATGGTGCAGTTGCGTTATCAAATAGTACTTTTCGATATATAGAAAAGTTAATAATAACCGACACTGCATTTTCCTCGAAGAAACGCTTCCTATATGCACAGCTTTTAGGCCAGCGGTTAAAAAGAAGCCCCTTACTTGGCATAAGTAAGCATACCAATCCGTTTCCCTTGCAAATAGTTGCACACTTGATCGAAAATGCCTGTGCAATTTGTTTGTCTCCAACAATGTAATCGTTTTGTTTTAGATATTTTTTTGCTGCCTGTGTAAGCTGACTTTGCCATGGAGGATTACCAATAACAACATCATATTCTGTTAACCGGTTACGTAATCTGTCGTCAAAGAAATCACTTATAATTAGATTTGTATTTACCAATTTGGGAAAGGTCAATTCGTTCCATATGCTACGTGGATCCAAAAAATCACATAGTGCAAGGCTTAGACTAAATGATGCGACTCTGACGGCCTCTTCATTTAAGTCGACACCAAATATACAATTTTGTAGAATGTTTGTAAGTTGCGCGTTATTGATCTGAGAAGTATTATTAGTCTGCATCCACCGACATACGATTCTTCTATATGCTTCGACTAAGAAAATACCAGAACCGCAGGATGGATCGATGAAAGAAATCGGCTCATATTTGCCTTCCCATGGGTAGACTTCATCCAATAGTGTATCAACTAAATGTAACGGTGTGTAATATGTTCCCTTGTCGTCATTACCATCATCGGAAAGATGGAAAAAGAGTTCGTATATGCTGCTTATTATTTTAATGGGTATGATATTGAAATCATATAAAGGCCAAAGTGCCATTTGTTGACTTTCTAAATCTGAATTTCCCAGCAAGAATGATTGGAGCTCTTCTAAATCATCATCGGTGATTATTTCTCTTTCGTTAGTGATGATCGGGAACATATCACCATTAAATTTCTTTTCTAATATATCAAACAAGCGGTATGTTGCTTCTTTGCTACCAAGAACGTCTGTGTAGCTGCGGCAAATTATTCCGCGAAACGAAAACTGGCTATAGAAATCATCCGGAAATACTGACTTATTGTTGGTGTCTTTCCGTTCTTCTAAGTACTTAATTAGAATTGAACGACTAAGCAGTCCGTGAACGATTGAAACAATATTCTCTGGGAGCGGCCGCGATGGATTGGTTCTAGACTTAATACGAGTGATTAGCTGTCTTCTCATAATCCGCAGATTGTTCATTAGCGTGGTATCTATTCTAGCGCTGGTATCAAATCGTCCTTTTACACGGTTCCAATATTCTCCGCTTTCTAACAACGAACGATTATACGGGTGCAATTTCTGCCGTTGAGTTTCAACACTTGTTAGTAAACTAATTGTTTCAATCAATCCAGCTTCCGGATCTAAACTGCCATCTTTCTTCTTAGGGGTTTGATAATTATTAAACACTTTTACGGCAGTAGGCGTTACGACAAATAGAAGAGGTGCCTCCCCCATATTCCAAGATAAACAATGGAGCTTTGCAGCTTTCGAGGCATCATTTTCTTCAACCATTGAAAAGTAAATTAGTGGAATTTTAGCTACACCTTCTTCGTCTCTCAAGAAGTACACCGCATCAACACCGATTTTACTTTTTACTTGGTTATAAAAGAACTTTTGATAAGTTGTAAGACTATCAAAGTTGTCTTTAGATGCTAGACCAGTTTCTCCCGTGATATCAAGATAGGAGAGAATACTACTGAGCTTATCGTCCATTTGAGATTCCCACTTTCACATATCTTCTCTTTATAGCAGCCAAGAATAACGTTATCAGTTTAACATACTGCCCACACTGTTTCATCGCCGCAGATATTGCGGATTTTCAATCGCAGAGGTTTCTTCTCGCTGCGAATCGTGCCACTCCAGAATTTCTTGGTTTTTTCACCATTGCGAATGACAAACCCGTTTTTATCGATTTTGATTTCGCTGTCGGAGTGCCATACACCATCGGCTGCAGTACAGTCAAGACTGAGAAATTCAATCAGTTCCAGACCATCCTCACTGATCTCGATTGGCTTGAATGGCTTTTTGGCAGAAGCGTTCATTCTGGCCTTGTTGTTGAAATCGGTGATTTTTTGCAGCACTCGGTCGCTGACAAACGTGTCGATCATAACCTGCCAGCCGCCAAACAGGTCTTCATGGATTTCCTCTGTATAGAACTTGGCATAGTCACCGATGACTACATCATCCAGAATCGTTTTCAGGTCACGCAGTTCGATTTCCACCGTGGTGCTGTCATCTTCAGCAATGAACTTACGAATTTCTTCTTCACTGGTAATGTCGATGTAATACAGGATGACCTTTTTGATATTGCTGTCGAGATCAGGAATTGCCTGATGGATCATGCGGTTTATCAACACCACGTCTAGCAGCTTGGAGCTGCTGTCCATTAGATTTGGCACATACACCGGTACCAGCCCCAGTTTGCTGTCGGAGATTGCGCCTGCCCAGAAGGAGTCTAAAGAGTCCTCGCTTTTCAGACCAGGAATAAGTGATTTGATTTTATCCATGGTTTGCACTGGATTGCGATAGAGTTGGACCCCGTCTTTGATCTCCAGCACACCGAACTCCGCGCTATCTGCTACCAAGCGGTCGCGAGTCGTCTGAATGGAGTTCAGGCCAATATCACAATGAATGAACCGGCGACCTAATTTGTGAGCAGCTGCGGCGGTCACACCGCTTCCGCCAAAAAAGTCAGCAACAAGCATCTTGTTATTAGAGGACGCTGATATTATTCGTTCTAAGAGTGCCGTTGGCTTCTGTGTGGCATAATCGACTGATTCTTTTGCAGAGTTATTTATCTTGTCGATATTCCAAACATCATCTACAACAACGCCTTCTTTAATGGCCTCGTCTAAATATCTCATAACACGCTTTCCACCGCCAGCATCAGAAAGAACATAGCGTCGGCCATTTTCGTCAACAAGCGGTTTTTGCTTCCTCTTTTTGATGTACTCGTCTTCCGAATCCCATTGCTCAAAGAAGGAGTTAAAATTTGAACCTTCGTCGTCTGCGCAATAATACAAAATAGTATCATGCCGTTTTTCAAAGCTGACCTTCAATTTTTTGTTCCATCCAGAGTAATGCCATGCAATATCATTCCTGAAATTGTCTTCTCCAAAGATTTCATCCATCAGTATTTTTACATAATGGACGATATGCCAATCTAGATGAACATAAATAGATGCCGTTTCGCTCATAACGCTCTTAATCGCCATGAGATTTTCATACATCCAATTTAGGTACTTCTCCTTATCCCAAACATCGCCGTACATTTTCTCTTCAAAAGACTTTAATTCGTCAATATCTAGCGTCTGCTCCGCTTCGGCAATCGCCTCGGCCACCTTGGGATTGCGGCGGATATATACCTGTTTGGCATAGTCAGCGCCGCTGGCAAAAGGTGGGTCAATATAGACCAGATCGACCTGAATGCCTTGCTCCTTGAGGTAGGCGCAGGCGGAAACACATTCGCCCCGAATAACCATATTGCCGTCAGCATTTTTGCCCACAGTTTCCTGTTTTTCCATTTCATATAGCGGCATACCGCGTTGGAGCGTCATGGACATTTCATCTGCGCCTTTGTAGCGAAGGATTCGATTGAAATTACCCAGAACAGCCTGCCCCTCCACGGGTTCGGGAATAAATGGTACATATTTAATCGGCATGATCGAGTACCTCCGTCTCTTGCGCCTGCTTCACTGATAACACCATGCGAATCAAGATGCCTGTCTGGTAGAGTAAGAATTCCAACAGTTTTGCATCTACGGCATCATTGTGCTTTGCAATCTTGTCGTTCACATTCTTATACGCATTGATTAGAGGCTGGAACAGGCCGGAAATACCAGCATCGACGCCCTGTCCACCTAAGTATTTGCATATTTCGTTCTTATTCGTTTCAAGATTTTTTGTGTTCTTAAGAAATTCCTGAAGGAAAGACTCCAACGCTTTTCGTAAGTTATCTGCAACATCACGGATATAAATGCCGTCAGAATACTGTTTCAGTGCTATAATATAAGTTTTGCGAGTAGCGGGATAATCTTTTAACCATTCAAGCGGCTCTGAAACAAGCGCTTCATCCAATTCTTTTGCGCCTTTCGGAAATACAAAAAGGCCATCGTCATCGTGTACAACTTCATAAGGAATCTGGCACTCATCCAAAGCATTTAATAACTCGTCAGTCAGCACATTTTTTATGTTTTTCTTCCTGCCTCCGTAACAGTTGATAAGCATTACATAGCAGAATAGAAAATCGAGAAAAAATTCTGTCCGTTTTTTTAGATATTTCCATGCAGCCGGTAGACCAGTTGGCTCTTCAAAGGTGCACCAATCATTATTGTCCTCCATGCGCTCTCCTATCTTATTGCAAAATGCTTGCTCAATAAGAGGGGGGAAGCTATCATGATCTGCGTTTGCATTTAGGAAAAAATTATGTATATATGCGATGAAGTGCTCATGCTTCTCCACGTCAGAATAGCCCAATCCCAGTCTTTTTCTATAGTCAATAATAGTCACAGTATTTTCTCCTTAAAGAAGTCACAAATCTTTTTATGTGTTATCTGAATCCGCTCCGTCTCTGTCAGCGTATCCTCCAGATATAAGTAATCAAACCGTCTGTAGCCAAAGGCGCTGTTGTTATATTTGGAAAACTCCGTTTCCATGAATGTCCGTTTGTCTATGAATGCAGGATCATTTGCATAAATCTGTCCTTTTGTCTCAGTTATGATGGCTTTATAGATTTTACCATCTCTGCGTTGAATGATGAGGAAGTCAGGCGTATACATACCAACATAGCGCCAGCCTGTTCCAACGCGTTTGTAACATTTGATCTTAAACTCTGTCATCGCGCGGTCGCCGTTATAATAGACCTCCAACCCAAGCCGCTCGATTTCATCAAAGACCAGCACCTCCTTGAGAAACGTCTGCTCAAAACTGCTGTCAGTCCGATAGGGCAGGTAATGGAACGAGTGGTTTTTCTGTGGGTAAGAAGCGTTCTGTTTCCGCATGGCCTCCGCTAACTTGCGGTTATGTTCGCTGCCATCCGCCTCCAAAGCCAATATTGCAGCTTCAATAGCGGGGTTCATTTTCAACTTTCCTTTGTCGTCCAGAATGATGCGCTCCACAGCATCCTGCTCGGGGTAGTAATCCGCAGGAGTTTGTGTATGAACAACAGACGTAAAATTAGTAATATTCAACAGACAGGCTGCTTCCGGAATCAGTTCTTCCTTCGTAATGAAGGAACGTTCTTCGCAGAAAGCTTTGCGGATGTTTGCTTCTACCATGGCATGGTCATAGCGGGAACTATAAAACCGAATGCCGTCTTTTTCGTAGGTGATGGTATGATATACAGTATCCAATACCTCGGAATGTGCTGAGAGTTCCTGCATAGTGAGAGAACCGAAGCTGCCTCTTACAATTCGGTGCAGCCATGTGGAGAATGTCGCCTGCTCTGTACCGCGTTCCGAATCATCCACCTTAATATTTTGGGTTTTCATACTCAAATCAGTGGTCTTGATGATACTGCCTGACAGCTTTGCTTCGGCCGCAGCAGTTGGAATCTTCGTTTCGGGTGCAGCTTGTGCTACGGTCAGTGTCTCATAATTGACTTTGAACTGGTAGAAGTCAATTTTGGGCAACTTTAAATAAGCGGTACGGTCATACCGCCTGATTTCAGTTCGATCAGGGCTGTTCTGTGTAAACTCTTTCAGAGAAATATGGTGCTGCTGTTGGAGTTGTGCGTTGAGCTTGTCCGCATTGCCGTCGTTCAGATAAATCAGTGCAGTTTCTGCCGTGCTCTTATCCACCTGACGCAGGCAGCGGCAAGAAGTCTGCAGCACCATGTTTTTGGGGCAATCTCCCTCCTGCGAGAGAATAATGCCGGTCAAGCTGCGGCAATCCCAGCCTTCTTTTCCAATTTGAACAAGGAGAATCACACGGATTTTAGACAGAGGCTTGTCAAGCGTGTCGAACTGCATCTGGCTATCTACGGGCTGGGGGTACTGCTTATTGCCTTTGTGAAATTTAAGAATCGTATCGCTGCCCAAACCATACGCTGAGGCAATTTCAGACACAAGAGGATAAACCAGCTCCTCCAGCTTTTCAATCGTACCGCAATAGATCCCGAGCTTTGCAGTCGTTCCGTCTGTATAAACAGTGTTCTTATACCCATCAAAAAACTCCCGAACACCGTTTTCGATAATGCGGCTGCTATCAGTCACTTCTGCAATCTTAACTACCGGTCGCTTCAGAAAATTCCCGATGCCGTTGATCAACGGATAGTAGTAGACGATATTGGTAATTTCAGCAGTGGCAACAGACAGCTTATCGACAACAGGAATCTTCTCCGCTTTTTCCAAATATGGCGTGCCAGAGAAGCCGATGACGGAATTTATGGTATCATTTTTTGCCCAGCGGGTAACGACAGCACGGAGCTTGATTTCGTCACTGATTGCGTGATGGACTTCATCAATAAAGATGGACAAAAAGGGAAGTTTGCCAATCAGGTTGCGAAGTTCATTGGCCTGCCGATCCTTTTCATCATCGCTTTCTTCGAGAAAACTGAGCTGTCCGTCTTTCTCCTGAATACGGTCGAGGATGACTTTTTCAGCATTTGTAACGGCAACAAGGCCAAAAAGTTCGGACAAAGGCTGGTGAGTTGCGATTTTCTGGACATTGGGATTTTTCGTCTTGTTGGACTTTTTTGCTGTCTTGCTCTGGTCAAGCATCTCAAAGGAGATCAGACGCTTGATCTCAGTGGCAGCAGGCTCTGGGATGACCCATGCAGGGTTGAAGTTCTGAATCGTCTTCAAACTTGGGACAACAGAGGATTTCAAGCCGGAAGGTGCAAAGATGATGAAATTGTGAGCGAATGCAGGATTCTGTGGTTCATTATTTGCAAAATACAGATCGAGATAGATGAATGCGGCCATCAGATATGTTTTTCCTGCACCCATAGGGAGGCTGAACAGATAATCAGTGTAGGATACATTGTAAAAAACCGCTTGGAAAAATGCGTGATAGTCAATGCTTGACGGGTCCTTCTTTATCTGCTTTTCAATACCTTCGGAAACTTGTTCCCCTCTGTCGTTTGTTAAGAGAGCGTATTCAAACAATGCTGCTGCCGCCGGATTTTCTTCTAGGTAAGCACGAGTCGTGGTGGACAATTCCACATCGTTCAAGTTGATAGAATTGAAGTATCCGTGTCTGAACAAAAGCTCTAATGGCTTACATCCGCAACCGATTTTGAGAAACAAATAAAGCTTAATTGCTTCAACCTGTGCATCTCTCATTTTTCCGGTCTTCTCTATATATTCAACCAAACTATGAACAGTGCATTCCTCGGAATGGTACCATTCCCTGCACTTGTTCTCAATCATTTTATAGAACATATTAAACTTCCAATCATTATTTTACGTTGATTGCATCTAAAGCAACGAGCTCGTGCAGTGGATTGATGGTATAAACTTTTACAGATCTTCCGCCCTAAATGTCGTATACCCCTCGTAATAATAGCTGTGGTCGATGCCTTTCATAAAGACCTCACGGCTATTCACATTATCCGTCAGCGCAGCTTTCAGCAACACTTTGATCTCCACATCCTTAATCGGGCTGCGCTCCATCGCAAGCAGATAGTCCTCTTTATCGACCTTGCTCCAATCCACAACCTGACCGATGCCGTTTTTCAGCATCAAATCGAGCCAGATGCGCATACTGCGCCCGTTACCCTCGCGGAATGGGTGCGCAACGTTCATCTCCACATACTTTTCGATGATTTCATCGAATGTACCCTGCGGCATTTTTTCGATGTTCGCCAGTGCCGCTTCCAGATACATAAGCGGAGCAAAACGGAAGTTGCCTTTCGCCAGATTCACCGTGCGAAGTTCACCCGCAAAGTCATAAATGTCCTCAAAAAGCGCTTTGTGAATTGCCTTGAGCGACGCGAACGTGCCGACAGGCAGCTTGTCCAGCGTGCCGCTTTCAAACAGCCACACGGCCTTTTTCTTGCTGATCCGTTCCTCCTCCCGCGCAAGGTCGGCAGAACTCGTCAGTCCCAATTTATTTTCCAGTGCCATAGCGCACCTCCTCGTTACTTCAATCTATACTTCTTTTCCGCCCCTCTGCCGACGACCTCGATCAGCCCTTCCTCGTTCATCTGGCGGGTCAGCAGATAGGCTCTGGTCTTTTTGATATGCAGCAGCTCCTGCAACTCCTCGTCGCGCATTTCACCGTATTCCTTGAGGTAGTCCAGAACGATTTTCATCTGCGGCGTAATGATCGGCGCGGCAGGCTTTGCTTCTGCCGCAATTTCTGCGCCCGCAGAAGCGGCGTTCATGTTCGGCAGCACGATCCGGAATGCATTTGTCGTTGCCTCGATGCTGGGCTGGACGGGGCAGCTTGCGTAGAGCTTGAAAATGCGGCGGATGCCGGTGCCGTAGCTTTCAATCAGGCGCAGACGATGAAAGATCTCCGCCAGCTTCTTATTCCTCGGCTGAGAAACGCCGAGACGGATATCCTCCGTGGAAAGACCGGGCAGGAGACCGCCCAGAGAAATAAACTCCATTTTGCTGTCGTTCACGTTGATGATAATACTGCCGCTGAAGCTGTAGTCCCGATGCACCAGCGCATTGAGCAGCGCTTCGCGGATGGCTTCCTCGGGATAGTCCTGCTTATCCGTGCGGACGACACCCTTGATGGTAGAGACTGTCCTGTTGCACAGCGCCAGATAATTGATCGAATTTTCAAACTGCTTGAAGATCGAGCCGCCAAACTCCTTGCTGTCCCGGAACTCGGTGCAGGATTCATCGTTGAATACGGCGATTTTCGTCGTGTGCTGGCACTGGTCGGACAGAAGCAGCGCCAGATTGGTGTACTGATCGTCGTGAATGTTCCGAAGCCCCAGCGCAATGTACTTGTCTTCTGAAAAATCCACCTTGTACCGCTTGAACGCGACCGCTGCTTCGTCAAAGGTCAGATCCTGCTGCACGGTACGCATTTCTTCAAACACGTCGCCGTCCGAATCTTTGATCATCTGCCGGATCTGCTCCGGCGATGCCTGCACACTCGTCGCGCCCTGCCGGACGTAGACGCCGGCGGGCTTCAGCCCCTTGCTCTTCAGGTAATACGGCTTATAACTGCCCTCACCGACTTCAATGCGAATGACCTTGTTCTCCTGCAGCACATAACGCACGAACATCGTCACGTCCGGCTGGATCGCGTCGCGGATGCCGTTCGTCAGCCGCGTGTATGTCTCGTCCACATTGTCAATACCTGTCACATTGCCCTGATCGTCAATGCCGATATAGATCACACCGCCGTCCGTATTCGTAAAGGCGATGACTTCCTTGTAAATGTCGTCCGTCAGTTGGGATTTAAATTCCATGCGCTCATTTTCGTACTGCATCGATCACACCTCCGTGTTGGTTATTTTTATTATACCACTATTTTCACATGAAGCAAGTGAAAATAGTGAAAATTCACATAAAAATTTACAGGAATTGAACATTCAAAACTTCTCTGCTTGAACATAAAGGCCCGCACTGCCTTTCACTAGTGTGGGTTCCTTTTTATATGTCTTTCAGCGCATAATACGCATCCCGCCAGAGGTGCAGACCGCTGCCGGGGTACCGGCTGCGCAGGCGCTCCAATGCGGATTTTCTGGCTTTGGTCACGCCGTCCGGTGAGAGCATTTCGCGCAGGCCAAGCTCGTCCGCAGACAGTTTTTCGTAGCCGAACACGCCATAGGTATGACCGAGGATTGCCCGGTCTTTCGCGCTGAGCGTACGGAAAAGCTGCTCCAGTTCCTCCGTGCAGACCTGCCGGTAAACGGCCTGCTCCGGCGTAAGGGCGTGCTGGTCGAGCAGCAGCCACGCAAGCGGATCATCGTCCGTATCAGTATCTGAAAGCGCAGAGACAGAAAGTGACTTCGTTTTGCAGCCAATCAACTGCGCGGCTTTTTCTGCGGAAACGCCGAGCAATTGTGCAACTTCATCCAGAGGACGCATCTCCTCCTTGTGCAGCCGCTGCGCCTGCTTGATCTGCTGCATTTCGTCCTTGGGCAGTGCCGCTGCACCGAGATTTGCCTCCAAATAGCGGTACATCTTCCCGCGCAGAAACGGATACAGATATGTGGTCAATTTTCCACGTTCCTCGCTATACTCCCCGGTGGAAAGGCGCTCACAAAGCTCCAGCGCGCCTTCGGCACACAGCTCGTCCAGCGTTTCTTTGTCCGAACAGCCAAAGCTCTGCGCCGCATCCTTCGCAACAGAAGCGATGAATCCCTGCATTTGCAGATAGAGCTGCTCAAAGGCTTCCGTGTCGCCGCTGAGATACTGTAGGTACAATTCTTCATTCGTCATGCGCTGTCACCTCCTCGCGCAGCACCGTCAGTTTTGCTTTCTTGGGCGTCCTACGGGCTTGCTTTTGCGCTGCACATCGCAGAGCGGATATAGATTCCTGGTTGCCAGGGATTCGTTGAAGACTTCGTAGGGCATACCGGGCTGTGTTCGTGCTTCGTGATAAAGCTCCTCTGCCTTTGCACGCAGGCGCATCTGCTCCTCTGCCGTGATAATGCCGCGAGCTTTGTCCTTGTCAATGCGCTGATAGCAGCGGGAAAGTGCCTGCGTCAATGGACTGTCCGCCGCCGTTTCTTTGACGCCGCGTATCCGATAACCGAGCTGTGCACAGGAATAGCGCGGGTTATCCGGATTCGGAGAATCGCAGTATTTTGTGTGATAGCCCTTTTGCAGCAGAAAGAGTCTTCCGCATAGTTCGCACTTCCGAATCAGATGCCCGGCTTCCAGCCCTTTATAGAAATCCAGCTTCAAAAGCGTTTGCAAATGCTCTGTTTCATAATATTCAAAAACCCTGAATTGCCCCGAATCCGGTGCTGTTTCTCTCGGCACGAGATGGATTCTGATATCATCAAAGAGCGTATAATTTCCGGTGCCTTCTATCGGATTGGCGATCCACTTGTGCCGAAATTCCGGAAAGAGAAACCCGTTCAGGGCCGCAATATATTGGTTTGGTGACAGATGTTCGAGCGTGGAAAGCGCCTCCCGAATAAACGCACGAAGCGTCTGACAGACGGAGGCAACATCTTTAAGCACCTGCGCATAGTTCATGCAGTATGCTTTATAGAGCTGCCACTTCAGGTCTAACGGCACAGGTGCGATCAGCAGCGCCGGCGTTTTCGCCTCCGGCTTTGGCGGAATGGGCGGATACAAGTTCAGATACCATTCCCGCTGCGCCTCGCTCAATTCCTCCGGATTTTTGATTCTGCCGTATTTCTTCGGATTTTCCAAGTAGTCTTCATATGCACAGATCTGACGTAAAATCTCGTGGTCGTGCGCATCCATTTCAAGTGGATCGCCCTCTGTAATCGGCATTTCTGTGAGTTGCTTTGCCTCCGTCAAAATGTACGAGTCCGTCTGAATCAAGCGAAAAATATGATGATGACAGAGCGCTTCATTCAGCCGGAGCATCTGCTCATTGGCCTGATGCCAGTCGGTTAGCTTGTGCGTTTTCTCATAACGTGCCATACCTTCTATCGCAGATTTCAAACTGCCGTCAAGCGCTTGATATTCCGCTGGCGTGATGTTCAAAACCTCCGTTGTCAGTGCTCCAAGCGGAAATTCTTCTCCGTAAATACCGAGCGTTTTCCCTCCGATATAAAATGTGATGGACTGAAACATTCGCTTCTCCTTTGGAAACCCGTCCACAAATGATTTTTATTTGTCTGCTATTACTCTGAGTGTATCAGAAAAATCTCCATACTACAAGTAGAAAGGTGCGTGCCGCGAAAAACGTGGTACGCACCTTTACTTTTTGAATCGGAGGCGATTTTTTGGAGAACAGTACACAATTAAATCTGATTTCCATGAGCGAAATCAACGCAGAGGAGGTGCATTGGCTTTGGTATCCTTACATTCCACTTGGCAAGCTGACGATCATTCAAGGCGATCCGGGCGAAGGAAAAACGAGCTTCATCCTAGCCGTCATTGCGGCACTGACACGCGGCGAGCCGCTGCCGGAGTGTGCGCAGGCGGCGAAGCCCATGAACGTGATCTATCAGACAGCCGAGGATGGACTGGCAGATACCATCAAGCCGCGGCTTGAAAACGCAGGCGCGGACTGCACACGCGTTCTGGTCATTGACGAAAGCAAGCAGGAGCTGACGCTCTGTGACGCGCGATTGGAACAGGCAATTCGGAAAACCTCTGCCAAGCTGATCGTACTTGACCCGCTGCAAGCCTATCTTGGAAGCGATGTGGATATGCACCGCGCAAATGAAGTCCGTCCCGTCCTCAAGCGTCTGTCTTTGATGGCGGAGCGCACGCAAAGCGCCGTCATTCTGATTGGGCATATGAACAAGGCGCAAGGATTAAAGGCAGGCTATCGAGGTCTTGGGTCCATTGATTTTCGTGCATCGGCCCGGAGTGTATTGATCGTCGGGCGGCTGAAAAGCGGTGATACGCTCCGCATCGTAGCGCAGGATAAAAACAGTCTTGCGCCGGAAGGCTCATCCATTGCATTCGAGCTTCACCCGGAGCATGGCTTTCAGTGGAAGGGCTTCTGCGATGCGACTGTTGACAACATCCTGAACGGCACCGGGCAGGTGCAGACAAAGACCATGCAGATGGAAGACGAGCTGCGCAGGTTTCTGACGCAGCCGAGACCAGCCGAGGAAGTCCTTGCGCTTGCAAAGCAGCTCGGCATTTCAGAGCGGACGCTGAAAATCGCAAAGCGAAATCTCGGCATTCTTTCGGAGCGCCGCGCCGACCAATGGCTCTGGCGCTTGCCGGAGCAAGAGGGTAAGGGGGTAACGCCTTGAACGGTTTGCATCCTTGCACCCTTCCACAGCGGGCACCGTTCGCCGCCGTGAGCCGCGTGTCGCCGCTGTGTGCGGCTTTCTGCCCCGACAGCGAGTGTGTGCGCGGCGCAACGGGAAAAGCCAACGTTGCGCCAACGTGCGGGCAATGTGAAAAAACGCAGGCGCAATACGCCAGACCAACGCAGAGAAGCCCCGCCGCAGCGGGAAAATCCTCCCGTTCGGGAGGAGCCAGCATCGCATTTGGCTAGTCGCCGGTCCACCGGCTCCCTGCCAAATGCCTCAAATCGGGCAGAAGCCCATACCCACTTCAATGAAAACGGAGGAAACATGAAAAAAGACAAGCAATTCAGCATTCGGATCTCGGAACAGGATTTAGAGACAATCCGCCGAAAAGCAGCGCAGGCGCACATGAGCCAGAGCGATTATGTGACCGCCTGTTGTCTCAGAAAACAGATTGTGATTCTGGACGGACTCAAGGAAGTCCTGCGGCTGCAGAAAGCCATTGGCAACAATCTCAACCAGCTGGCGGTACTGGCGAACATGGGCAAGGTACAGTTCGCCAATCTGGATTCTGCCGCGCACGAGTTCGCAAAAATCAATACCGCACTGCGGGAAATGCAGGAAGGGGGTGCAGTCAAATCGCAATCGTCCATTTCGTGAATTACAAAAAGGGGACGCAGACGCGCGGGTGCATGAAAAGTGTCATGCGCTATGTTTCCCAACTCAGCAAGACGCTCTGGGATGGACAGCAGCTCGTCAGCGGCATTGGCTGTCAGCCGGAAA
>ERZ772876.236-NODE-236-length-77754-cov-9.455952_pt1 | contig 77754 bp, 100 predicted proteins | sample MGYA00580584_ERZ772876 | MGnify/ENA primary metagenome ERZ772876 (study PRJEB29015, sample SAMEA2737728) | human gut metagenome | biome: human gut; feature: human-associated habitat; material: faeces | place: China | collected 2012 ... | reverse complement strand
AGAACAGCCAGCAGAACAGCAGGAACAGCTTGCGGCCGGTCTTGCCGATGTACTTCTCGATCAGCATGCCCATGCTCTTGCCGTCGTTCTTGACGGAAGCGTACAGAGCGCCGAAGTCGGTGACAGCGCCGAAGAAGATGCCGCCCAGCAGCACCCACAGCAGGACAGGCAGCCAGCCGAAAGCAGCAGCCTGGATGGCACCGGTGACAGGGCCTGCACCGGCAATGGAGCTGAACTGATGTGCAAAGACGGTCCAGCCGTTGGTGGGGACATAGTCACGGCCATCCTCGTGGACGACTGCGGGGGTCTTGGCAGTGGGGTCGATGCCCCACTTGTTGGCCAGCCAGCGGCCGTACAGCGTATAAGCGCCGAACAGACACACGGCTGCGATCAAAACGATGACCAGCGTATTCATTTCTTTATACCTCTTTCCTTTCTTTCACACCGGCAACCGGCAATGTGCCAGACAGAGCGGCTGTACCCAAAAGCAGGGCAGGCGAAACGGCCCGGAGGGGTGAAAAAAGCCTCCGTCCTCATGAAAGACAGAGACACAAAAATGTATCCCATCTTCCTCGAAGACGAAGGCCAAACGGTGCATCTGCACCGGTCGTTCTCCGCGGTACCACTTCGTTTGCTGCTTTCGGGAGCAGCCGCTTGCGCGTACAGGCGTTCCTGCCGCCGATACGCCGCCCTGTAACGTGGGCTGAACGGCCATGCACTACTGCCGCAAACGGGTTCGCACAGGCTGCTCGCAGGTGAGGGCTGATCGCACTGTGCTGCCGTCTTGCACCGGAATGGCGGCTCTCTGAGCGCAGGGAATGCGAAAAGTCATGTCCTGTTCATTGCATTTGCCGAATGATTGTGTATACTTTAGTCCTGATTTCATAACTTGTCAATATATTTTGGGCAAGTTAGGAGACTGTGCCATTTTTGCGGGGGAGAAAATAAGAAAATTTAGGCGATTTTTGTTCAGATGTGAGATGAATAAAACTGAATGCCTCCACAGGTGAAATCTGCTAAACCCCCGGAAAGAAAGACCGAATACTTGACTTTTACACTTTCAAGTGCTAAAGTAACAGAGTAATAGAAAGAACTGTGCCGCACCCCGCGGCACTTTGCCCTAAAGGAGGCAGCTATGGCGGACAAGAACCCCAGAAGAAACCCCACCACCGACGCACTGTTCGACGCGATCCTCAGTTTGGAGACGCGGGAGGAGTGCTACAACTTCTTCGAAGACCTCTGCACAGTCAAGGAGATCTCCGATATGGCCCAGCGTCTGGAAGCGGCCAAACTCCTGCTCGGCGGCAGCACCTACGACCAGATCGTAAAGGCGGTGGAGATCAGCACCGCCACCATCAGCCGCATCAACCGCTGCATCCAGTACGGCTCCGGCGGCTACCGCGACACCATCGAGAAGATACAGAAGAGCGCAAAGCCGGAGTGACATCCGGGCGGCGAGGCACATAGGATGGACTGCGCCCGATTCCTATTATAGAAAGGAAGGTCCTTCTTATGGCTGATACCACCAACTGCACCCCCTGCGTTTCCTGCGACTGCCCCGCGCTGCCGAGAGTTTCCCTCGACCAGGCCGTCGTCGACCTGATGGAGAGCATCGCTCTGCAGGAGTCGGCCCTGAGCCACATCCTCTGCGCCGAGACCCAGAAGATGAAAGCTGCCCTCAGCATGGAGGAGCTGGACCTGTGCAAGCTGCTGGAAGTCAACGACTCCGCCACCAACATGGTCCACGCCGTGGCGAACCTTGAGCTGGTGCTGAAAGAGAAGCTGGAATTCATCGCCAACAACCTCTACTACCCCTCGACGGGGAACTGCACCACCACCGAGAGCTGATGTCAAAATGCGACTGCCCGCCCACAATGGGTGGGCAGTTTTTGCTTTCCGGGGCGGGGCTGCCTAAAAATATGTATAAAAGTCGGAAAAGTGTTTTGTTGGAATTGCTGAATATCGAAATCTGTGCTATACTATATAATGTTTATCCAAAGAGAAAGGGGAACCTGACCTTGCTGCACTACGATGCGATCCTGTTTGACGTGGACGGTACGCTCATCGATTCCGCCCCCGGCATTCTCAATACACTGGAAGAAGTTTTCAGCTCCATGGGCGTTGACGTCGCCCGGAGCGACCTTGGCCGCTACATCGGCCCGCCCCTCCGCAAGAGCTTCGGCGAGCATTTCTCCGACCCTGCAAAAATCGAGGAGGCCACGAAGCGCTACCGCGTGAGCTACGCCGCCAAGGGCTGCCACGAGGGCGATGTCTACCCCGGCGTGGTGGAGATGCTGGGCCGTCTCAAGGCTGCGGGCCTGACCCTCTGCACGGCCACCTGCAAGCCCACCGACGTTGTGAGGCCCATCCTCGAAGAGCAGGGCCTTGCGCCTTACTTCTCCTTCGTGGGCGGTGCGTCCATGGATGAGAGCCGCGACAACAAGACCGACGTCATCTGCCACGTCCTCGCCCAGCCCGTCATGCAGGGCAAGCGGGTGCTGATGGTGGGCGACCGCCAGGACGATATGCAGGGCGCTGTGAACTGCGGCCTGGACGCCGCCGCTGTGCTCTATGGCTACGGCGGCAGGGAAGAGGTCGCCCCCTTTGCGCCGGTCTTCATGGCCGCTGACTGCAAAGAGCTGACGGACTGGGCTCTCCGCCCGGTGGACGAGCCTTCCCATTCCTGAAACGAGAGGGACTGAATCTATGAGTCAAAAAAGACAACAACAAAACGAAACCATGACTCCCATGCAGCATCGGGCCGTTCTGGTCTGCATCCTCTGCGTGCTGGCGGTGCTGCTGACCTTCGGCATCACCACCACCCTCCTCAAAAAGGGCGGCGAGGAGCCTGCCCCCTCCGTCTCGGAGTCCGTGGCAGACCCCACCCCCGGCGAAGACCTGTCGGGCCACTACCAGATCGACAACGCCTCCACCGCTCTGCTGACGGAGACCGCCGACGCCGGCACGGACTATCTGAACGACACCCTTTTTCTGGGCGATTCCAACACCGTCCGCCTCTATAACAACGGCCTCATCTCCCTGCAGCAGTTCTGCGCCAAAGAGGGCATCGGCACCCAGGTAGCGCTCAACGAGGGCATCGTTACCTTTAAGAAGGATTCCAACCATTACACCATCCCTCAGGCGGTGGCCATGATGAAGCCCCGCCGTGTGGTCATGACCTTCGGCACCAACGACACCGGGATGGAAGTCTCGGACTTCATCGCCCACTACACGGCCCTCATCCAGGCCATCCAGCAGAGCTACCCCTACACCGACATCATCGTCAACACGGTGCCGCCGGTCCCGGCTGACCACTCCAACTACCCCCACATGGATCAGGCCAAGATCGACGACTTCAACATGGCCCTTCTGGATCTCTGCGAGCAACTGGGCGTCCGCTTCCTCAACTCTGCCGAAGCCCTCAAGGGCAGCGACGGCTACGGCATCGCGGACTACTACACCAGCGGCGACATCCACCTCAAGAGCGCCGGCCTCAAGGCAGTGCTGAACTATCTCCGCACCCACGCCCTGCAGACCGAGGACCGCCGCCCCGACACCAACAACATCCCCACCCGCACCATGGAGTATGTCTCCAACCCCAGCTCCGCCGTGGCCGCTCCCAGCTCGGAGGCTGTCAGCTCCAGCGAGAGTCAGGCCGAGAGCGCCAGCAGCTCGGAGAGCTCTTCGAGCGAGAGCACCAGCGAGGAGAAAAAGTTCGAGGCCCGCTACCGTGTGGACAAGAACGGAGGCGGAACTCTGAGCGTCGGCAATGACACCGGCAACAGCTCTGTGACCTACACCGTCACCGACCCCGACAAATCCATCACCGTGACCGCTGTCCCGGCGGAGGGCCACGTCTTCGTCAAGTGGAGCGACGGCCTCACCAGCAAGACCCGCACCGACACCGACTTCAAGCAGAATCTGGACGTCACGGCAGTCTTCGGCACGGCCTCCGTCCACATCACCAGTGAGGGCAAGGGCGCTGTGGGCAGCTCCTACACCTTCAAGGCTGCCTTGAGCGGCAAGTACGCCAAGACCGAGAACCTGCGCTGGTACGCCAACGGTCAGGAGGTCACGCAGGCCGCCGGCAAGTCCAGCATCACTGTGGTGGTGGACAGCTCCATGGCCAACGCTTCTTATAAGATCCACGCCGTCGTCACCTACAACGACTGCAAGGTGAGCAGCAACACCCTGACCATCACCATCGGCAGCGGTGTGACCAGCGAGTCCGGCTCCACCAGCAGTTCGTCCTCGTCCCATGCCGGTTCTTCCGGCAGTACATCCTCTTCGTCTTCCTCTGCAAGTTCGGGCAGCTCTTCCCACAGCACCAGCAGTTCGTCGTCGGCATCGTCCAGCACGTCGTCTGGCAGCTCCAAGGCAGAGTCGGAGTCCGAAAGCAAGGCCGAGTCCAAGGCTGAGTCTAAGGAAGAAGCCAAGACTGAGAGCAAAGCTGAGTCTAAGGCAGAGTCCAAGGCCGAGAGCAAGTCGGAAGCCTCCGCCGGCAAGGAAGCCGAAAGCAAGGCAGAATGACGCCCCGCACCTTCCTCTGCAAAGCCGCATAGGCTGAGCCGAGAGGAGGCGAGCGGATGTTCCGTGAAGAAATGCAAGTCCTCGGCCTGCCCGGCGCAGAAGATGTGACCGACGGCAGCGTGGACTACTACGACATGGATTGGGAAAACGTCGAGAACGGCGTGACGGAGGAGCAGATGGCAAAGTGCATCGCAAAAGAGTGCGCCTGCACGCCACACTGCAAGTGCAGCGGGAACCTGCCGGACCAGTCTGACGAAGAAACCTATGAAATGACGTTGGAATGATAAAAAATACGAGAAGCCAGCTCTGCCGGGCGGGGCTGGCTTCTCGCTGTTCTTAAACCGCAGACCGCAGCCGCGCCCGCTCAAAGCGGCAGGCGGCTCGAAAAATGATAGAGAAGGGAAAGAAACATGGCAAAATATTATTGCATCCTCTTCGATGCAGACAATACGCTCCTGGACTTTGACGCCGCCGAGAACAAGGCGCTGGCTGAGACGCTGGTGGAATACGGCATCGAGCCGGACGCCGGGACGGTGCAGACCTACCGGGACATCAACTCGGAGCTCTGGCGTCAGCTGGAAAAGGGCCAGATACGCCGCGACAAGCTGATGGGGGAGCGCTTCACCCGCTTCCTCAAGGCCATCAACGCAGCCGGTGACGGCGTGGAGATGAACCGCTGCTACCTCGACCACCTGTCCTCCCACCCCGACCTGATGACCCCCAATGTGCTGGACGTCCTCGGGGAGCTTTCCGAGGTGGCGACGCTGGCCATCGTGACCAACGGCTTCGAGAAGGTGCAGAGCCGCCGGGTGGCAGAATCCGGCATCGGGGCCTACCTTGAGGACGTCTTCATCTCCGAGAAGCTGGACAGCGAGAAGCCCAGCCGCCGCATCTTCGACTCCGCCCTCCGCGCTCTGGGCGTGGAGAACCGGGAGCACGTCCTGGTGGTGGGCGACAGCCTCACCAGCGACATTCAGGGCGGCGTGAACGCGGGCCTCGACACCTGCTGGTTCAACCCCGGCCACGCCGAGAACCCGGGCAAGGTGAGCCCCACCTACGAGATCGCCTCGCTGGAAGAGCTCTACCCGCTGGTGATGGAGCCGGAAGAGCTGGCGAACCTCGGCCTCAAGCACCGCCGTCATCAGCTGTAACGGCGGGAATGTCTCGATCCACCCTACTGGAAAAGAACACGGAAGAACGATATGCTGATTCATTTGGAAAAACTCGGAAAGAGCTTTGGCGAGAAAGTCGTCCTGCACGACGTGAGCGCCAGTGTGGAAAAAGAAGACCGCATCGGCATCGTGGGCCAGAACGGCGCAGGCAAGACGACCCTGCTCAAAATCCTGACCGGCGTCTACACCGACTATGACGGCGAGTTCAGCGTGACCCACGGCGTGACGCTGGGCTATCTGGAGCAGAACGCAAAGCTCGATGTCACGCTGGATATTTACGGGGAGATGCGCTCTTCCTTCGCCCCTGTGCTGGACGCCATGGCCCAGATGCAGATCCTGGAAAAGAAGATGGCGGCCTCTCCCGACGACGCCTCCCTTCTCGAAAAGCACGACGAATTGCAGAACATCATCGACGCCGCCGACGGCTACAACATGGACGTCAACATCAAGAAGGTGCTGTCCGGCATGGGCTTTGCGCAGGATACCTGGAGCAAGAACGTGGGCGTCCTCTCCGGCGGTGAGCTGACCCGTCTCCGTCTGGCCAAGCTCCTCCTCGAGAAGCCGGACGTCCTCATTCTGGACGAGCCCACGAACCATCTGGACTTCGCCACCATGGAGTGGCTGGAAAACTACCTCAAGGGCTACTCCGGTGCCGTTCTGGTGGTCAGCCACGACCGCTATTTCCTCGACAACGTCTGTACCAGGATCTGGGAAGTCTCGTTCCAGACCATGACCACCTATAAGGGCAACTTCTCGGCCTATCTGCCCCAGAAGGAAGCCGCCGACGCCCTGCGCCAGAAGCAGCACGACGCCGACGTGGCGCTGGCCGAAAAATTACAGGACTACATCGACCGCAACCTCGTCCGCGCCTCCACCACCAAGATGGCCCAGAGCCGCCGCAAGCAGCTGGAAAAGCTGGAGATCACCGAGGCCCCTCAGGACGAGACCAACCAGCTCAAGTTCCGCTTCGAATACGACGTGGAGCCGTGGAATGAGCTGGTGCTGCTCAAAAACCTGACCATTAAGATCGGCGACCGCACCCTGCTGGAGCCCTTCACCTATACGGTCTGCCGCGGCCAGCGGCTCATCATCGCCGGCCCCAACGGCGCAGGCAAATCCACCCTGATGCAGGTGCTGGACGGCAAGCGCCGCCCCTCCGGCGGCATGGTGCGCCTTGGCACCGGCGCACGGCCCAGCATCTTCGCCCAGCAGCAGAACCGCATCGGCGCGGGCCGCGTCATCGACGTCATCTGGAACAAGTACCCCCGGATGACCGAGCTGGAAGTCCGCAGCCATCTGGCAAAGCTGGGCTTCCGGGGCGAGACGGTCTTCAAGCCCTGCGAGGCCCTGTCCGGCGGCGAGCTGGCCCGACTGCGCTTTGCAGAGATCGTGCTGGAACGCCCGAACCTGCTGTTCCTGGACGAGCCTACCAACCATCTGGACATCTACACCCGCGAGAACCTGACCGAGGCGCTGATGGCCTACACTGGCACGCTGCTCCTCGTCACCCATGACCGCCACCTGATGAACAGTCTGGCCTGCCCCATCCTCTACCTCGAGGACGGCAAGGCGGTCATCTACCCCAGCTATGACGCCCTGATGGGCCGCGCCGCTCCCGCCCCCGTGGCCGAGAAGAGCAGCGAACCCGCCAAGGCGGGCTACGGCAAAGAGCAGCGCCGCCGCCGGGCCGAGCTGCGCGCAAAGATCAAAGCCTGCGAGGACGAGATGGAAGCCTGCGGCGCCCGCGAAGTGGAGCTGGAAAACGAGATAAACTCGCCGGAAGTCTACAACGACCCCCAGCTTTTGCGGGAAAAGAGCGACGAGCTCAGCGACCTGCGCTTCCATCAGGACGAGCTTTTCGCCGCATGGGAAGCTGCCGTCGAGGAGCAGGAGCAGTACGACCAGACCGCCGGCGGCGAAGAATGACCGATGCAGCAAAGGGGGAGAGCCGATGGCAAACCGAAACCATGACCCAAAGAAAACACACGAGATCGCACTTTCCGGCCTGCTGTTCGCGCTGGCGATGGCGCTTTCCTTCATCGAAGGCACACTGGTCATCCCGGGCCTTGCGCCGGGCATGAAGCTGGGCCTTGCGAACATCGTGGTGATGTATGCACTGTTCTTCATGGGGGCGCGGCAGGCGCTCTATCTCGACCTGCTCAAGGCGCTGTTCGTCTTTCTCGTCTCCGGCTGGACGGCAGGCTTCCTCTCGCTCTGCGGCGGACTGCTGTCCCTGCTGGTGATGTGGGTGCTCTACTATAAGCTCCCGTTCCGGCCCACATGGTTCATCCTGTCGGTCTGCGGCGCACTGTCCCACAACATCGGCCAGCTGCTTGGCGCGGGGCTTATCCTGTCCTCGGCCATGTCGCTGTACTATGCGCCGGTGATGCTGGTGCTGGGCCTTGTCATGGGCGCCCTCACGTCGCTGACCCTCCGGGCCATCCTGCCCGCACTGGGCAGACTGGGCTACAACACCCGGGAAAAACGCTGAACAGTTGCATCTGCAAACATTTTTCGCTATAATAAAATGATAGATTTGATATGACCCTACAAAAAAGCCGCCCTTATGGATGACTCGCATCCGAGGGACGGCTGGGAGGTTTTGTACTATGTCTGAAAAAGTTACGGTCAAGGTGGAGCGGAGCGTCCTCCACCTTCCGGCCATCGCCCTGCGCGGGCTGGTGGTCTTCCCCAACAATCTGCTCCACTTCGAGGTGGGCCGCGAGAAGAGCATCGCCGCCGTGGAGTGGGCCGTCAGCAACAACTCTGACGTCTTCCTCGTGGCACAGAAAGAGATGAAGGTCGAGGACCCCAAGGCCGCCGACCTCTATACTTACGGCGTCGTGGCCGAGGTCAAGCAGGTGATGCGGGTGTCGGACGACCTCGTCCGCATCCTGGTCGAAGGCAAATACCGCGCCAAACTCTCCGAGATGGAGGACGACGGCAGCTTCCTGCTGGCCACCGTCCGCCCGGCCCCGGTCAAGATGGCGAAGCCCGAGGAGCTGCCTGAGGCGGACGTCCTCGTCCGCAACGTCAAAAAGAGCTTTGACGACCTGCTGGCTCTGAACCCCCACATCGGCAAGGATGTGGTGTTTGCCATCACCACCAGCACCGACGCCGCTTTCCTGTCCGAGTACATCCCGGCCAACCTTCTGTTCCGCTTCGAGGATAAGCAGGCCATTCTGGACGAAGGCACCCTGATGGGCCGTCTGCATCTGCTCATCGAGAAGATGCACCGGGAGCGCCGGATGCTCGAGATCGATAAGGAGATCGCCCAGAAGGTAGACGAGGCGATGGACAAGAACCAGCGCGACTACTACCTCCACGAGCAGCTCCATATGATCAGCGAGGAGCTGGGCGAGGACGACGATACCACCGCCGAGGCTGAGGAGTACCGCCGGAAGATCACGGCCCTCCATCTGGACGAGGACCGTGAAAAGAAGCTTCTCAAAGAGGTGGAACGCCTCTCCAAAATGCAGAGCAGCAATCAGGAAGGCACGGTCATCCGCACCTATCTGGACACCTGCCTCGACCTGCCCTGGAACACCTTCACCGAGGACGATCTGGACATCGCCAAGGCCCAGCGCGTGCTGGACCGGGACCACTACGGCCTGAAGAAGGTCAAGGACCGCATCCTCGAGGTGCTGGCCGTCCGCAAGCTGGCCCCCGATGTGAAGGGCCAGATCATCTGCCTCGTCGGCCCTCCGGGTGTCGGCAAGACCAGCATCGCCCGCTCCATCGCCGAGAGTCTGAACCGCAAGTATGTCCGCATCAGCCTCGGCGGCGTGCGGGATGAGGCCGAGATCCGCGGCCACCGCCGCACCTACATCGGCGCGATGCCCGGCAAGATCATCAACGCCATGATCTCTGCCAAGAGCTCGAACCCCCTGATGCTTCTGGACGAGATCGACAAGCTGGCAGGCGACTTCCGGGGCGACCCGGCGGCCGCTCTGCTGGAAGCCCTCGACCCCGAGCAGAACAGCACCTTCAACGACCATTTCATCGATATGCCGTTTGATTTGAGCCATGTGCTCTTCATCACCACGGCCAACGACCTCAGCGCCATCCCCGGCCCGCTGCGCGACCGCATGGACGTCATCGAGCTGCCCAGTTACACCCGGGTGGAAAAGTACAACATCGCCCGGAAGCATCTGGTCCCCAAGCAGCTGGATGCCTGCGGCCTGACCGGCAAGGTCACCTTCTCCCAGAGCGCCCTCTACGGCATCATCGACGGCTACACCCGCGAGGCCGGCGTCCGCAATCTGGAGCGCACCATCACCAGCGTCCTGCGCAAGTGCGCCCGGAAGATCGCTTCCGGCGAGGCGGAGAATGTCTCCGTCACCGGCACCAGCCTCGAAAAGCTGCTGGGACCCCGCATGGTCAAGCCCGAGTTCCTCAACCGCACCAACGCCATCGGCATCGCCAACGGTCTGGCATGGACCAGCATCGGCGGCGAGACCCTGCCCATCGAGGTGCAGGTCATCGACAACGGCAGCGGCAAGATCACCGTCACCGGTTCTCTGGGCGACGTGATGAAGGAGAGCGCCCAGCTGGCCATCACCTATGCCCGCGTCCATGCCGCAGAGTACGGCATCGACTCCGAGCGCCTCAAGAAGTGCGACCTGCACATCCACGCCCCGGAGGGCGCAGTCCCCAAAGACGGCCCCTCTGCCGGCGTCACCCTGACCACGGCCCTCATCTCCTGCCTGTCCGGCATCCCGGTGCGGGGCGATGTGGCCATGACCGGCGAGATCACCCTCCACGGCAATGTGCTGCCCATCGGCGGCCTCCGCGAGAAGAGCATGGCCGCTTACCGCGAGGGGATGAAGACGGTCCTCATCCCGAAGGACAACGTGTCCGATCTGTACGAGGTGGACGACGAGGTCAAGAAGAACATTGAGTTCCTGCCCATGTCCAACCTGTCGCAGGTCCTCGCCGCAGCCCTCCTCAAGCCCAAGACGGTGTCTGCGGGCCACCCTCGCACCAGGAAGGTAAAGCCCGCTGAGGCTGCGGCCCTGCCGCAGACGACTGAAAAGCCGCAGCCGGGCACGGTCTGCTGAGACGAAAGGAGCGAAGCTATGAACTATAACAAAGCGGATTTCATTGCAAGCTACGGCATTTCCAGCCAGCTGCCCGAGAGCGACCGCCCGGAGCTGAGCTTCTCCGGCCGCTCCAACGTGGGCAAATCCAGCCTCATCAATAAGCTCTGCAACCGCAAGAATCTCGCCCGCGTGTCCAGCACGCCGGGCAAGACGGCTACCATCAACTTCTACGCGGTGGATGACTGCTACTTCGTGGACCTGCCCGGCTACGGCTATGCCAAGGTGAGCAACGCCGACCGTGAGCGCTGGGACGACCTCATCAACAGCTACTTCGAGGCTCAGCGCCACCACACCCTGCTGGTCCAGCTCATCGACTGCCGTCACGCCCCCAGCGCCGATGACATCCAGATGCTGCATTATCTCCACTACCACAACATTCCCTTCGTCGTGGCCCTGACCAAGGCCGACAAGCTCAAGAAGAGCCAGCTGGCCCAGACGCAGGAGGAGTTCGAAAAGCTCTGCCTGCCCTACGGCTGCCAGAAGGTGGTGCTGACCAGCGGTGAGAGCGGCTACGGCATCCCGGAGCTGCAGGCTGTGCTGAACGCAGCCGTCGCCGCCGAGTACGAGGCAAACGCAGAGGACGCGGAGTAACGCAATGGCTTACAACGAATTTGCTTATTTTTACGATGAGTTCAACGGCGAGGCCGACTACGAGGCCCTGTATGCCCACATCAAAAAAGAGCTGGAAGCCCACGGTATCCATGACGGCATCCTCGCAGACCTGGGCTGCGGGACAGGAGAGCTGACCCTGATGCTCACTCAGGCGGGCTACGATATGATCGGCATCGACCAGTCGGAGGAGATGCTCTGCGTCGTCCGGGACAAGGCTGAGCAGCTTGGCCTTTCCGGCGGCCTGCTTCTTTTGCGGCAGGACCTGCTCAAGCTCGACCTCTACGGCACCATCCGGGGTGCGGTGTCCACGTTTGACACCTTCAACCACATCCCGGACCTGGACAAAGCCATCGCCAACGCCGGTTTCTTTATGGAAAAGGGCGGTGTGCTCCTGTTCGATATGAACACGCCCTATAAGCACCAGAACGTGCTGGGCGAAAACGTCTTTACGTTTGAAGAAGAGGACGCCTCCTGCGTCTGGCGCAACCATTACAGCGCCGCCGACCGCCGAGTGGAGATCAGCGTGGACATCGACTACCGCGAGACGGGGGAGCACTTCCACGAGCAGTTCTACGAGTACACCTACGACCTCGACACCATCCGCGCCGCGCTGGAAAAGCATGGTTTTGCGCTGGAAAGTGTCTGCGACGGCGAGAGCTTTGGCCCTCTGACCGACGAGAGCGAGCGCTATTTCTTCTGCGCAGTCAAACAGTATACCCAACTGGAGGAACAATAATATGTCGAATCTTATCCGCGGCATTTCTGAAAACGGCGGTGTCGTGTTCTGCGGTGTGGACTCCACGGAGATCGTCCGCACGGCAGAAAAGCTGCATACCACCAGTGCCACCTGCAGCGCAGCCCTTGGCCGTCTGCTCACCGGTGTCTCCCTGATGGGCGCGATGCTCAAGGATGATGGCGACTCCATCACCCTGCGCGTGTCCGGCGGCGGCCCGGCGGGCGTCGTCATCGCCTGCACCGACGCACACGGCAACGTCAAAGGCTGCATCGACCACCCGCTGGTCGAGCTTCCCGCAAAGGAGAATGGACATCTGGACGTGGGCGGCGCAGTCGGCAAAGACGGCGTTCTGACCGTCATCCGGGACAACAAGCTCCAGAAGGAGCCGACGGTGGGTCAGGTGCCGCTGGTGTCCGGTGAGATCGCCGAGGACATCACCAGCTACTACGCCTACAGCGAGCAGATCCCCACCGTGTGTGCGCTGGGCGTTCTGGTGGACAAGGATCTGTCCATCGCCTGCGCCGGAGGCTATCTGCTGCAGCTCCTGCCGGGCGCGACCGATGCCGAGATCACCCGTCTGGAGCAGAACATCGCCGCCATGCCTTCCGTCACCGAGATGCTCCGGGCAGGGAAGACTCCGCAGGATATGATGGAGCTGGCAATGGCGGGCTTCGACCCGCAGGTCCTCGATACCCGTGAGGTGAAGTATCAGTGCGACTGCAGCGAGGAGCGCACGAAGGATATGCTCCTCAGCCTTGGCCGCAAAGAGCTGGTAAAGCTCCGGGACGAAGACCCGAAGTGTGAGGTGGTCTGCCACTTCTGTCACACGAAGTATGCGTTCGACCTGAACGAGCTTCTGGCCGAGACGACCCCGGAAGAGAAGTAACAAAAATCCATAATCATAAATCGCCGCATGGCCGGAGCAGATGTGCTCGGGGCTGTGCGGCGTTTTCATTTGCAGATGTCGGCGGTGATGGTGTAGACGACCCGGTAGTGGAGCGTGCTTTCTTCGACAGAGACGTCCTCTTTGCGGGCCAGAAGCTCAAAATCGGCCCAATTTTGCTGTAAAGCTTGTTTGCTTTGCAGCCTTGCAAGGGCCAGAGCCTGCTCTTCGGTCCGCTCCAAATTAGTGGGGGTTTTGTGATAATATGTCGTTTCTTCGATAAAAAACGGAACGGGATGTCCGAAGACTTCTGGCTGGTAGTGTCGGACGATGGCAGCGGCCTCTGCCGAGTTTGGGACGGGATGCAGGGAGGGCAGAGCGACAGCATGGCTGTCCCAGAACAGCGTCCGATGCACGGCCTGCTGCCCGGTGAGCTGCTTGATGGGCAGCATCAGGGCAATATTCTGCTCGTTTTCCCACTCGAACTGCGCCCGGACACTGCCCGCCGCAGGCTGAAAGATGAGCGTTCCGTCCCGTTCGGCGCGGGCTGTCCCGATGAGGCCCTGACCGGCTTCTACGGCCTGGCCGGGGACGACGAGCATCGTCCCGCTGACGAGGTTGGTGCGAACGACCGTGCCGGACACCCTGGCCCGGAGGCCGTGGAGCGTCCCGGCCGCGATGTCCGGCACCGGTTTAGCCGCAGCCGCTTCCGCCACCAGCTTTCCCTTCATAAAGTTGAGGCTGGCCCAGGAAAACTCACCGCTCTGGAGCAGGGCGTATTCTCCGGCGGTGAGCTTTTCCTGTGTGACGGCATTTCCCGGGAAAAGCCCTGCCTCCCACAGGACGACGGCGGCCCGCGCCTGCTGGCCGGGCGTCAGGCCCACCGGTTCGACGAACCAGACAAAGCCCTGCAGCCAGAGCAGCAGAGGGAGAAAGACAAGGCATCCGGCCCAGAGTCCCCGCCGCCGGAGAAGGGGACGGATGCAAAAGAAAAGACCCCGTCGTTTTTGGATGCGCAGCCGCACCCGCCGTCTGCGGGCCAGAGCGGCCAGTTTCCGATAATGCCATGCGGCGCACCGGGCCGAGAACCCGCCGGGCCGGGGAACGATGTCGGAGAGGTGCAGCCCGCCTGCGGCCGCAGCAGTCAGCAGACCTTCGACATCGCCGTTCTGCGCCGCAAAGGTGATGCCCGCCCAGAGCTGAATCCATTCCATGGTAGAAAGCTCCTATTCCTTTGAAAAATCGGTCCGCAGAATCTGCCCCTGCAGGGTGAGCCTCCGGGCGGAGAGTGTCTCTATCTTCAAATCGTCGCCGTAGACCGTCAGAGTGCCGCACCCCAGCTCGAGACAGAGCTTGCCTTCTTCGTAGGAGCGGATGCGCCGGAACTGCTCGATCTCCATCCTTCTGCCGCTCAGGTAGACCGAAGCCCGTCCGTAGAAGTCCCCGGGCGGCTGACGGAACATCCGCCGGAACCAGCCGCGCAGGGAATGCGTTTGCTTTCGTTTCCTTCCCACGCTGCTCCCTCCCGCCATGCAAACCGCTGCCAATTACCACATATATATGGAAATGGAGGGTGCGCGTATGATTCAGAAAGAGAAAATCCGGGGCGTGGGATATTTTTTGATGGCGCTGGCCGCGGGTCTGCTGCCGTTTGCCGCGCCGGATGCCTGCGCACAGGCCCTGCGGGAAGGGCTGGCGCTCTGCGGCGGCCCGCTGCTGCTCTCGCTGTTCCCGTTCCTCATCGTGTCCACGCTGCTCATCCAATGCCCGGCGGCGGATGTGCTGGGGCTGCCCTTCTGCCCAGTTGCAAGGCTCATCGGGGTCCGCGCTCCGGCGGCTGGGCGGGTGCTGCTCATCGGCTCTCTGGGCGGCTTTGCCCCCGCAGCAAATGCCGCCGCCGAGGCCGTCCGCTCCGGGCAGCTCACCGCGCGGGAGGCCGATGCGCTCCTTCCGGCCTGTGTCTGTTCCGGCCCGTCCTTTGTGATACTGGCTGTCGGGCAGTCCATGCTGGGCAGTGCAGAGCTGGGCATTCTGCTGTTCCTTGCACAGGTGGCGGCGGGCTATCTGTCCGCCGCGCTTCTGGCGCGGCTGGGAGGGACGCTTGGGTCAATGGCGCACCCCGCTCTCCCGACCGCTTCGCAGCCTCTCCGGCTGGACGGCATCATCGCGCAGGCGGTCCAGACCTACCTCAAGCTCTGCGGCTTCGTCCTGTTTTTCCGGATGCTGGCCGCAGGAGCGGGGAAAGTATTACCCTCCGGTGCAGGCGTTTTCTGCGCGATGCTTTTGGAGGTCTGCTCCGGTTGTGACCTGGCTGCGAAAAGCGGCCGGTTCGCCAGTATGCTGTGCTGCGCGGCGCTGAGCGTGCAGGGGCTTTCTGTTCTGATGCAGGTGCGGACCATCTGCCCGCCCGAGATGACCCTCCGCCCGCTCTACCGCGCCCGGCTGCTCCATCTGCCGCTTTCGCTGCTGATATTCTATCTTCTGCTTCCTCAGCGGGCGCAGGAGACGTTCAGCAGCCTGTGTGGCCGCGTGACCACGATGCGCCGCCTCCCGCCCGACTGTGCGCTGCTGGTGTTTCTCGGCTGCTGCTTTGTGGTCTGTGAGCTGAGCCGCGTCCTTGCAAAGGAGCTAAATCAAACACAGAGGGATAAAGTTGCGAATCAATCTTGACAGCTCCCGGCTTTTATGGTAAAATATCACACGTTGCAGAGATCGCAATGTGCTACTGTGGCTCAGCCGGTAGAGCAGCTCACTCGTAATGAGCAGGTCGTCCGTTCGAATCGGATCAGTAGCTCCAAAGTAAAATCCCCGAAAAGTGGCTTCGTGCCTGGCTTTTCGGGGATTTTTGTTTGGCTGGGACGCCGAGCGTTCTCGATCTCACTCACTCTCAAATAATTCGCGAGGTGTTATATCGAGGATGTCGCAGAGTCCGAAAGCCACCTCTGCTTTGGGGAAGCTTACGCCGTTTTCATAATTGCTGACTGCACCCGTTGTAATGCCAAGCTTATCTGCAAGCTCCTGCTGCGTGAGCCCGGCACGCTTCCGGCCTTCACGGATGATAATGGAAGTGCGTGTGGGTTTGGACATATGTTTCACCTCGATCCAATCATAAAAAGAAAATACTCGAAATAGGAACTCATTATCAAGTTTATACCATTTTTATAGTGAAATGACAAGAATCCTCTCAATATGTGTTGCGCGGGCCACAAAAATATCAAAATTCAATCGAAGCAGCTGTCCCAGAGACAGCTTTGAAAAGACTGATAGAGCAGGTTTTGAGTGTTCTGCCAAACCGCCATATGCGGTTGAAAAATTTTGTGCAATTTTCATAGTTTTCTTCACGCTGTTTTGGTGGTACAATAGAGGCAGAATTTAGTGACATTCAGGAGGAGCCGCATGGCAGAAAAGAGCATTGAATTAGACAGCGTAGAGATCGCAGCCGCCGTATTCGGGAACTGTGACCGGAACATCCGTATGCTGGAGAAAGAATTTTCGGTGACGGCGGTGTGCCGCGGTACGATGCTGCGCATTTCGGGCGAACCGGCCAATGTTGCAGCTGCGGCCCGCGCTGTGGAGGGGATGCTTCTCCTTATCGAGAACCATACACCGCTGGAAGACCAGACGGTGCGCTACTGCCTGAGCCTTGCGCATGACGGTGAGGAAAAGCGTGTCCGGGAGCTGACCGAAGATTTCGTGACGGTGACAGTCAAAGGTCGGCCTATCCGTCCCAAGACCCTGGGCCAGAAAGAGTACCTCAACTCCATCCGGAACAACGCCATCACCTTTGGCGTCGGCCCGGCGGGTACCGGCAAGACCTACCTTGCTGTGGCAATGGCTGTCAAGGCGTTCAAAGCCAAAGATGTCTCCCGCATCGTGCTGACCCGCCCGGCGGTGGAGGCAGGCGAGAAGCTGGGCTTTTTGCCGGGTGACCTGCAGCAGAAGGTAGACCCCTATCTGCGGCCTCTGTACGATGGCCTGTTCGATATGCTGGGTGCAGAGACATATGAGCGTCTCGTGGAAAAGCAGATCATCGAGGTTGCACCGCTGGCCTATATGCGCGGCCGGACGCTGGACGATTCCTTCATCATCCTCGACGAAGCGCAGAACACCACCCCGGAGCAGATGAAGATGTTCCTCACCCGCATGGGCGTCGGCTCTAAAGTGGTCGTTACCGGCGACGTCACTCAGATCGACCTGCCCGACCGCACCCGCAGCGGCCTTGTGGATGCACTTCAGGTCCTCAAGGGCGTGAACGGCATCGCGCAGTGCTACTTCACTGAAAAAGACGTGGTGCGCCACCGTCTGGTGCAGGAGATCATCAAAGCCTACGAGGCCGCTGCCCACCCGGCTAAACACTGAAAAAAACAACCCCGGCGGCATACCACAGAAATCGGGGCATTCGCTCGATAGAATGTAGAAACGAAAGGAGCGGACGATTTATGTCCAATAAAGTTTTGATCACCAACTCGCAGAAAGCGATTAAGGTCCCCTCGGGCCTTCGCATCCTCATCCGCCGCGCCTGCAACGCTGTGCTGGAATATGAGCATTTTGACGACCCGGCGGAGATCAGCGTGACCTTCGTGGACAACGCAGCCATCGCTGAGCTGAATAACCAGTACCGCAATAAGCCGATGCCCACGGATGTTCTGAGCTTCCCTCTGGGCGAGAACGGCGTCTATGACGTGGACGAGAACAACGGCTGCAAGATGCTGGGCGACATCGTCATCAGCATGGAGCGCGCACAGGAGCAGGCGACTCTCTACGGCCATCCGCTGCAGAGAGAGGTCGCTTTCCTGACGGTCCACTCCATGCTCCATCTGCTGGGCTATGACCACGAGAACGGCGGTCTGGAAGCCATGCGGATGCGTGAGAAGGAAGAAGCTGTCCTCACCCAGCTGGGTCTGCCCCGTACGGTGAGCTACACGGAATAAAAAGACAGGAGTTCTATTTTGAAAAACGAAACACCGATCCAGGGCCATTATGATACATCCTCTGTGTTCGTGGCGGTCATTGGCCGCCCGAACGTGGGCAAGTCCAGCCTGACGAATCTGCTGGTTGGGGAGAAGGTGGCTATCGTCACTTCCAAGCCCCAGACCACCCGTACCCGTATTACTGGCGTCATCACCCGGGGGCCTTTGCAGTACGTTCTGCTGGATACCCCCGGCGTGCATAAGCCCCACAATAAGCTGGGCAAGCGGATGGACAAGACGGCCAGCGACTCCATTGCTGACGTCGATGTGTCTATGATGCTGTTCGAGCCCTACGGCGCGCTGAATGAATCGGAGATGGTTCTGGTCGAGGCTCTGAAAAAGGGCGGCCCGGCCATCGCGGTCATCAATAAGACCGACCTCGTCAAAGACCCGGCGGACCTCGAGGCCCGCAAGGCGGAGCTGAAGGCCTTGGGCGTCTTTGATGATGTCTATACCGTCAGTGTCCGCGATAATGACCACTGCGAGGAACTGTTCGATGCACTGAGCCGCTATGCCGTGGAAGGCCCGCATTATTTTGACGATGACGCTTACACCGATATGCCTGAGAAGGAGCTCGTTGCGGAAGTTATCCGTGAAAAGGCTCTGCTCTATATGCGGGACGAGATCCCGCACGGCATTGCGGTCGTGGTCGAGCGCTTCAAGGAGCGCCCCGGCACGGACCTCGTGGACATCGACGTGAACATCTACTGTGAGCGGGAGAGCCACAAGGGCATGGTCATCGGCAAGGGCGGCGCAATGCTGAAGAAGATCGCCAGTGCAGCCCGCACCGACTGCGAGGAATTCCTCGGCTGCCGCGTCAACTTACAGTGCTGGGTGAAGGTCAAAGCCGACTGGCGCGATAACGAGTTCATGCTCAACAATTTCGGTTTTAAGCAGCAGCCCAACCGCTGAGCATCATAACAGGACAGATTTCCCGGGGATAGCGCAGTACCCTAGAGGTGATACTATACCTTAAAGAAGGGAGCGTTGTCCGATGGATGTGGAACTCAGCTGGCAGACGTTTGCCTGCACCGGTGATATTCTGTGTTATCTGGACTACAGGCGGCAGCTTGCTCAGCAGCGGCTCACCGCCCCGGCAGGAGAAAAAACAGATGGATACCATTGTGACCCCGGGCCTTGTCCTGAAAGAGACCCGGTATAAAGAATCCGACCGGATTATCACGCTTCTGACGCCGGGGCTGGGAGTCATCTCGGCCTCTGCGCAGAGCAGCCTGCGGCTGAAAAGCAAACTGTTCAGCGCCTGCGGGCTTTTTTGTTACTCGGAGTTCGTGCTTGTCCCTGGACGGAATATGTATACAGTGCGAGAGGCGGACGTCAAAAACGTCTTCCATGGCATCTCGTCCTCCATCGAAGGGATGAGCCTTGCCATGTATATGGCGGAAATGGCCTCGGCGCTTTCGCCCACAGGAGACGAAGCCGCAAAAGAATTGAGGCTTCTCCTTAATTGTTTTTACATGATAAGCGAGAAAAAGGCCGACCTCCGGGTCATCAAGGCCGTATTTGAGCTGCGTACCATGAGCGAGTGCGGATTTCTGCCGCAGCTGGTCTACTGCCGCGACTGCGGCACCTACGACGGCCCGGCCTTTTATCTCGACCCGGCGGAGGGCTGTCTGCTCTGCGAATCATGCGCCCAAAAGGCGGGGAAAAAGTGCAATCTGGACGCCGGGGCGCTGTTTGCGCTGCGGCATATCTGTCTGGTAGAAGATAAAAAGATATTCAGCTTCCGTATTTCCGTCGGCAGCCTGGCGAAACTCTCTACAGCAGCAGAGCAATATGCGCTGACCCATCTGGACAAGCCGTTGAAAAGCTACGCCTTTTTGAGATCCGTCCTGCCATAACCATTTGAAATCGATTTGATATAAGGAATTACTATGGAAACAAGTTATCACTGAATGGAAAGAATCGTAACAGCGACAATTATTTGAGAGAAATTCGTTGTTTTACACCAAGATGACACCAAAGACACAAATAGACACCTAAAGCTCGGATGTGACAATTACAAGACGAGAGACACAGGAGAAATCTTGTGCCTCTTTTCTTTTGCCTCGGCACAAGCAAGTTCATGACGCAGGAGTCCATTTCCATTGTTACCATTTGATAAATCAAGATGTCGCGAGAGCATACTTGAAATTTATCAAAAATGGGGTCAAGGAAAAATGAAACACGAGAAACCGGAACTCTCCAGAAAGAATCCCTACTGTCTGCCGAAGTATCGATACCTGGAACTCAAGAACTTCTGCTTCCAATACAACGACTGGAAACGGGCACTGGCAAGGCTGGATGGCTGGCGAGCGCAGGAGGGAGATATGGGTGGCATCGTAAAGAGCAACATACCATCGGATCCGACTGCACGAGAGGGAATGCTGAGGGCGTATTATTCGCAACACATTGAACTCATTGACCGCTGCATTGCCAAGCTGGAACCGGCGCTCCAAACGTACATCCGGAAAGGTGTAACTGAAGGACTGTCCTACAGGAGTCTTCGTGCAAGGGGATGTCCGTGCGGCTCCCAGATGTACTACGACTTCTACCGCAAGTTCTTCTGGCTTTTGAGCATCGAACGCCAGTGACGCGAAAAATTCAGGCTCCTTTATGGACGAAAGTTCACGAAAATTGATTATGTAAAGGAGATTTTACTATGTTGAAGGCAAAGAAGAACTCTATGTGTATTGACGTGACTGGTGTTGACGATATGACTGATCGCCACACACTTATGGAAGAAATCATCCGCAGAAATTGCGATGTTGATCCGCGAATTATCGAATCGCTGGTGTTCAAATGGAATAGACGCGGTGACGAAAATCATAAGAAGTGCGACTATCAGCTCGAACTCGAAAACTATGACCTGCGCGGCATTGCACGGGATTTCGGACTGCTGAAGAGTGCAGGTATTATTGAACGTGTAAGCAAAGTGACGAACTATATCGTTTACTAAAGGCGAGAGCCGTGGAGAGATCTGCGGCTCTTTCTTTTTATCTGGACGCGAAAATTTCAGCCGCCTTTATGAAAGGTGGTAGATACTTATGTTTAGTCTGATTATCGCAATTCTGATCATTGTACTGCTGGTGAAGGCGATCGGCCTCATTGGCGCAAAGACGGAAGAGGTGAGACAGAGGATGAAAAAGTAACACTGAAAGGCGAGAGCTGCGGAGAGATCTGCGGCTCTTTCTTTTTTGCATACGGGCGCGAAATTTTCAGCTCCTATTATGGAAAGAAATGTTAATAATAGGAGGTAACTACTATGTTTAAGTATATTGTTAAGGGTTTCGAGGAAATGATGGATTCTATCGAGAAGGGATTTAACGAGACGATGAACGTCTCTTACCCGGAGGTGGAACGCAGCGAACTTGAGCTTATTACCGAATACTACATGGGCGTACGATAAAACATTCGACCAGAGATGGGTCCGGGGAAACTCGGACTCTTTCTTTTTTCTATTCTAAGTTAGACGCGAAAAACTCCGTTTCTTTTATGGAAGAAGATGTCTTCCGAAGAACGAAAGGAGATTTTTACGATGAAACATTACAAAAGAGTAAAGACTACTTACGACCGCGGTTATGTGAACGCGATGGATAAGATCCGTGTGTTTATCGAGAGCAACCAGAAAGTTATGTACATTGGTACAGGCGAGTATAAGAATGCCTCGACAGCGCAGGTATCTTACACGAACGCGATAAACCTGATCCGGGCCAGTGGCCTGGTACGAGCTGCTTGCAACAGAGGAGAATTATTTCTGATTCGCAACGACATCTGAGCCGGCAAGGGCTGTGGAGAGATCTGCAGCTCTTTATTTTTTTTTCATCACGCACTCGCCCAAAAGGCAGTGTAGAATATTACAAAGGAGAAAATCGAAATGGTTTATCTGGTTTACCTGCTTGCATTGATATTTATCGTGCTGGGCTTTCTGTTCGGTGTTTCGGTCGGGTGGAAGTGCGTACACGGCAGGAACGCGGTCGGGAACTTGATGATCGCCCCCGGAGACGAGAACGAACAGTCTTATATTTTTCTCGACTTGACGACATCCGTGGAATATCTGGAAAGCTCTGAATATGTGGTGCTGAAAGTGAAACCGCTGGAGACGCGAGAAAAACAGTCCGTTTAACGGAGGAAACTCCGAATTTACTGATAAAGGAGAAGATCAAAATGGAAAACAAAACATTATTGAACGAGACTTTGGAAAGTGGGATGGAATCGCTGAAAACGATGAAGCCCGGTTCTGAGGAGTATGCCGCTGCGGTGAACAGCCTGGCAAAGCTCCACGAGATGCAGATGAACGAGACTGCGGAAGAGAACAGCAAAACTGCGAAGGAAGACGAACTGCAGCTGAAGTGGCAGCAGGTGAAAGCCGACGTGCAGAAGGCTGACTCTGACCGCAGGGTCGAAATTCTGAAGACCGTGGGCGGCATTGCCGGAACGCTCATCATGGGCGGCTTATTCGTATGGAACCAGGTGAACGGATGGTTCAACGAGGAAGAAGGACACATTCCGCTGTCGCCGACATTCAAGGATGGTTCCAGAACTTTGATGCAGAACATCTTTAGAAAGTAAGGAGGACTGGAGAGTCTGAGCGAAAGCTTCGGGCTCTCTTTTATTTTTATGAGATACCATGAAGAACCGCCCGACATCTGGACGAACTACTACGGCAAGGTATACCGCTGTGACCATCCGGTCTATCGTGTTTCGACCCTTTACATGGAACGGGACAAGGGATTATGCGTCATCCAACAGCGCTACAACGAGGAAACCAAAGCGACCTACTGGGGGCCTATCGACCCGTGGCTGACCGACAAAATTTATCTGCACATCGGATTCAAGGAGTATTTTGATGCTCACGCAAGGAAGAAGGACTCGCACGGGTACTTTCCGACGGTCACTGTCCGACAGCTCATGTGGGCGCTGCGGATGAAACCGCTCAAGAAAGAACGCTGGGAGACCAGCTTTGACCATGTACCGATTTGAGGGTCTTTATTTTTTCACTGGACTTTGATATAATATAAATAGAAGAATTGACTGGAGGTGCTTAAAAATGCCTGTATTATGTATGTTTTACGGCATTATTGTTCGGATGTACCGCGAAATAGGCGGGAAGCATAATACGCCTCACATTCACGCAGAATATTCCGGACAGGAAATCGTAGTTGCTCTGGACGGAACGATTCTGGAAGGAAAATTTCCTAAGAGCCAGATGAAGCTTCTGGATGCATGGATGGAGATTCACAAGGATGATTTGGCGGCAAACTGGAAGCTCTTGTCCAACGGCGAACAGTTCTTCCGCATTGATCCTCTGAAGTAAGGAGTGACTGTTATGTTGCAGCCGAAGCTTATTAAAGTTGAGCCCATTGATTCACTGAAGCTTCGCCTCTATTATGAGACTGGAGAAGTGAAGCTGTTCGATGTGGCACCGTACGCAACCGGCTCATGGTATGGGCAGCTAAAGGATGAAGACTATTTCAGAACAGTTCAGATGCTGCCAGGAGGTATAGGCATCGAATGGCCTTCAGGCCAGGATATAGCCCCTCATGAGCTATACGAAAATAGTGTCATAGTAAAGAAAACTGCATAAGTCATTGATATTTTCGAGGAGAGCTTACGAGAAATCGTAGGCTCTTTTTCTTTTGCTCAAGACGCGAAAAAATCTCCTCATATTATGGGATAAAGCCCGAAATAAAGGAGAACGTATTATGAATGAATCTATTTTTAAGAAAATTTGGAACTATACGATTTCGGTCGGGCAGATCATTACAACATTCCTGATCGGGTGCGCTGTGGCACTCGTGATGTGGCTGTTTGTACAGATTTTCCGGCCGTCGAAAGACTGATATTTTTACGATAGACCGGCAAACGACGTAGCATCGGCTTTATCTCGGGAAGAGCTTATGGAAACATAGGCTCTTTCTTTTTGTCCGGCGCGAAAAATTCAGCTTGCTTTATGGAGGTAAGAGGGCTTACATTGAAAGGAGAAATTACTATGATGAAAGCTATTAAGAACTTTATGAACAAACCTGTTACTTGGGGCGACAGCTTTAAGTGGAGCGGCATTGTTCTGGGACTGTATGCAGCAGTCATCGGAGCATGTGTGGCTTACGAGAAGTGGACGGACTACAAGGCTGAAAAGGAAATGTTGAAGAAGATGCAAGAGAGCAATCTGGAGGATAATATCTGATAGATACACGCCCTCTTATCTTTTTTTCATTTTATTTTTGGAGGTCGAACAATATGGACATTTACTTGGTGTTTGGTTTTATATCCGAAGATGGCTCTGACGAAGGCCACACTTATATCTATGGCGTTTTCGATAATCGAGTTGTCGCCGAAGAAAAGAAGAACAAACTTGAAGAGGCACTTGAGCGAGACGGTTCCGATGAACGTATTTATATCAAGTACCTGAAGATGAACGAAGAGACACGGCTATTTTACGATACAGTGGAGGATTTGTGATGGAGGATATTATGCACATCCAGTCGAGCTTTCTGCGCGGCGTCGCTGCACGGACCATCAACAAGGCCGTACAGAAGCAGGGCTACAAGAGCACGGAAGTGAAGCTCAATGATATTTTTGCCGGGTACAGCGAGGATGAGAAGAGAGTTCACCTGCATCTTGACATTGATGCCAAGATGAGCAAGGCAGACTTGATGGCGATTCTGAAGCAGGCCGGGGTGCTGTGACGCGAAATTTTCAGTGTGCTTTATGAGATGGTTAGTCTCAGAATTATATTTTGGAGGTTGAACAATTATGAAGAAAGCATTGAAAATTGGTATTATGGGAATGATTGGATTTATGCTGTTTGTATATGGAGGACTGAACGGATACTGCCTAGCATGGCGTAGACTCTATGATAGAGGAAACTACATTGGTGCAGACGGACTTTCTTGTATTGCAAGGCATACTTTCAAACCCGTATTTGTTACGTACATGGACTTCTTCATGGAAAGTTATACCAAACGGAAGAACTGACCATGAGAGCTTACGAGAAATCGTAGGCTCTTTTATTTTTATTGATATTTTGGAGGTTAAACGATGAAACTGACGAAAACACTGACAAGGTTCCTGCGCAAGAACGCCGGGACACTGCTGGCGGTGGCGGCATCCGTAGGTGTAGTAGCCACGGCGATCGAAACGGGCAAGGCGACCATCAAGGCGGAAAAGCTTGTTGAGCTGAACAAGGACATCCCGGAGTACGACACCAGGCAGAAAGTGCTGGACTGCTGGCACTTTTATATTCCGGCGGCTGTGGTGGGCGCTGGCACCATCGGCTGCATCGTGGGCGCAAACATGCTGAGCCGGAAGGAGATCGCACGCCTGAGCGCCGCTTACATGGCGTTGGGCAAGACCTATCAGGAGTACCGCAGGCAGGTGGCTGAGCGCATCGGCAGGGAAGAAGAGCAGCAGCTTCACGCAAGCGTCGCGGAGGAGGTCAAGCGTGACAAGGACGGGGACGTTATCCGGCTGTTCTACGAGCCTGCGACAAAAAGATATTTCCATGCCACTATGGCGGATGTGACGCAGGCATCGTACTGGTTCAACCGGGAACTGATGACGGAAGGCTATGTCTCCGTGAATGCGTGGTGTGACTACCTGTGCTCGGACGAGCTGCCGTTTTTGCCGGACGGTGACGAGCGCGGCTGGTGCATCGACCAGCTTATCTATGACTGGGATTCTTACTGGATGGACTTTGAGTATGACAAGCAGACGACCGACGACGGGCTGGAAGTCTACTATCTGGCACCCATGCTCGACCCTGTGAACAACTATCTGAACTATGAGTCGCCGGACTACGTGGAGACTGCAAAAGAGCTGAAGGAGGCTAACAATGGCTAAGATCAACTGGTGGAGAGTGGCAAGCATCGCACTGCTGGCAGGAAGCGCACTGCTGGGCTTCGGACATGACCTGATCGAGGACCAGAAGAGCGAGGACGAACTACATGACATGGTGCAGGAAGAGGTGCGCAAGCAGCTGGCCGAGAAAAACAACGCGAACTGACGCGAAAAATTCAGTCTGCTTTATGGAAGAAAATCCAAACTGAACAGATAAAGGAGATTTGAATTATGTATGATCGCAACTATTACGCTCAGGTGGATGATGCTATGATGAAGTTATGGAAGGACTTCGGCAGGAGACTGCTGCACGTGCTGGATGGCACGATGCGGTATGTGCTGACCCTGCCGATCCGGACATACGAATACATCTATGACACCATCTCCGGAGAGCTGACAAGTCAGCGTGGAAGCAGGATTCGGTTTCAGAACTTGAAACAGAATGGACACATCTGAAAAGGCGGGAGCTGTAGAAAAATCTACGGCTCTTTCTTTTTATAAATTCATTGATATTTTGGAGGCATGAACATGAACTGGAAAACACTGACCAAAACGGCGAAGAGGACGCTCAGCCGGAACGGCTCGAAGATCCTGCTGGGCTTCGGCATTACAGGCGCATTCACCGCAGTGGGCTTTGCCATTTCCGCTACGCCCAAGGCCATGATCCTGCTGGAGGAGAAAAAGCAGGAGCTGGGCGTCGAGAAACTGGATGCCAAAACCATCGTGAAGACGGCGGCACCGGTGTACATTCCTACCGCTATCTCCATGGCAGTCTCGACTGGGTGCATCATCGGAGCAAGCAGCGTCAATGACCGGAGAAATGCTGCGCTGGCAGCGGCTTACACCATGTCGGAGACGGCTCTGCGGAGCTATCAGGACAAGGTGGCTGCAACCATCGGCGAGGACAAAGCACAGGAGATCAAAGAGGCGGTCACGCTGGAAAAGATGGCAAAGTGTCCGGAACCGGATGAGATCCCGACTGCAAAGAACCTCGCACCGGATGATGTGTCCTATGACAAGAAGGTGAAATGCTGGGAGAGCCTGTCCGGGAAATACTTCTGGACGACGCGGAACGCCATTGAGAAGGCGCTGAACGGCCTGAACAAGCAGCTTCTCAGCGATTTGAGCGTTACGGAGAACGACCTGTACGACTACCTCGGCATGGAGCACTGCAAGAACGGTGACCTGCTGGGCTGGGACACCCAGAGTTGCATGATGGTGGATACGTTCTACGGTTCTCGTGTGGACGAAGAGGGAATGCCTTGTCTGGTACTGGACTACAACACGCCTCCGAAATGGCTGGGGTATTGATATTTTCAGACCCCGGCGCGAAAAATTCAGCTTGTCTTATGGAGGGAATACTCCGACATTATAAACTTATATTTAAGAAAGAGGTAACAAAAATGGACGAAATGAACAACGTGACTATGGAGAACGAGACTTCTATGATGGAGAACGCTCCTGTTGAGAACTTGGTCCCTGCTGAGGCGGAGGGCTATACTTCGGACTGCGGCTGTGAGAGCAATGCAAACCTCGATCTTGGCAAGATCGTCAAGATCGGTGTTGGCGCTGCGCTGCTCATCGGCGCTGGTGTGAAGTATGGCATCCCTGCTGCAAAGAAGGGTTTCAAGCACATCAAGGAGAAGATGGCCAGCAAGAAGGCGAACAAGAACGAGGTCATCGACGTGGAGTCGAAGGATGTGACTTCTGACGAGGAAACTTGTGAAGAGGAGAACTAATGTCAGATAAAGCGAGAGCTGTAGAGAAATCTGCAGCTCTTACTTTTTTATTTTGAAAGGACGACAACATGGCAAAAATCGATATGCCCACGAGCAGCCTGAACCAGATCCCCGGTCAGCAGCCGAAGAAAAAGCTGGAGAAGGTGACGACCGGCAAAGTCACGGTACGCCAGCAGACTGATATTCAGAAGGTGGCAAGCGCGTTTCTCGCAGAAGACCTTGCCACCGTGAAGGAGCGCATCATCAACGACTATGCCATCCCGATGCTGAAAAACGGCATCTGGAGCATTTTCAGCTCGGCGCTGAGCCTCATGATATTTGGCGAGGACAGATCCCGCTCGCAGAGCTCAAACTATGTACGCGGCTCCAGCAACAGCTACGACCGCTATTACGCCAACCCCAACCGGAGTCAGCCGGTGAACCAGCGGGTCATCCCGAACTGGCAGAACCTGACCTCGGACTCCCGGGCAGACATGGAAGGCATTCTCGACCAGATGTGGGAAGCCATCCGGGAATATGGGCAGGTATCCATCGGCGACCTCTACGACCTTGCGGGTATGACCTGCAACTTTACCGACAACAAGTATGGCTGGAAGGACTTGACCGGCGCATACATCAAGAACGTCCCCGGCGGGTACAGCATCGTGTTCCCGAAGCCGGTGCCTCTGACTTAACAGAAAGGACTGATATTTTATGAAAAAAGAAGAAATGATGCTCAAGGCGACCCAGATGCTGGCAAAGGGCAAGTTCAAGCTCAAGAAAGCCGGCCCCACCATTATGATCGTAGGTGCGGCCATCGGCGGCGTCACGGCGGCTGTTATGGCCTGCAAGGCAACGCTCAAGGCAGAAGAGATCATCGCAGAGCACAACGCTCAGATCGAGACCATCCACACCACCAAAGCACAGGTGGACAGCGGCGAGATGCAGCTGAAAGATGGCGAGACCTACACGGCAGATGATATGAAAAAAGATATTACTGCCACTTATGTCCACACCGCCGTATGGCTGGCAAAGGTCTATGCCCCTGCGGTGACGCTGGGCGGTATCTCACTGGCTTGCATGTTCGGCAGCCATCATATCATGTCTAAGCGCAACGCAAGCCTGACCGCGGCCTACATCGCCATCGACAAGGCGTTCAACGAGTACAAAGGCCGTGTTACGGAGCGCTTCGGCGACCGTGTGCAGCGGGAGCTGGAGCATAACATCAAGGCAGTTGAAGTGGAGTCCACGGCTAAGAACGAGGACGGCACCGAAGAAGTCATCCGGGAGTACACAGATGTTGCTCGGGATGCCAACGACCCGTACTCCATGATCTTTGACGAGAGCTGCAGCCTCTGGGAGAAGGACTCCATGCTGAACGCCATGACCATCCGGAATGTGGAGAATGCGGCGAACCGCAAACTCAGAACGAACGGGCATCTGTTTCTGAACGAAGTCATCGATATGCTGGACCCCTACGGCAAGGGCTGCCACCGGACGGCGGTCGGTCAGGTCGCGGGCTGGATCTATGACCCGAAGGACGAAACGAAGCAGAACTGCGTCAGCCTCGGCACGCACTGCTATGTCCCGGGCAATGAAGCTCTGAACGACTTTATCAACGGCGACGAGCGTTCTGTGATGCTCCACTTCAACTGCGACGGGCCCATCATCGACAAGATCTGAGACTGATATTTTGGAGGGGTAGCTATGGCAAGGATCGCAAAGAGACTCTCTTATGTATTCGCAGTCATGGCCGGGGTGTGCTTTGCTTCCGGTCTGGCTGTTCTTGCTGAGTGAAAGGATATTTGCTATGGACAGTTTGGAAAACGTGTTCCTGTTTCTGGACTATCTGACCGACACCCAGCGCAAGCGCCATGTTGTGGGAGGCGTTCTTATGAGCGTCTCCCTTTTCTTTGGTGGGCTGGCATTCACCATGATGACCGTAAAAGGAGAACCCGATGAAGAACGCAATGCATGATATTTTGCTCTTTGGCGCTGGCTTTGCAGCCGGAGCTTACTTTATGCACACTGTAATGCGGCGTGCCTATGACGAAAAATATAGGAAGGAGGCGCAGGACTTGAAGGCACACTGGGAAAAGCGGGAAGCCAATCTCGACGAAGAGGTCGAGAAAAAGGCAAACCAAAAGGGCTTCGAGCTGGCGATGGGGCCTTACCGCACCGAGAGCGACCCGGAAGATATTCGGAAGCCGGAGCAGGCCATCGAGATCATCGAGCCGGATGAGTTTGGTACAGATGAGAATTATGAGACCAGCTTTCTGAGCTTCTATGCGGATGGCAAGCTGGTACTCGACGGCGAAGACGAGCCGATGGATGAGGATGATATTTCCAGAGCCATCGGCGATGAGGCCTTGACGCACTTCGGCGAGTTCATGCCGAGCACCATCCATGTCCGAAACCACAACTATCACAAGGATTACGAGATCCTGCAGGTGAACCAGAGCTTCTGTGACCTGCACCCGGATGAGGAGGACGAATGATATACACAGACCTTGCCGGTCGATATTTTGACTGGCTTTATGAGCGGGTCTGTGGAGACTGGGAGCCGAGGGGGCTTTCGTTCCACAGACTGCTCACTTTCTTATACAACCAGAACTTTACCCCGTCTTGTGAGCTGGATGGGGCTCGCGCAGAGGACGGCCTCGACCTGCGATACCGGTTTGCGCAGACGCAAAATGTCGTGTATCAGGACGTTCAGGACGCTTTCGCCGGTATTCCGTGCAGCATGCTTGAGATGATGGTGGCACTGTCCATCCGCATCGAGGAGCACATCCTGGAAGATGCTGCATCCGGAAACCGGGTGGGGCAGTGGTTCTGGAACATGGTTGTGAGCCTCGGGCTTGTGGCAATGGACGATACCCGCTTCAACGAGGAGCGGGCGCAGAGTGTGCTGGACCGATTCAATGCCCGGGAATATCAGCCCAACGGTGCCGGTGGACTTTTCACGCTGGTGCATCCGAAAGAGGACATGCGTACCATTGATATTTGGTACCAGCTGATGGGCTGGTTGGCAGAAAATGAAACCTGACATTTATGTGTCGAAAATCTGCATCCCGATGGAAGGCGTTATCGAAGAGAACTTCGACGATGGAAGGGTACTTCTGAGGATAACGTCATGCCGAGATACGAAAAACCTTGGTCGGCTGATATTTGCTGACCTGAATTACTGGAGGAAAATGAACAATGGAAATGATGAATGTCATGTACGAACTGGCGACCACCAAGACTGCCCTTGAGCTGGCCGAAAAGACCATCCGGAAGCAGAAGGGCAAACTCTTGAGAAGGAACATTCTCATCGCGGGCCTTGCATGGCTGGGCTTTACTGCCTGCAGGATGCTGGGCGAGAGCGACGAGAAGCTTAAGAAAGTGGAGGCAAAAGCACGCGACACGGAAGCAGAGCTTGCTATGATGCACCACAACTATGACCAGCACGGCGAAGAAGAGAAGGACTCTCCGACTGTGTCCGAAAAAGTTATTTGCTGCGACGGCAGGGCCAGCATTACGAAGAAGCCGGAATAAATCTCACAGAAAGGAGGAAATCGATCCATCATGAGCGATTTCTTCAAAATCGACACCCGCCCGGGAAAGCGGGGCGTAACGGAGATTTATCCGAAGTTCATCGTCGGTAAGCCGAACGATTTGATGATACGTGGCTCTGACTTCTACGCCATTTGGATGGAAGAGCGGGGGCTTTGGAGTACGGACGAGCAGGACGTCATCCGAACCATCGACCGGGAACTTCGTACCTATGCAGATGAGTACCAGAAGACCCACGACAACGGCTTTCACGTGTTGTATATGTGGGATGCGGAGTCCGGCATGATCGACAACTGGCACAAATACTGTCAGAGGCAGATGCGGGATAACTTTCACCCACTGGATGAGGTATTGATATTTTCCAACACTCCGGTCAAAAAGGAAAGTTACGCCTCGAAGCGTCTGCCGTATCCGCTGGAACCCGGAAGTATAAACGCCTATGACGAGCTCATGGGCGTTTTATATTCTCCGGAGGAACGCGAAAAGCTGGAATGGGCTATCGGTGCAGTTGTGAATGGTGCCTCGAAGGAAGTCCAAAAGTTCATTGTGCTGTATGGTGACCCGGGAAGCGGTAAATCTACGGTGTTGAACATCGTCCAGAAGCTTTTCGAGGGCTACTGCGGCGTGTTCGACTCGAGGGCGCTGGGTTCATCCTCCAATGCATTCGCGCTGGAGGCGTTTAAGTCGAATCCACTTGTTTCTATCCAGCACGACGGTGACCTTTCCCGCATCGAGGACAACACCCGGCTGAACTCGCTGGTCTCCCACGAGACGATGCTGGTCAATGAGAAGTTCAAAAGTCAATATCCCACGAGGTTCAACTGTTTCCTTTTCCTTGGTACCAACAAGGCAGTCAAGATAACCGATGCAAAATCGGGCCTTATCCGAAGACTCATCGACGTGACGCCAACCGGTAACAAGCTGCCTGCTAAGAAGTATCTTGACCTTGTGGACAAGGTGAACTTTGAACTTGGCGGCATCGCATGGCATTGCAAGGAGGTCTATGAGGCAAACCCGCGCCAGTACGACGATTACATCCCGACCCGGATGCTGGGAGCGTCCAACGACTTCTACAACTTTATGGTGGACTCCTTTTATATTTTTAAGAAGGAAGACGGCGTATCGCTGAAGCGTGCGTGGGCCATGTACAAGGACTACAATGCCGAAACGAATGTCCAATATCCGTATTCACGCAGAGCATTCCGTGAGGAGCTGATGAATTACTTCTCCGATTACAAGGAAAGGGAAGCCGATGTGAAAGGGGAGCGCGTTCGGAGCTACTACAGTGGTTTCAAGGTGGACAAGTTCCCTGAGTTTGCAGACCCAAAACCTGCGGAAAAGGGAATATCTGAGCCGCCTGCTTCATCATGGGTCGAGTTCAAAGAGCAGCACTCGCTTCTGGATGATATTTGCGCGGGATGCCCTGCACAATATGCCAATGAGAACGGAACCCCGACCGATAAATGGGAAGATGTCCGCACGACGCTGTCCGACCTTGATACGTCGAGGCTTCATTACGTGCGGATTCCGCAGGAGCATATCGTCATCGACTTTGATATTCCGGGACCGGATGGAAAGAAATGCTTTGAGAAAAATCTTAAAGCTGCATCCAAATGGCCCCGGACTTATGCGGAGCTGAGTAAATCCGGTGCGGGAATCCATCTGCATTATATTTACACGGGCGATGTTACAACGCTCAGCCGCATTTACGACGAAAACATCGAAGTCAAAATATTTACCGGGAAATCTTCACTGCGGAGAAAGCTGTCGAAATGCAATGATATTTCGGTGGCTTCCATCAGCAGTGGTCTGCCGTTGAAGGGAGAAAAAATGGTCGATGCAAAGCAGGTCCAGAACGAAAGGCATCTGAGGATACTGATCAAAAAGGCACTTGCCAAGGAAATCAGCCCCTACACGAAGCCGAATGTGGATTTTATTGCCCACGTTATGGAGGAGGCATACGAGGGCAATGTGGTCTATGACGTGGACGATATGCGCAATGCTATCCTGCTCTTTGCCGCAAGCAGCACGAATCAGGCTGATATTTGCGTCAAGACGGTGGCAAAGATGCATTTCAAGTCCAAAGAGGAAGCAAAGAGCGAGACTGATATTTTGGAGGCCCCTATCGCGTTCTTTGACTGTGAGGTTTTTCCGAACCTTTTCCTCATCAACTGGAAACTGGCAGGCGAGGATAAGCCGGTTCATCGCATGGTGAATCCTACCGCCAGCGAGGTCGAAGCACTGACAAACTACCGGCTCGTCGGCTTCAATAACCGCAAGTACGACAATCATATGCTTTGGGCTTGTATGCTGGGGTGGACGACGGAACAGCTCTATGCACTGTCGAACCGCATCATCAACGAGCATACCGGTTTCTTCGGTGAGGCGTATAATCTGTCCTACACGGATATTTACGACTTCTCTGCCAAAAAGCAGAGTCTGAAGAAGTTCGAGATCGAACTGGGCATCCATCACCAAGAGCTCGGCTTACCGTGGGACCAGCCTGTGCCGAAAAGCCTTTGGGACAAGGTGGCGGAATACTGCGACAATGACGTTCTGGCAACAGAAGCCGTGTTCAACGCACGTCATGCAGACTTTGTAGCCCGGGAGATCCTGGCAGATATTGCCGGACTGACGGTCAACGACACGACCAACACATTGACAACGCGCATCATCTTTGGCAAGGAAAGGCACCCGAAGCTGGTTTACACCGATCTTGCGACCGGAGAACAGGACGCTTTGACCGAGGTCGAGCCTGATATTTTGGTGTCCAAAAACATCATCAATGCCTTCCCGGGTTACGAGTGGACCAAAGGCGACGATGGCCGGATGCACAACATGTTCCGTGGAACAGACCTTGGTTTGGGCGGATATGTCTATGCCGAACCTGGCATGTACTGGAATGTCGCGCTGCTGGATGTGGCATCGCTGCACCCGCACTCGGCGGTCGCCATGAACTACTTTGGTGAGTACACCAAAAACTTCAATGACCTTATGGATGTACGTATCTATGTCAAACACAAGGAGTACGACAAGGCCAAGAAGCTCTTTGGCGGGAAGCTGGCCAAGTATCTGGACGACCCTGCGCAGGCGAAAGCATTGGCGCAAGCGCTGAAGATCGCCATCAACTCGGTGTACGGTCTGACCAGTGCGACTTTCGATAACCCGTTCCGTAATCCGAAGAACGCGAACAACATTGTCGCCCTGCGCGGCGCTTTGTTTATGCGTACTCTACAGGATGAGGTGCAGCAGCGTGGCTTCACGGTTGCCCATATCAAGACCGACTCCATCAAGATCCCCGGTGCTACGCCGGAGATCATCGACTTCTGCATGAAGTTTGCAGAGAAGTACGGCTACCAGTTTGAGCATGAGGCTACCTACGAGAAGATGTGCCTCGTGAACAATGCGGTTTATATCGCAAAGTACATGAATGCGACGGACTGCAAGGCTCGGTATGGATACGTGCCGGGCGATAACGAGAAGGAAGGCGGAGAGTGGACGGCCACCGGCACTCAGTTTCAGGTCCCGTATGTGTTTAAGACGCTCTTCTCTCATGAAGATATTGTGTTCAATGATCTCTGCGAGACCAAATCGGTGTCGAAGGGCGCTATCTACCTCGACAAAAACGAGGACTTGGCCGAAGGAGAGCACAATTATATTTTTGTCGGGCGCGTTGGCCAGTTCTGCCCTATCAAATCCGGATGCGGCGGCGCACTGCTTGTGAGAGAAGCCGGTGCCAAAGACAACGGTGAGACCAAGTATGACTCTGTGACAGGTGCGAAAGATTATCGCTGGTTGGAAAGTGAGATGGTCTATAACCTGCATCTGGAAGAGACTATCGACCGGTCTTATTTTGATAAAATGGCGACGAAAGCCGTTGAGGCTATCTCCGAGTATGGAGACTTTGATAGCTTTGCCTCCGATGATACCGGGCTGCCGCCTTGGCAGAAGCCTGATATTCCGTGGGACGATGTGCAGGACGAAGCTGCGCAGAATTTTGATGTACGATAAAAAGGAGACTGATATTTATGATTAACAAACGCCAGAAGGTATCTATCGAGAATACTCGCTTCATCTTTACTACCAACTTCAGCGGCGACCCCAGCCGCGACCGCTTCGGCTCCAACAAGCGCCGGGTCAATCTGGTTCTGACCGAAGACATGGCGCATCATCTGATGGACATGGGCGTAACGGTCAAGCAGACCCGTCCGAATCCGGAAAAGACCTATGATGAGCCGTTTCTGCCGACCTATTTCGTTCCGGTCAATGTTAACATGGAGTCCAAGTGGCCTCCGCACGTCTACTGGGTGACTACTACCGGCAAGAAGCTGCTCTGTGACATCGACATGGTCGGTCAGCTGGATTACATCCGTGTCAAGAACGTCAACTGCCTGTGCAATCTCGTGGAGAAGCGCAACAACCCGGGTGAGTTCAGCCTGTATGCTGATGTCATGTACGTGGAGCAGGATGTGGATTCTGACCCGTATGCTGCCCGCTACGCTGCACCTGAGGTGAACATGGCAGAGCCCGCGACTGGAAACGACCTGCCGTTCTAAGGAGGAAATCATGAAGAAGTTATTTATCAGCTGCCCTATGCGCAAGCGGAGCGAGGAAGACATCCGCAAGACCTTCGATAAGCTCCACCGGATCGCCGAAGCCGTTTTCGATAAAGAACTCGAGGTCATCCCGACCTATTTTGAGGGAAACCCTCCGGCGAACGTGAATGAGGCTCTGTGGTATCTCGGTGAGTCCATCAAGAAGCTTTCCGAGGCAGACTATTTCATCGGTATCTTTGACGAGGCTCGTGAGTTCCGCGGCTGCATCATCGAGAACATCGCAGCTAAGAACTACGGAATCCCGTTTTATCTGGTTAATCTCGGCAACGCTGCGCCGGATGTCATTGAGCGCAGAAAAATTGATAAAAGAGTAGATACCCTTGAAATCTACTAAGCATTGATATTTTCGAGTGCCAGGGTCGGTCCTTGGTCCAATGCTCCAGCCGGTGAGTGCCCACGTCGCAAATGGCGGCTCTAAGGAAACAGCTCGATTTATATATTTTTTTTTGATGTGCAATTTGGGAGGTTGACAGTATGAAAGTTCTGAGGGTTCGCCCAAAGCATTACCCTGAAGTTATCGACATTGACTGTTCTCTGGAATCGCTCCAGAAAGAGGTGGAAGGCCCGATCCAGGCTGTTTACCCGTGGGACGATGAGGTGGCATTGATTTGCAACGAAGAAGGAAAGCTGTATGATGATTGCATGGAGAAACTCAACCGGACGCTCGACGGCCCTTATGGTATCCCCATTGATATTATCGTTGGAACATTCCTGATTGTAGGCCTCACGGAGGATGATTTCGGTGAGCTTTTGCCGGAGTTCGTCGAGAAGTACGAGAAGATGTTCCATCAGCCGAGAAAGTTCGTCACCTACACGGATAGTGAAGGTAAAGTGCATCTCGACGTTGATTATTGTACACCTGAAGAATAAGCACATGAGAGCCCTGGAGAAATCTGGGGCTCTTTTATTTGAGTCATTAGCATGGGCTGTACGGCGGGTTCGATTCCCGCATGACTCGCAACCGGGCCAAAGAGCCTGATATTTGAACAATAGAAGGAGTAAGGATTATGAGCAGAGAAAAAGTAAAAGAGATCGTCGATTACATGGTTTCGGAGGGTATACGGAACACCAACTACGGCTGCTGGGCCTTTGATATTCCGGAACTTTGCGACAAGTTTGATCTTCCGCTGGAATGGTTCTATGAGCACAACGATGATATTTGCCGTGAACTCGACGAGCGTGATGAGGTTGCTTATTACGAGCAGGCCTATGACTGGAACAATCATCCGCTGAATTACGACCTAGTTTATTACACGGACTTCTGCCATCTTGAGGAGACGTAATATTTATGGGCGGACTTCGCAGAGTAGATAAGGCTTGCAATATACGTCCTGCTGCAAAAAGCACAGACTCCACTAAAAAGAAAGAACTCTGGAAGGTTTTCCGTAAAAATCGGAAGGAACTCTTTGCTTATACTGTCAGAGGGGAGGGCGAAGATGAGGAAGAGGCGACGATCTCACTTCTGGCCTACGAGAATCACTGCAATAAAAGTGCCATTTATGTGACGTTGGAAATGAGGTGAGCGACCTGATGGCAGGTGTAACGCTCTACGACTATCAATTAGATGCTATTAACCGTATGAAACTCGGATGCATTTTATGCGGAGGCGTAGGAAGCGGAAAATCGAGAACGAGTTTGGCGTTTTATTATAAACTTTACGATGGGGAGGTGAATACGGAGAATTATGTTCGTATGACAGAGCCCCCGGATCTTTATATCATCACGACCGCTCGAAAACGAGATACCGGCGAATGGGATGAAGAACTGGCACATTTCTTCATGGGGACGGACCCTAAACTTGATATTTACGAGCATACAGTCGTCGTAGACTCCTGGAATAACATCGAAAAGTACATAGGTGTGAAGAATGCGTTCTTTATATTTGATGAACAGAGAGTCGTCGGCAGTGGTAAATGGGTCAAGTCTTTCCTGAAAATCACAAAGGAAAATGAGTGGATTCTTCTGAGCGCTACGCCGGGGGACTGCTGGACAGATTATATTCCGGTGTTCATCGCAAATGGTTTCTTCCGAAATCGGACTGAATTCAACAACCAGCATGTGGTCTACAGCCGCTTTTCCAAATATCCGAAAATCGACAGATATTTGAACACACAGCGACTGGTACGGCTGCGGGAACGGATTCTGGTTGACATGGACTTCGAGCGGTCCACAGTGTCCCACCATGAGAATATTTTCGTAGACTACGATAAGCCGAAGTATTTGCAAATCTGCAAGAATCGCTGGAATCCTTGGGAGGATCGACCAATAGAGACAGCGAGCGAGTTTTGCTATATGTTGAGGAAGCTTGTCAATTCCGATGAAAGCCGGCAGCAGGAAGTCCTTGATATTTGCATGACGCGGCCAAGAGTGATTATATTCTACAATTTCGACTACGAGCTGGATATTCTGCTCGGGTTGAACTACGGCACTGGGGCTGAGGTTGCACAATGGAATGGGCATAAGCACCAGCCGATTCCCGATGGCGATAAGTGGGTTTATCTCGTGCAGTACAACGCAGGAGCCGAGGGCTGGAACTGCATCAAGACCGATACGATTATATTCTACAGCCAGAATTACTCCTACAAAATCATGGAGCAGGCTGCAGGACGGATCGACCGGCTGAACACCCCGTACAAGAATCTATGGTACTACCATCTGAAGTCGAGAGCGGGGATCGACCTTGCGATTTCGAGGGCACTGAACTCGAAGAAAGCGTTTAACGAGAGGAAATTTTATGGAGAGTAAATTATGAATATCTCTAAGAAAACTAGAAAAAAGATTCAAAGCATCCTTCTCAGTGATCACTTTGGCGAAAGTGGAGAGTATATTTCCATGCGCGGCTTTTCATACACACCTGCACCGGATAGCCCTCTTTCGGTAATCTGGAAGAAATTTGTTGTGAGGCTCGATGGCGAAATCATCGGATACCTGTTTGACGACAAATGCAAATATATATCAGCTGGCTCTTGTGCTCGGCGAAAAGTCGCTCAGGTCATTAGAAGTCCTGAACAGTTCTTCCATCCAAGATGTCATTTCGCAAGGCAGAGCAAGCAAATTGCTTTCAGACTCAAGAAAATGGGAGAAGATAAACTTGCACGTCTTTTCGATGATGATGCGGCATTGCTTCTAATCATCAACATGTGGAATTTAGAAATAGAAGATGACGATTTCTCGTTTGTAACACAAGACATGATTAGTCCAATATTGGAGGGTAAAACAAATGATTAAAGATTCTGGAGATCGCACGGAGTTTGAAACCGGTGCCAAGCGCGATATGCACGCAGGGAAGGGACGGATGGATCTTCTGCCTTGGTACGGCATCATGGAAGTCAGCAAGCACTGCGAGGAGGGTGCACTGAAGTATGGTGAGCATAACGTGGATAAGGGGATTCCGCTGCATTCGCTGCTGGACAGTGCTTCTCGCCATTTAGCAAAGTACATGGTCGGAATGGACGACGAGGACCACCTGCGCGCTGCCTGCTGGAATCTGCTCTGGGCATTGAACCAGCGCGTGACCCATCCGGAGTTGGATGATAGGTTTGTGGTCAAGGAGAAGAAAGCGGCAAATGATAAGAAATCACCCGAAATGGTCTTGACTAAATGTGCCAACTGCGGTAAGGAGTGGCCTGTGAGCGAAGATGACTGGGTACGCATGTGTGCATGGTCTTTTAGCATCAAGCGCGACAGTGCTATCACTCGTTGCCCGGATTGCCGTGAGGTGACACGTATTTATAAGGTGGGAGAGGTGAGCGCTGATGAATAACTGGATGCGCGAAACCGTTCGCTGTAGGAAATGCGGATGTACTTTGACAGATGGAACAGAACATATTTTGCCGAATGTGAATTTCAAGGTCTGTATTTTGACCTGCACACTGTCTTTGATCTGCCCCGATTGTGGGAAAGTGATGGTTCTAGATATGGAGGACTACTTATAATGAATAACTGGATGCGTGAGGTTCGCTACGACCTCTACTGCCCGAAGTGCAAGAACTTCAAGGTGCTGGAGACGGATGAGCCTTGCAATGAGTGCCTGACGGAGTGTGCGCGGGAGGGGACGGTGAAGCCGGTGAAGTTCGAGGAGAAGACGCGAAAATAACAGACTCCTTTATGAGGTAAACTCATATTTGAAAGGAGATATTTATTATGAAAAAAGCGTGGAAAATTGGTATTAGCACTATTGCTGGTATTGTTGGGGCGTGTGTGCTGATTCGTATTCACAATGCAGAGGTTCGCAAAGTATATTGCGAACGCTATGGAAAAGGATATGATGCAGGATATGCACTTGGACTTTATCAAGGGAAGTTGAAGGGTGCCAATGACATGTATATGAATGCTCATAATGGGAGTGAATATTTCAATAATTATATGATTGAAGCTAGGAAAGAATTTGTTGAGGCAAATACAAAACTCAATAAATAAGAGAACTGGGCCGTGGAGAAATCTGCGGCTCTTTATTTTTATCGTTGAAGGAGATGTTTATATGCAACGTATGAACATTAAATGCTGCCATTGTGGAGACTATACCCCATTTATCACAGAGGAGAATATTGAAGTTATTCCTCAAGTTAATCTCACAAGAACCGACATGGATAGTTTAGGCGATATCGCTGAGGCATTGAGGGAATGCGGTTGCTTGGGTGCGTGTGATTTCTTACGCCGGGTTCAGAGTGAAGTGACCAAAATTGTAGAGTATCAGGAGGAACGGTGAACGCTAAATGATATTTGCTGAAGAGGATTTGAAATCTTTGAATGCTATTGCTGGACTATTGGCTTCATTCGGGTGTGATAGACAGGCTGGCTGTGTGCTTTATATTCAGCATAAAATCGCAAAGGCCATGGAGGCTGACGAAAGGAAATGCAGAAATGAGAAACATGTCTAAGAAAACATGGAAACTCCGGGTTTGGAGTTACATGACCGAGATGCAGAAGCTGGATATTCTGCTGAAGCACGCTAAGGTTCCGCATACTTATGGACGTCGTTGGCCGGAGATGGACAGACCGGACTGTCAAGAGCATCTTCCGGGCGGACGACACGATGGTGGTGAGCAAATCGTTACATATGATGCTGCTGGAAATCGTATCTGGGATGGCGTTTGGGGTTGGGGTTCCTATGGCTTTGAGCAGGGGCTTATCGAGGTGATGGGCGCACAGCTACTTGGTCATGATGATGTTAAGGGCTGGCTCACGGCTCGTCAGGGCACAAAGATGTGGAAGTGTAGAAATGCTGCGAAAAATCGCTGAGTTTATCAAGATATTATGGACGGAACCAATCAAATGGCTTCTCGGAATTAAATCTCCAACAGAAGAATGGGCTCGTTGGTTGGGAATCCCAGAATGTGAAGCTCAAATTGGCGCAATCCATAAATATTGTAATCCTCTACAAGAATTGGAAATTGCGAGGAACCACTTTGAGAACTGTGATCCGGAGTTTATTACAGCTGCTATCTTCGAGCTGAACGCTGCGGAGTGCCGGGTTGATGCTGCGAGGAGGTGTGTTGTATGAGCATGGTGTACAACCAAATCTACAAATGCCGAAAGTGTGGCGCAGAATTTTGCCCGGTGACGGTACATACCGAGACTATCATGTATATTGAGCTGAATAATTTCCTGAACAGGGTCAATGGAGAACTCGAGTGGGATCACAAAGATATGCCTTTAGCACCAAGGCTGTATAGAGCGCATACATGTCCGAACGGTGACATCGGCGTTGGCGACTTCATCGGGTACCAGAAGGAGGAGCAATGAGTATGTATGAAAAAATCGGCAAGTTTATTGGCGGCGTTCTGGCTGTTACTATCGCGGCCTGCGCGTGGCTGATAATCATTGCCTTCACCCTGAAATGCCTGTGGTTCATTATCTTCAGGTTCTTGGGGTGAGGTGAATGATGTATAGTGATATTCGTTGGATAACCGACCTGGTAGATACAGGAAAAATCACAGTTGACCAGGCAAGAGAGATAGTAAACGCCGAAACGATTGAGATTTTATATGCAAATAATGAGCCGTGCATCATTCTGATTCGCAATGCCGGCGAACCAACGAAAGAGATCGGGCTATATTCTGAGGATTACGAAACTCATAAGCTGGAAATGGTAAAAGTCAACGCTACGCTGCAAGAGGTGGTTGAACTATGCATTCGCAATGAAATCAGCTATCAAGATGCTCAGCTATGGTATTTGGCTAATAATATTTCGTTTCGCAAATTTGACCGATGGCTGTACTATGCACTGTGGGGTCAAGAAAGAGATATTCCATCGGAGTCTGCATATTGGCTGCACCGACTTGCTTTATTTTTTAAGCGGTGTTTTGATTGGTTGCTCAACTCGATTCTGGAGGTTTTACATGAATGAGTCATTTGGAGCTTGTACTCAGTTAGCTGGAAGGTGCGCTGTTTGTCCTAAAGTCTCTACCTGTGATCATAAAAGAATGGAGCATCTTGGGTATATTATTCCAAGCCCAGATCTTAATGTCAGTATTGTTGTCGCAAGAGCCAACGGAAAGAGCCTCAGTCAGCTTGAAATAGTTGATTCACTGATGAAAAGGAGATTTAATTATGAAAGTCGTTGAACCCAAATACGAAATCCTCACTGATATTTCTGAGGGCGGCATCAAAGAGCTCCAGCAGATCGAGCGGGTGGCCCGGGTCTGCTACAAGAGCGAGGACAAAATCACGCTGGACGGTGAGTCGGCAAAGAAGCTGGTGGGCTTTCTGGTGAAGCAGGGGCATGAGGCTATGCTGGAGCATTCTCAGCTGAGCGTGCTCTTCACGTGCGACCGTGGCGTGGCCAACGAGCTTGTGCGGCACCGCATTGCAAGCTTTGCACAGGAGAGCACGCGGTATTGCAACTACTCGAAGGAGAAGTTTGGCAATGAGCTTACGTTCATCTGGCCGTCCTATATCCGTGGTGAGCAGTATTGCGAACTGAACGATAGCGAGGTTACGATCAAAAGCTCGTTCTTGGAAGCTATGACCTATGCCGAAAAGGACTACAAGCTGATGATCGCAAACGGCATGCGTCCCGAACAGGCTCGTTGTGTGCTGCCGCTGTGCCTGAAGACCGAAATCGTGGTGACGGCCAACTACCGTGAATGGCGCAACATCTTCAAGCTGCGTACTCCTGTGGCGGCCCATCCTCAGATGCGTGAGCTGATGTGTCCGCTGCTGCTGGAGGTTCAGAAGAAGATTCCGGTGGTGTTCGATGATATTTACACGTTCTGGCCGGCGGATGACCAGATGCGGAAGGGGAGTATGGTGAAGTAACTATGAAAAATCGGATTATTAGTGTTGTTGCATGTCTGATGATGCTTGTTGGCTGCCTCGGGTTATGCAGTTGTGGAAACTATAGGGTGTTTGATACGACATTTACCTATTCCTGGGCACAGATTAAGTTGCCCGATGGAACTATTGTTCAAGGCAAAGTGGACAACTGGACTGACTACGAAGGCGATCAGCTGCAAATCACGATTGACGGCACCACATATCTGGTTCATGCAGCGGATGCCGTTATGAAAACCTAAGTGTAGAAAGTACATGGTGAAAGCTGATGCATAAGGTCTTATTCACTATTGGGTTCGCTTGTCAAATCTTCTATTTTGGGAGTCGTTACGGGGTAAAACTTGAGAAAGATATTACTGAAGTCATATACGGCATAGGTGTTATATTGGCGCTAGCATCTTTTGCTTTATATTGAAAGAAGGGGAGTATGGTGAAAGAATGAACAATTCCACTCGGGAATTTCTTCTTTGGCTTGGCATTCCGGACAAAATGACCGGCTTCGAACTGCTTGGCGAGACGTTGGAGCAGTCGATGGAGTACGTTCGGAAGGGCAGGAAAATCAACCAGACGGATATTTTCATCAACCTGAGTAAGCGGCATGGACAATCATACAACTCTATCGACCGAGCGATACGCAGGGCCGTGGATTTTGCGGCTTATCGCACTGATGAGACGATAAAGCGAAACTTGTGCGAGGTCATGGGAAATGTCTACTATGGGTCGGTTTCGGTCAAGAGCTTTTTGTATGCTGCGGCGGGATGGCTGTTGCTGAGAGAAGATATGGAGTAAAGCACTGAGCCGTGGAGAAATCTGCGGCTCTTTATTTTTTCTATTCTAGGATAAGAATTAAAGGAGGTGATCCCCATGTAAGATAAGTAAATAAAAAGGCCTCATACTCGTGTGCTAAGCGGGTGTGAGGCTTTGATTTTTATGAAGTTAAAGGAGAAATTATTATGGAAAAGAAAATTAGCTGGAAAAACGCTGTGGAATATGGCGGAATACTTGTTGGCGCTTTTTTTACTGTAAAGTACCCTGCTACTGTCTATGTGTTGTTTTTGATTTTGTGGGGGATTCGGAACTTGTAACATCCGCGATTTCTGAAGAATGAATCGCTCTAGCAGGAGGTGTAAGTTTCTTGAAAAACGTATGATATGTACGCCAGCCAATAAAAGTTGATGAACTTAAATCCACAATAGCACCCGCTGCTAGTCCACCAAGCCATTCCCAGTCGCTCAAATTGATCGTTCCGGTTTCGCCATATTTTGTAACTGCTCGATACCCAGCAGCATTGTTTATTGAATCGATAGTCTCTCGAGGAATGCTGTCAATTAAATGTTCAGCCATGTGATTTCCAAACTCGACCGCATACGGTTGAAAAGCTTTTGCGGCCAAAGCAATGGTACTCTTAGACATGATGAATACTTGAACCTCATGGTCTGACGGCTCAAACCCTGCAATGTAGGCTACAGAAAGACTCATTAGAATTTGCAGCAAAACACTTGCAGCAGCAGCTGTCTTTTTAACTGAAGTATAGTCAGGCGTATCCGGAAAGCTTGAAGGCACTCCTAGAAGAACGATTTGAGGTATAAAAGCACTGATGAGATGACTTGCTGCCTTCTGAGGCCTTGGGTACTTTTCAAGATACTGGTTGGCCATGTTTGCGCTTATTGTGGATAAGCCAGTTTTATCAATCAGATCGCTATAAGAAAGTAAAATGTCAGCTATTTTTATGGATTGAACTGCCGGTAAATCGGACATATGGACTCCTTTCACTCGATAGGGGGCGATAAATCAAGTGTACCACATGAAAACAAAGAATGAAAGGTGCTATCATGATAAAATTCAAAAATAATATAAAGTGGTCTCTTCCACCCTAAAATCCTTGACGTTTCAACACTTCAATGGTATTCTTGATTCAACGATGAGGAGGTGCTGGTGATGGCACGAACAGTAAAATGTCCTAGCTGTGGCGGCGAGCTTACGGTTAAAGATGAGAACCGCGACTTTATGTTCTGTGAGTATTGCGGGACGAAAGTGCGGCTCGATGATTATCAGGAGACACATCGATTCGTGGATGAAGCACGGATTCAGGAGTCTAAGGACGCCAAGGAGCTCGAGCTGAAGAAGATGGAGTTTGAAGAAAAGAAAGACAAACAGGCACTATTAGTTTCTGGAATACTGCTGATTGGCGGTATTGGAATGATTTTTATCGCGTCAATATTGGAGCATTTTGGTGCTTTTTGACGGTAAAATGGTCAAAAGCCCACTTTCTGCCCACTTTTGAAAATATTTTTGGCCACAAAATTTAACGTATTTACGTTAAAAATATACAAAAGCCCAAAAACCCACTTTTTTCTTCAATTTAATAAAATTTTTTATAAAATAATATAATAAGTAACGATAAAAAGTGGGCTTTTGGTCACGACACGGAAAATTCACATATTCCTAACAGTTTTCACTTGAACCAAAGTATGCAGAAGTGCTATCGTTGTTGCAACGTATAACACACAGCTCTGATGAGGTGACTACTATGAGAGATGCTGAAAATCATGGTCTGGATCGGGCCCATAGTTTCTCAAACGAAGATGGTTTTGAGGAATGGATGACATGCGATGCTAATGGCAACGAAGTTCATTGCTATGACAACGGAAGCGTAGAAATTCATACTAAAGAACCACTTTGCCGCTTCTGCGCAGTCCCACTTGTCAAAGCGAGCCGCAAAACGTGGAAGTGTCCACAGTGCGGTAAACGTCGTACATACGAAGGGATAAATAAGCAGTTTTACAGTTTGGCGGATTATACATACGGCAGCCATCCTTTATGCGACGATTATGGTGCATTCATGAACCACGATGAAGGTACTACTTATATGGTTGGTCCGAACGAGCTGTATACAGAGCTGACTTCTGGATACTAAGCATTAAATCAAACAAGTCTCTGCGCTAATCACGCAGGGGCTTTTCTTTTTGCCCAAAACACACCTCGCGTGAAAAATTCACGCGAAAAAATCTGCCTCTTTTATGAGGAGGAGTAGAATGCGTCTCAGACGTGCTCTACTCCTTTTTTATTTTGGAGGTTGACATGTTAGAAAACACATTCAAGACCGGCTTGGTGAAAGAGCTGAAGTCTCGCTTTCCCGGCTGCATTGTGCTCCACGCAGACCCTAACGAGATACAGGGTATTCCTGACCTCGTGGTTCTGTACGAAGACACATGGGCCGCACTGGAAGGCAAGAAGTCAGCAAGAGCATTTCATCGCCCAAATCAGGACTACTATGTAGAAAAGATGAACGAGATGAGTTATGCTGCTTTCATCTACCCGGAGAACAAGGAGGAGATACTGAATGAACTGGAACGATCATTCCAAGCTCGTAGGTCTGCACGCCTTTCTGGGTGCGAGTAAGTATCATTGGATAAACTATGATGCTGCACGCCTTGCCGAGACCTATGCCAGCTATCAGGCCAAGGAAAATGGCACAAGACTGCACGCATTTGCGGCAGAGTGTATTGCTCTTGGTCAGAAGCTGCCGAAAAGCAAAAAGACGCTCAACGCCTACGTCAACGATGCCATCGGCTTCCGTATGACACCGGAACAGGTGCTCTATTATTCGGGCAACTGCTTCGGAACGGCAGATTCTATCACTTTTAAGAACAACTTACTGCGAATCCACGACCTCAAGACCGGAGCTGTTCCTGCACATATGGAGCAGCTCTTTATTTATGATGCACTTTTCTGTTTGGAGTACCGCGTACACCCGCAGGACATCCAAATCGAAAACCGCATTTATCAGAACGATGATGTCTTTACGGTCAACCCGACCGAGGCTGAAATCAAGCCTATCATGGACAAAATCATCGAGTTTGATAAAATCATTACGGAATTGAAGTTAGGAGAAGCAGCATGAATCCGATTGAAAAAGACATCAAATTCTTTTATGACGTAGACGACGAGACCGACAGCCTCGAACACTACGGTACCAAGCGCCACTCCGGCCGCTATCCTTGGGGTTCTGGTGAGAATCCTTATCAGCGTTCCGGCGATTTCCTTTCCCGTGTGGAAGAGCTTGAAAAAAGCGGTAAGTTTACTGAAAAAGAACTCGTTGCTCAAATAAATGCCACACTCCCCGAGGAGTATAGGATGAGCACGACAGAGTTCCGATATGCTCGAAAGGTGGCCGCTAATCAGCGAAGAGCGCTTCAGTACGATCAGGTTCGTGCACTGAGAGAAGATGGTTTTGGATGGGTCGAAATTGGAAACAAACTCGGTATTTCGGAGTCATCGGTGCGCTCCATTTATAAAGGTAACGCCGGTAAAAAAGAAACCGATACCAAAGCACTTGTGGAAACCCTGAAAAAAGAGGTTGACAAGAAAGGCATGGTTGACGTTTCCGAAGGCGTCAATCAGGTCCTGGGTGTTTCGCCTGACAAACTTGACGAAGCAATCTATCGACTTGAGGCTGAATATGGTTATCAGCGCTACGGCGTTGGCATTCGGCAACCTACCAATATTAACCAGCAGACCAATGTGATGGTTATTGCAAAACCTGAGTACAACCAGAAATATGCGTATGAGCATCAAGGTGACATTCAGTCTTTGGGTGACTACCATTCGGATGATGGCGGTGAGACATTCCAGAAGCTCCAGCGTCCGTCCAGCATGAGTTCCGACCGCGTTGCGATTCGCTATGGTGACGAAGGCGGTCTGGACAAAGACGGCGTTATCGAGATTCGGCGCGGTGTAGATGACCTGAGCCTTGGTAACAGCCATTACGCACAGGTTCGTATCATGGTGGATAACAGTCACTACCTCAAAGGTATGGCTGTCTACTCTGACGATGTGCCTGATGGATATGATGTCATTTTCAATACGAATAAACCCTCTGGCACACCCAAGATGAAGGTGCTCAAGCCCATCAAGGACGACCCGGACAATCCCTTTGGTGCAGCACTGACTGCAGCAGGTCAGAGCGAATACATTGGCGCTGACGGTCAGAAGCATCTGTCTCCTATCAACAAGCTTCGCGAGGAAGGCGAGTGGGACACGATGGCAAAAAATCTGTCCTCACAATTCCTTTCTAAACAACCCATCAAACTCATCAAGCAGCAGCTCAATCTTACTCTGGCCGACCGCAAAGCCGAGTACGAAGAGATAACGCAATGTACCAACCCGACCATCAAGCAGAAACTTTTAATGGACTTCGCAGACACCTGCGAGGGCAACTCCATGACTCTAAAGGCTTCTTCTTTTCCCGGTCAGTCTACCAAGGTCATCCTGCCGCTGACCAAAATCAGCGAGAAAGAGTGCTACTGCCCGACCTATGAGAACGGCACACAACTCGCACTGATTCGCTATCCTCATGCGGGCACTTTCGAGATTCCTATCGTCACGGTCAACAACAAAAATGTTAGTGGTAAGCGGAACTTCGGCAACATTCAGGATGCTATTGGTATCAACTCCAAGGTTGCAGAGCGTTTGTCCGGCGCAGACTTCGATGGTGACACTGTCGTTGCTATCCCCATTTCCAGCAAGGTGGCTGTCAAAGCAACGCCTGCGCTGAGAGGGTTGAAAGACTTTGACCCAAAGACTGCTTATGCTGTTCCTGAAGGCAACCCGAATGGTGTGCGCCTGATGAAAAAGGAAGAAAAGCAGAAAGAGATGGGCATCATCTCGAACCTTATCACGGACATGACGCTTCGTGGTGCTCCTCCTGAGGAAATCACCCGTGCAGTCAAGCATTCGATGGTCGTCATTGATGCAGAGAAGCACAAGTTGGACTACAAGCGGTCTGAGCGGGAGAATGGCATTCAGGAACTGAAGAAGAAGTGGCAGATCCGTGTGGATGAGGACGGCAATGAGCGGTTTGGTGGTGCATCCACGCTGCTGTCTCGCCGTAAGCAGACCGTATATGTCCCCGAACGTACCGGAAGCGCTCATGTTGATCCCGAAACGGGAAACCTCATTTATAAAGAGTCCGGACGTACTTATATTGATCCAAAGACAGGCAAGCGAGTAGAGGCGCAGACAAAGGTCAGTCTTATATCGCAAACCCCCGATGCGCAGACACTCTCATCTGGTACAATACAGGAAAATTTGTACGCTGATTTTTCTAATCAGTTGAAGAACCTCGCTAGAAAAGCACGGTTAGAAGCCGTACATACTGAAAATATGGAATATAATCCAGCTACGGCAAAAGAGTATCGGACTGAAGTTCAATCTATTGATGCTAAGCTGAAAGCTGTGATAGACAACAAGCCGAAGGAACGCCGCGCAATGATAATTGCCAACGCAAATATCAAGGCTAAAATTCAGGCACAAGGTCTTGACCCTAAGAAAGACAAGAAGGAAATTAAAAAGATTTCTGCTGTCGAGATGCAGCGTGCTCGTGATTCGGTTGGAGCAAGCGGAAGTAAAACACGTATTACGTTTACCGATCGCGAATGGGAGGCTGTCCAAGCTGGAGCGATTACGCATACTAAGTTGACGAAGATTCTCAACGCATCTAAGCCGGACGAAATCGTTAAACGTGCGATGCCGAAGACTGCTACTGTGATAACCAACGCGAAGATGGCCAAAGCAAAAGCGATGCTCGCCAACGGGTATACCTATAACGAAATTGCCAAAGCTTGTGGTGTTCCCGAGTCCACTGTTTACAGTGCTCTGAATAAGTAAGGAAGGCTTTGAACTATGATTCGATGCTTTTTAACAACGACCGATAACCCTTATAATCCCTACAGCCAGTTCGACGACTGGTATCGTTTCGATATGGATAAGGGCTACAACTCCTGCGGACTGCTGATGCGGCTGGCCTATACCTCTGACCAGCTGACGGATGCAGAGAATGCATACGAAATTGAGCAGGCTATTGATAAAATCATCGCCAACGACCCGCTCAACATCTACAAGAAGCTCAAGATGGAGGTCGAAGACGGCACGACCCTTGCGCAAAGCGCGTAAGGGGATAGGGAGGGGGTCGCAAAATCAACACCCCCTCTCAAATCGCGCCGGTCTTTGATATTTCTCCGGAGGGAAAATTGATATTTGGGCTTTCATGTCCTATATCAGACTCCGTTGATATTTTACAAAGCAAAAACGCCAGTATCCGAACCTCCATACGGATGCCAGCGTTTTTTATACTCAGTTGTTCTGACTCTCTTCAACAACTACACTCATATAGGAATTGAAAATTTTGAGAGCTCCGATGATGTTCTGATGCATTTGCTCCATAGTTACAGGGACGTAATGAGTGTGCTGTGAATCAGAGAGATATTTGGATAACTTCCGAATTTTCTTGTTTCGCATTTCGAGTACACCTCCTTTCTTTAGGGATAGATGGATACTGCTTTCTCCTTTGGTACCAAGTCTATCGTAAAGTTGAATAGGAGTCAATATATCGAATGTGCGAAAAACTCATTGGAATTTCGCGGCTTTATAGGACAACTGACAAAAGCCAAACTTGCCGAGGTCTGGGGAGTAGACCGGACTTCGGCGGTTTTTCTAAGGGTTCACGGGTACACTCCCTTATTATACCTTTGTGGTACGGGTATGGATACGTTTTCATGATCGTTCAACCTCCAATAGAACTTTCCCAAAATCATTTCCTCCTTTTGTGTCGAGTTACTGCTTTGCTCTGACATACCCGTGAACCCTTAGAAAAACCTTTTATTTTTGTCATGAAGTTATTCATGGCAAACTTTGCAAAAACAAAAAACGCCAGCAATGGCGGGTAACCAAAATCTGGCGGATGAGAACGCGAACAATATTTGACAGAATTTTACAGAAAGGATGGTGCCGGAAATGGGCGCAAGAAAAACTTCCGGCGCCGACCTGCCCGCAATGAGGCCGGCACTGACTCCGGAAGCGAGAGAAAACCAGATGATCTCACTGGCGATGGACTTGGTGGAAAAGCGGATACGGGAAGGAACAGCCTCTTCTGCAGAGACCACCCACTTCCTGAAGCTGGCGACGAGTAAGACGATGCTGGAAAAGCAGAAGCTCGAGGAAGAGAACAAGCTCCTGCGGGCTAAGACTGAGGCCATCAATGCAGCAAAGGACAACGAGGAGCTGTACCTGGAAGTGCTCAAGTCCATGAAAGAGTATTCCGGCGAGGATGATGGCAAAGGAGAAGAGTATGAGTGCTGAGGTGTTCCGGATGCTTTGGGTCGTGGCAGTCCCGGCGTTGTTTGGAGAGGTGTTCTGGTTCGGTGAATACGGCGGCGTGAATGAGAAACAGGACAATATGGTGTGGGCCGTGTTTCTTGTGACAGTTACATTCCTGATTGCGGGTGCATTTGCAATGGACCACGGGTATATCTGAGAAAGAGGCGGCTTTATGACAGAGTTCGAGAGGATACTGTTGTCGAGCTTCCTTGCATGTTTTGCGGCTTTTCTGCTGGCAGTATGGCTGGGGAAGAAACCGGATAATACCTTGAGCTGGATTGCACTTTGCGGGGCGGACCTACATGGCATGATATTACTGGTGTACGAACTCATGAGGACACTGAAATGAAAAGCTACAGCGAAATGTGCCGATGTGGGACATTCGAGGAGAGGCTGAAGTATTTACAGCTTCACGGGACGGTGGGAAAGGACACCTTCGGGTTTGACCGATACCTGAACCAGGACTTTTACCGCTCAAAGGAGTGGCGGCAGTTCCGTGACAGGATCATCGTGCGGGACGGAGGCTGCGACCTCGGGTGCAAAGACCATCCTATCGCAGACATCACAGCCAGCGGAGGAAAGGTGAGCCGGGCGCGCATCACGATACACCACATCAACCCTCTGACGAAAGAGGATATTCTCGAGCACCGGGAAGCACTGTTCGACCCGGAGAATGTTATCAGTGTGTCGGATGCGACACACAAGGCCATCCATTATGGAGACGAGAGTGCGCTGAAGCTGGCTTATGAAGAACGCAGACCGGGTGATACATGCCCGTGGAGGAAGTAAAGATGATAATCGAAATCAATATGTCCGGTAGAGAACTTTCAACACTTTTAATTTTACTTCAAAAATGGAAATACAGTGAGTCGGAGAGTTGCAAAAAAGAGTCTTATACATACAGCTCAGCCGCAGCGGCAAAAGATTCGAATGTAAAAGCTTAGTAAAGATCCTCAGGAGAAGTTACCCATTGAGTCTTAAATGGAGAAATAACGAGTATGTCGCATTCTTCACTTACGGTCTGATTCAACTGCGCATATTTCATTACACCAGCGACTGATTTTGTGAGAAATCGAAGGTAATTTATGGATTCTTGTAACGGGAAGGCTTGATATTCAACAGGATAAATATCAACGATTTTGGAAATTGCTTCGGTTTCTCCGGTGAAAGCTAAGCATCTTCCAAGCTCATTACAGTAATTCGTTATTTTATTGGATTTAGTGGAAGTAGTTAATACGACGTTTTTTCGGTCAGAAATCGCAGCACCCAAAAGTGTTACATCAGGGCGGTTTCCACTACGTAGTAACGAAGCCTTAACTATGTTTAACTCTTCCTCTAAAGAAAGGGATGAATCCATCTGGTGCAAGACGTGCTGAATAGTGGAGGATGTTCGCTGGCCGTTTGATAAGTAGGCGTCACCTACATAAGTGAGCCCATGCGTGGCTGGCGTACAGAATATTTTTTGCTCAAAGTCAGTCAAGAGAAACGATTCAGATTTATTAGTTTTATCATCGGTAATAGTTGATGTAAGCCTACGGTCGGCAGATATTACTATTCCGTAGGAGTTTGCCAGAGCTATTGTTAATGACATCATACCACATCCTTTATAGAAGAAAGTATACCATAAATATAGGAGCCAATCAAAGGTGAAAAATATGGACAGCATCCTGACAAGCGTGAAGAAGCTGCTGGGGATAGCGGAGAGCTACACGGCGTTTGATGCGGACATCATCATGCACATCAACGCGGTATTTCTGGTGCTGCAGCAGCTGGGAGTCGGGCCGGAGAAGGGCTTTGGCATCGTGGACGCAAGTGCCGTGTGGGACGACTTTCTGCCCGGAGACGAGCGGGTGAAGGCCATCGCGTCCTACATGGGCGCAAAGGTAAGGCTCGCGTTCGACCCGCCGCAGAGTTCGACCGCCATGGAGGCGCTGAAAAATACCGTTGCAGAAATGGAGTTCCGGCTGAACATCGAATTCGATAAAGCGGAGGCATAACCATGACGTGGACGACTGCGTGGATCTCCATGAAGCAGGGACATAAAGTGCGCCGTCAGCACTGGGCAGAGAACTCCTTTATGGAGATCGTCGGAACAGAAGTCATCATTCACGCACCGGACGGCACAAGCCGGAATCTCCGAGAAGTCCAGGATCTGGCGATGTACTTATGCATTACCTGCTGCGACGACTGGGTTATCGCAGAAAAATAAAAGGAGAACGGAATCATGGCACTCTCGAACACGGCCACACCCATCTACTACGGCCGGTTCCGGGAGGCCGTGATGCGGGGCGAGATACCTGTCTGCCGGGAAATTTCAATGGAAATGAACCGGATAGACGACCTCATCGCAAACCCGGGCGTGTACTACGATGACAAGGCCGTCAACGGCTTTATCAAGTTCTGCGAGAGGGAGCTGACGCTGACGGATGGCAGTGATCTGAAACTGCTGGACAGCTTTAAGCTCTGGGCAGAGGAGATCTTCGGCTGGTACTACTTCGTGGAGCGGAGCGTGTACGTGCCGGACCCCGGCGGACATGGGGGACACTACGAGCGCAAGCGTATCAAGAAGCGGCTCATCACCAAGCAGTATCTCATCATCACCCGTGCGGCCGCAAAGACCATGTATCTGGAGTGCTTACAGGCCTACTTTATGACGGTGGACAAGAGCACGACCCAGCAGGTGACGACTGCCCCCACCATGAAACAGGCAGAAGAAGTCCTATCGCCGTTCCGGACAGCACTGGCGCGGGCGAGAGGGCCTGTTTTTAAGTTTATGACCATGGGCAGCATCCAGAACACCACGGGTGCGAAGAGCGACCGGGTGAAGATGGCCTCCACCAAGAAGGGAATCGAGAATTTCCTGACGGGCTCGCTGCTGGAGATACGCCCCATGACCATCGAGAAATTACAGGGCCGGCGCGACCGTGTGGCGACCGTGGACGAATGGCTCTCCTGCGACATCCGGGAAGACCCCATCGGCGCCATCGAGCAGGGCGCAGCCAAGAACGAAGATTATCTCATCGTGGCGGCAAGCTCGGAGGGTACTGTCCGAAACGGCTGCGGCGACACCATCAAAATGGAGTTGATGGAGATCCTGAAGGGCGAGTATGTCAACCCGCATGTCTCCATCTTCTATTACAAGCTGGACTCTATCGACGAAGTAGGCAAGCCGGAAATGTGGCTGAAGGCGAACCCGAACCTCGGGCAGACTGTGAGCTATGAGACTTATCAGCTGGATGTGGAGCGCGCGGAAAACTCGCCCGGTGCACGGAATGATATTCTGGCCAAGCGCTTCAACCTGCCGATGGAAGGCTACACCTACTTCTTTACTTATGAGGAGACCCTGCGGCACCGACACCGGGACTTCTGGCAGTTGCCCTGTGCCATGGGCGCCGACCTTTCGCTGGGCGACGATTTCTGCTCGTTTACCTTCCTGTTCCCGCTGGAGAACGGATATTTCGGGGTGAAAACACGGGACTACATCACCAGTTACACCCTCTCACAGCTTCCGCTGGCGATGCGGCAGAAGTACGAGGAGTTTATGAACGAAGGCACTTTGCAGGTGTTCGACGGGACTGTGCTGGACATGATGCAGGTTTACGACGACCTCGACGCCTACATCCTGCAGAGCGAGTACGACGTGCGGGCCTTTGGCTACGACCCCTACAACGCGAAGGAATTCGTGGAGCGGTGGGCGCAGGAGAACGGCCCGTTTGGCATCGAGAAGGTCATTCAGGGCGCAAGGACAGAGAGCGTGCCGCTGGGCGAACTGAAGAAGCTGAGCGAACAGAGAAAGCTGCTGTTCGACGAGGCACTTATGGAGTTTGCCATGGGAAACTGCATCACGCTGGAGGACACTAACGGGAACCGGAAGCTCTATAAGCAGCGGCACGATAAGAAGATCGACGCCGTGGCGGCGCTGATGGATGCCTACGTGGCGTGGAAGCTGAACCGGGATGCATTTGAGTGAGGTTTGATAAACCGACTATTCTATGATAAAACAAGTCATGAAGCAGGAGGTGGGAAGCGATATGTGCAAGGTCGGATAAGGCCAAAGAAACCGAAAAATAGAACGCCAGTGTATTGTGCTGATGTATGATACGCTGGCGTTTTTTTTTGTTATTCACTGCCCGGGTCTTTTCTGACCTGATAGCTTTGCTTGTGAGGGTTTCGGAAAGTTTGATTCTCGTCTAAATTTATATTCAATTCATCGGCAGCTTTTCTTTTTTCTGGTGAAGCGTGACGATTGGTCATATTTACAATAATAAGATCGAGGTCTTTTTGGATGGTGTCATAATTATCCGGATCTCGAGGAGCGTATTTTCGAGGTTCGTTAGATGTCTCAGATGCCTCAGATGCCAACGAATTTTCGGATGATGCACCCGGAGAAGAAGAATCGGCGGTCGTTTCACAATCCTGAGAGGTGGTATTCGAGGTCATATCCAGAGTTGGGGAAGTCTCGGGAGAGGCCGACAATTCATCAACTTTATCTTTGATAAGATCAGCGAGGACCAAGACCGTAACGGTAACCAGCATGGCTCTTCCACAAATTTTAGCCGCCTTGGCAACTTTGGGATGTACGACTTCAAATCCTTCCCAACCACCGGGGTGTAAATTGCCTTCTGTATCTTCATACTCGGCTGTGAAGGTGTTCTTGCATTTCGAGCATTTAACGGATTTGGGTGTAAAAACTTTAAGCGTTATTTCATTGCCGCAATTCGGGCAGACAAGCGTTGCCATAAGAACTCCTCTTCTTTAGGAAAATATTCGTTGAGAAGAGTATAGCACAGTACGCAAACGCTGTAAATCGCGGAAAGAGGTGATAAGTTCAAAATGGATTACTGGAAGTTCATGGAGCACGGGCTATTCGGGAAGGGCAGTGCGCGGAAGAACCACAAGTATTACCAGCGGGTCGAAGTAGGCACGGACCGGAACGGCAACACGGAATATTACTACTTCTATAGTAAGGAAGCATACGACAACTACCGGAGAAGCCGGGCGATCAGCAGAGGCGAGGACCTCGACAGGAAGCCGACCCGCGCCCAACAGAAAGAGTGGGACAAGCAGAAGACTCTGAACGGCAAAGCCCGCCTTACCGGGGCATACCGTCGGGAAAGGCACCCGAACGGGCGTGGTGCGTGGGTGGCCACCGAGGAGTACGAGGACAAGGACGGCAAGCTGAAGCTGCGCAAGAAGTACATCTCGGGAGACGAGGTGACGAGACTGCGGAACAACATGTACCGAAAAAAGCGGGCCGAGGCAGAGACTGGCAAGGAAAAGAAAGCCCGCATGAAAGCCGCTAAGAAGCGGTACAACAAGAAAATGTCGGCGGCACGCCGGAAACGGGCAGTACAGAAGGGCGCACAGAGAGTGGCGCGGCTGCTGGGGCGGAAGCTGACATTGCAGGGAAAGTGAGGTGATAGTAAAGTGCAGACCTACAAAAATGAACTCTATCACTGGGGCATCAAGGGCATGAAGTGGGGTGTGCGGCGTTACCAGAACAAAGACGGCACCCTGACTGCGGCCGGAAAGAAGCACTACAACGGAGACGGGAATGCAGGTGAGGAAGCTGAACAGGTCGAGTACGCGCCGAAGCGGACTGGAAAAGATGCCAGTGCATACACGGATGAAGAGCTTCGTGCCAGAATCCAGCGTATGCAGATGGAAGACCAGTACCGTACCCTGATGGGCAAGACCGACATCCGGGTAGATGACCCGAATCGCGAATTGAAGCTCGAGAAAGAGCGGTTGCAGCTCCAGAAGGATGTGAAACAACTCCGGCATGATGTTTACGTTGGAGAAAGTTTCATTAAAGATGTTATGAAAGACGCTGGTAAGAAAGCTCTGACAGATGCGACAGCAAAGGCTTTGGGAGTCGGCGGACATACGCTGGTCGAAAAAGGATTCCATAACCCTGACCTCGCGAACATCATGTTTCCATTGAAAGATAACGGACAGAAGAAGGACGATAAAAAAGACAGTTGAAGTCTGGAGAAAATCAAAATGGTGACGAACTGAGCGCCGCCAGCGGCGGAAACAGCGAAGTGAGGAACTGGCCGGGGTCAGCAGGATGCGAACGGATGTGAGCAGACGCTGGGCACCCCAACTCGGGTTCCTTAGAAAGGATAAAGATGCCTAATACCTTTGGCTCCAGGCTGAAACACGCCTGGAACGCATTTCTGAACCGGGACCCTCCCCGGGTGTACGGAGGGGGCTACAGCTACCGGCCCGACCGGCCAAGGCTGAACCGGACGACCGACCGAACCATCCTGACGGCAATTTACGCCCGGATGGCGCAGGACGCCACAGCGATCACCATAAACCACGTAAGGCTCGACGAAAACGACCGCTTCGATGCGGTGTTGGACTCGGGCCTTAATTCATGCCTGAACCTTTCGGCCAACAAGGACCAGACGGGCAGGGCTCTGCGGTACGACATGTATCTCTCCCTGCTGGACGAAGGCGTCATTGCCATCGTTCCGGTGGACATCGACGAGGACCCGGTGACGGGGGAGACAGAGATCCTGTCGATGCGGGTGGGAAAGGTGAAGGAGTGGTACCCGGACGATGTGCGGGTGGAGCTTTACAACGACAGGACCGGGCAGAAGGAAGAAGTCATCCTGCCGAAAGAGCGGGCGGCTATCGTGGAGAACCCCTTCTACTCTGTCATGAACGAGCCCAACAGCACCGTCCAGCGGCTCATCAGCAAGCTGCGCATCATGGACGCCGTGGACGAGCAGGCCGGAAGCGGAAAGCTCGACCTTATCATCCAGCTGCCCTACACCGTGAAAAGCCCTGCCCGGAAAGAACAGGCGCAGGAGCGGCGGAAGACACTGGAAGAGCAGCTGGCGGGCAGCCGATACGGCATCGGCTACATTGACGCCACGGAGCATATCACCCAGCTGAACCGGAGCCTCGAGAACAACCTGCTGAAAAGCATCGAGTACCTGACCAACATGGCTTACAGCCAGCTGGGGCTGACGCCGGAGATCATGAACGGCGCAGCGGACGACACTGTCATGACCAATTACGAGAACCGAGTCATCGAGCCCCTTGTGGCGGCTGTGGTGGATGAACTGAAGCGGAAGTTCCTGAGCCGTGAAGACCTCAAGGCTAAGCAGAGCATCATGTACTTCCGCGACCCGTTCAAGCTGGCACCCGTCTCGATGGTGGCCGAGATGGCCGACAAGTTCACCCGTAACGAGATCATGACGTCGAACGAGTTCCGTCAGGTCATCGGAATGAAACCCTCGAAAGACCCCAAGGCAGACCAGCTGCTGAACAAGAATCTTTCTCCCAACGCGGGACAGGCGGCACAGATTGGCAGTGACCCCGCCGCAAGAGGGCGAGAGGCTGTGGAGCAGATGGTAAATGAATCTTAAAAGAAAGGAGAAATCAAAATGGTGAATTTTGACTACGACTGCAGCGGCTGGGCGACGAAGGCGAACACCAAGTGTTACGACGGGCTGACCATTGCAGAAGACGCATTCAAGGGCTGCAGTGGCCAGACTGTGCCGATGGTGTACAACCACGACCACTCGAGCCTTGACAATGTCATCGGCCACGCACTGCTGGAAAACCGCAAGGGCGGGGTCTACGCTTACGCCAAGTTCAACGACACGCCCACCGGCCAGACGGCCAAGAAGTGCGTGGAGAACGGCGACCTGAACGCTTTTTCCATCTGGGCCAACGGCCTGCAGAAGGCCGGACAGGTGGTGAAACACGGCGTTATCCGGGAACTGAGCCTCGTACTGGCAGGCTGCAACCCCGGCGCGCTCATTCAGGAAGTGGTGAAGCACAGCGCTGACAATATGGACGATGAGGGCTGCGAGGCCTTTATCTTTAACGACCCGGGCAGTCTGAGCCTCGAACATGGCATGGACCCGGAGGGCAACCCGCTGGAGGAGGCCGTACTGGCCCACTCCGACGACAACAAGGAGGACGGCAAGATGGCCGAGGAAACCAACGGTAAGACGCTCGAAGAGGTCTACAACAGCATGACCGACGAGCAGAAGGAATGCTGCCATGCACTGGTGGGCCTGGCTCTGGAAGAGCAGGACGGTGACGGCGGCGAAGACGACGAGGAGGATGAAACCGACATGAAGCACAATGTTTTCGACAAGTATGCGGGCAAGCAGACCGTGCTGAAGCACAGCATCGACGACATCAACAGCATCATCAAGGGCGCAAAGACCAGCGGCACCCTGAAGGCGGCCTTCGACAACGCCGGCGTGGAACAGGGCGAGATCGATGAGCTGAGCCACGGCATCGACAACATCGACTGGCTGTTCCCGGAGGATCACCTGCTGGATACCACGCCCCGCATCATCGACAAGCCCGACGACTGGGTGAGCGTAGTGATGGGCGGCGTGAAGCACATCCCGTTCAGCCGCTTCAAGAGCATGTTCGCAGACCTGACCCCCGAAGATGCCCGTGCCAAGGGTTATGTGAAGGGCAATTATAAAATCGAAGAGGTCTTTGGCCTGCTGCGCCGCTCCACCGGCCCGACCACTGTGTACAAGAAGCAGAAGCTCGACCGCGACGACGTGAGCGACATCACCAGCTTCGATGTGGTGTCCTGGCTGCACAACGAGATGCGCTACAAGCTGAACCGTGAGCTGGCGCTGGCCTATATCCTGGGCGATGGCCGTCAGGCGGCAAGCGAGGACAAGATCGACGAGAACTGCATTCGTCCTATCTTCAACGATGCCGACCTGTTTACCATCAAGGTACAGGTGACTACGACCGGCCTGAGCAAGGTGGAGGACAAGTACAAGGCCTTCATCAAGCAGGTCATCCGCAGCCGCAAGGAGTACCGCGGCAGCGGCACCCCGGTCATGTTCACTACCGAGGACGCTCTGACCGAGATGCTCCTGCTGGAGGACGGCATGGGCCGCCCGCTCTACGCCGACGAGGCTGCTCTGGCCCGCAAGCTGCGCGTGAGCAAGATCGTCACGGTGCCTGAGATGGACGGCCGCAAGGGCGCCAAGGGTGGTGATCTGGCCGCCGTTATCGTGAACCTCAGCGACTACACCGTGGGCGCAGACAAGGGCGGCGCTGTCTCCATGTTCGACGACTTCGACATCGACTACAACGCCATGAAGTACCTCATCGAGGCCCGCTGCTCCGGCGCACTGACGACTCCCTACAGTGCTATGGCCATCGAGTGGGCGGCGTAAAGAGCGCCGGATGCCCTCTCCGTCAGCTGAGCTGACACTTTTCCTTAGAGGGCAGGCACAGAATAAACCTCTAAGGCGCTTTAACTTTAGAGCGCTCGCCCGTTAGGACCTCTCTGTCGGCTGCGCCGACACCTCCCCTTGAAAGGGAAGACTTTGGCAGGACGAATGAAATTTCGTCTGGGCGTAAACGGCAGTGCGCTGCTAGAGAGGGCAGACACTGCAAAAGAAAGGAGATCAAAAATGACCCTGAAACCTTTTTATGATCGTACCGAGGACGTACACGTGGGCGCATATGTCGCTTACGGTCACACCGACGGCAAGCTGTATGCTGACGCCGAGCACAAGGTGAAGGTGAGCGCCGCCGACCTTGGCCGCGCCTTCATGCTGGGCCGCCTTATCGTGTGCGACGGCAAGAACTACTTTGCGCCCATCGCATACGCAGAGACCACCGGCGCGAAGACCTATGACGGCACTGCCGCCAAGAGCTGGACGGCAAGCGCCGAGTAATTTTGGCGGCCATGGAAGTTAGTGTACACTGACTCTGGAATTGAAATGGAGTGACGAAGCAATGGCAAAATGGTTTGGAAAAATCGGCTTTGAAGGGCAGACTGTGGAGACAGCACCCAGCGTATTCACCGAGGAAATGGTGGAGCGCGAATACTACGGCGATGTGCTGGAGTGGGGCCGACAGCTGCAGGCAGGGGATGGAGTGAACGACAATGTCACGTTCCAGAACCGGCTGAGCATCGTGGCAGACCCTTTTGCCCACGAGAATTTCGGCTCCATGCGATACGCCGAATTTGGCAGCGTGAAATGGAAGGTGGCGGACGTGAAAGTACAGTACCCGCGCCTCATCCTGACATTCGGAGGGATATACCATGAGTGAGCAGAGACTGAGGCTGGACAGCATTCTCCGGAGGGTGCTGCAAGAAACTGTCGGAGAAATACATCTGTACTATCAGCCGCCCGCCAACCTGAAAATGCAGTACCCCTGCATCCGATACGATTTGAACCGCATCCGCAATGTACACGCTGACGGCCACGTCTATCTCCAGCACCCTTCCTACACGGTGACGGTGATAACCAAGACCCCGGACAGCGACCTCACAGCGGCCGTGTCACGCCTCGACCAGTGCAGACACGACCGCTCTTATATTGCGGACAATTTATACCACGACGTGTTCACTATGACCGTCTGAAAAACAAAAAGGAGGAACAAGACCTATGAGCAAACTGGAATGGGATAAGACCGGCGAGCGCCTGTATCATCTGGGCGTTGACCACGGCGTCGTTTTCCCGATGGTAAAGGGCAAGTATAGCCCCGGCGCACCCTGGAACGGCCTGACCGCTGTGAACGAGAGTCCTGACGGCGCAGACCCCAACGACATCTACGCCGACAACATCAAGTACGCGTCCATCCGCTCGGCAGAGAACTTCAAGTACACCCTCGAGGCACTGACCTATCCGCCCGAGTTCGAGCAGTGTGATGGCTCTGTCGAGGTGGCAAAGGGCGTGAGCATCGGTCAGCAGAAGCGCTGCCCCTTCGGTCTGAGCTACCGCACCCGCATCGGTGCAGACGACGACCCCGAGAAGGGCTACATTATCCATCTGGTATGGAACAGCACCGCTTCGCCCTCGGACAAGAGCCACGAGACCGTGAACGAGAATCCGGATGCTGAGACCTTCAGCTGGGAGTGCGACACCACCCCGACTCAGGTGACTGGCTACAAGCCCACTGCTCACATGACCATCAACTCCACCCTCATCGAAGCCGCAAAGCTCAAGCTGCTGGAGGACAAGATCTACGGCACCGAGAACAGCGAGAGCACCCTGCCCACTCCGGACGAGGTCATCAAGCTGCTGGGCGGCGTTACCGAGGCAGCTTCCTCTAGCATGGGAGCCTGATAGGAAAGGACGATTAGAATGATCAAGAAAGTAATTCCGTACACCGACTTTGACGGCAATCCGCGCGTCGAAGAGTTCTGGTTCAATCTGACCAAAGCCGAGATGATGGACCTTGGCCTGAGCAAGGACGGCGGCTACGACAAGTACATGGAGCAGCTGATGCACAGCACCAAGGTGGGTGAGGCCATCGAGGTGTTCAAGAAGATCCTGCTGCTGGCTTACGGCAAGAAGAGCCTCGACGGCCGCAAGTTCGAGAAGAGCCCTGAGATCACCGCAGACTTTGTGGCGACTCAGGCTTATTCCGACCTCTACGTGGAACTGGCAAGCGACCCGGACAAGGCCGCAGAGTTCATGAACGGTGTGATGGGCGCAGACGTCCGCAAGATGGTGGCTGAGAACGAAGCCAAGGCGAAGGCCGCCGAAGTTTCTGCCGCTGTGGCCGCAAACAACGCCCGGGCGCTGGCCGTGGCGGACCCGCAGTAAAACCTCTCAGTCTCGCTTCGCTCGACAGCTCCCCTAGTAGGGGAGCCTTTGACATATCGAGCCACTCTAAGCTGGATGAGAGAAGCCCAATAGGGCGTAAACGGCAGTGCGCTGCTACAGAGGGCAGGTTTCATAGAAACCTTATCTTAAAAGTGGAGCACTGTCGATTGCAAAACGAAGAACCCATATCAACTAAAAAACAAGCCTGACCGTCACGCCAGTGCCTCTCCTTTTGGGAGAGGTGGCTGCGCAGCAGACGGAGAGGGCTACGACAGGGAGAGTGACGAGATGCTGACCATCCAGATACCCGGTGAAGAATACTGGGATGCTGACCGGGAGGAATTCATCTGCCGGAAGGCCACAACGCTGGCGCTGGAGCACTCGCTGCTCTCTCTGTCTAAATGGGAAAGCAAGTGGCACGTGCCGTTTCTCGACGCAAAAAACGGGCTGACCCCGGAGCAGATGCAGGACTATGTGCGCTGCATGACCCTGAACAAAGGGGTTCCGGACGAAGCATACCGCCATCTGACGCAAGAGAACTGCACCGCTATTTATACATATATGAACGACCCGATGACCGCAACATGGTTCCGGGAAGACGAGAATACAAACAAAGCCGGACCCCGCTCAGGAAAAAGCACCGCAAGTGCCGTGACGAGCGAGGTCCTGTATTATGACATGGTGGAGCTAGGTATCCCGTTCGAGTGCGAAAAGTGGCACCTGAACCGGCTGCTGACCCTCATCCGTGTCTGCAACGAAAAACATAAGCCGCCCAAGAAGGTATCGAAGAGCGAACAGGCGGCCCGGAGAAAGGCGCTGAACGCCAAGCGAAAGAAAGAGCTTGGGACGAGAGGATAGCTGCTCTTTGTCTGAGCTGGACGAACAGAGTTCAATAGGGCGCGAAGGGGCTGGCACTGCTACAGAGAGAAGGTGGGTTCGTGTCCAAAGTTATTCTGTTCCGGCAGAAGGGCGGTTTCAAGAAGACGGAGCGCTTCCTGAAAGGTGTCAGCGCCGGAAGACTGGACGCTGTGCTGGCGGGATACGGTCAGAAAGGCGTGGAAGCGCTGGCGGCGGCAACGCCCAGGAAGACCGGAAAGACGGCTGCCAGCTGGAGCTACCGGGTGGAAAAGGGCAAAGACAGCATCACCATCATCTGGTCGAACTCGAACATCGTGGACGGAACGCCCATCGCCGTTATCCTGCAATACGGACACGGCACGAGAAACGGAGGGTACGTGGAAGGAGTTGACTACATCAACCCCGCCATGCGCCCTATTTTTGACGAGATAGCCAAGAGAGCATGGGAGGAGGTAAGGCGGGAGTGAGCCAGGAGATAGACCAGCGTGTGGTCGAAATGCGGTTTGACAACGCGCAGTTCGAGAAAAACAGCCGGGACACCATGCGGACGCTGGACAAGCTGAAAGAGAAGCTCAGCTTCAAAGGCGCGGCAAAGGGTCTCGAACAGGTGCAGGCCGCCAGCGAGAACGTGGACTTTTCCGGCATGGAGAAGGGACTGGACACGGTTCAGGCTAAGTTCAGCGCACTGGACGTCATCGCCTTTACAGCCTTGCAGCGCATCACGGACAAGGTGATAAGCACTGGCGAGCAGATGGTAAAAAACCTGTCGGTGGACCAGATCACCAGTGGATGGGATAAGTATAACGAGAAAACTTCCAACGTCCAGACCATCATGAACGCCACCGGCAAGAGCATCGACCAGGTGAACGGCTACCTGAACAAGCTGATGTGGTACTCGGACGAGACGAGCTACAGTTTCAGTGAGATGACCAGCGCGCTTTCGCAGATGACGGCGGCGGGCGGCAAGATCGACAAGATGATACCCATGATCATGGGCATCGCAAACGCCACGGCGGATGCGGGCAAGATAGGCTTTGCGTTCCAGAGCACCATCCGAAACCTGACCCAGAGCTACAGTGCAGGGCATTTGCAGTTGCAGGACTGGAAGAGCCTGAACCTGATGGGTACGGCGACGAAAGCCCTGAAACAGGAGCTTATCGACACTGCGGTGGAGCTGGGCGTCATCAAAGAAGGCGAAGTGACCATCGCCAGTTTTGAGTCGAGCTTGCAGAAGAAGTGGGCCAACACAAAGGTCATGGAAAAGACCTTCGCAAAGTATGCTTCCATGATGGAAGCGGCCTACGAGCTGACCCAGAAGAACCCGGGCATGACCAGCTCGGAGGCGCTGGAACAGCTGAAGGGACAGTACGGGGAGCTGGCAGAACGCGCCGCTCTCGCCGCCCAGCAGGCTACCAGCTTCGGGCAGGCCATCGACTCGACGAAAGACGCTGTCAGTTCAAAATGGATGTCCGTGTTCGAGACGATCTTTGGCAACAAGGAAGAGGCCACCGACACATGGACGGAGCTGGCGAACCGGCTGTACAACATCTTTGTGCCTTCCATTGACGCCCTGAATGACAGGATGAAAGAAGGCCTCGACAGCGGCTGGCAGCAGATGCGGGACGCTTTTGGCGACCAGGCAGACGCTTACACGACGGTGCTGGAAAAGCTGGCGCTGGCAAAAGGCGCTGTGACCGAAGAGGCCATTGAGAAAGAGGGGAGCTTTGCGAAAGCTTTGCAGAAAGGCAGAGTGAACGCCGAACTCCTGACGACCAGTCTCAGCGACACCATCAAGACCTATGCAGAGCTGCTGGAAACGATGGATGAAGCCGACCCGAGATACACTTACATCCAGAAGGACTACGAAGCCCTTCTGAAGCTCAACGATGCGGTGGCGGACGGCAGTCTCGACCTTGAGCAGTATGCAGAAGGGTTGACGGAGGTGTCAGGCCGGGAGCATCTGTTCAACAGCCTGTGGAATATCATGGACGCCATCGGGAAGGTCACAGGCTCTGTCCACGAAGCCTTCACTGAGATATTCCCGCCCATCAGCGGAGAGCAGATACACTCCATCGCCGAAGGGCTGGATGTGATGACCAAAAAACTCATCATCACGGATGAGAGTGCGGCGAACCTGAAGCAGACCTTCAAGGGTATCTTTGCAGTGGTGAAAGTGCCGCTGACCGCCATGACGACGCTGGCGAAGACCGGGGCAAGGGCTTTTGGCGTACTGGTGGACGTCCTGCGGCCGGTGGGAGCAGTGTTGCTGAAAGTGGCAGGAAACATGGGGAGCTTTGTGTCCGAGATGCAGAGCACCCTGCTGGGAAGCGGGACGCTCAGCGAGAAGCTGGAAGCCATCGCGAAGAGCGCCAGGAAACTGCTGGACCCGCTGACCACACTGGGCGACGTGCTGAAAAAGAGCATCGGCGAGAAACTGAGCGAAGCGAGGAAGGAAACTTCAAAATGGGCCGACAGCCTGCCGGACGGAGTGCGCGAGGGGGTCTACACCCTGCTGGGCATTCTGGAAGGACTGGGCGCCGGCACACTGACCGTGGCCGGTGTCGTGGGTGGAGCGCTGAGCGACCTGAAGAAAAGTGCGAACAAAGCAATCGGCACTGTGGCCGACTTTATCACCGGGCAGAGCAAGAACCTGAACGGGTATAAGGACGTGCTGACGAGCCTGCCTGCCATCGTGGGGGCTGCGGTGAGCGCCTTTGCCGAGGAGTTCAAGGGCGCTGCCGGGAACGTGGAGAGCGCGGCGTCCAGAGTCTACGAACCGGTGAAGGCCTTTTTCAAGGCACTGAAAGACGGATTCGACTCCATCAGCGGGACGGATATTTACCGATTCCTGAGTCTTCTGGACGTGGGACTGCTCTCCTACGCCATCGCACAGTTCGCCAAGGCCATGAACAGCTTGCGGAAGATGCTGGCAACGCCCCTGTCGAAGATGTTGGACAGCATTTCGGGAAGCTTCAACGCGCTGACGGGGGCGCTGAAAACATGGCAAAAGCAGGAGAGCACCAGAATTCTCACGGGCATCGGCTCGGCCCTGCTGATGCTGGCGGGCGCCATGTTCGTCATGAGCCGCATCGACCCGGAGCGGTTCGTCTGGGTGCTGAGCGCTACGGTGGTGCTGATCGCTGAACTGGTGACGGCGGCAAAGCTGCTGAAGCCGGAAGTGAAGGCCTTTGACTCTGCGGTGAGTGGACTCGGGTCTCAGCTGCTGAAAGCCTCGACTCTGTGGGGTTCTGCGGCGGCTCTGCTTGGCTTGGCCGCGGCGACGAAGGCTCTGTGCTCGGGATTTGTGGCCATCGCGGACGCCATCAAGGGCGAGAACTTTCTCCAGAACCTCACGGCCTTTGCAGCGGCAGTGGGCGCTATGGTTGTGCTGACACGGAACATGGGGCTGCTCATTGCGACCGTGAAAGCCCGCGACCTCGTGGTAGGCGTTGCGACGCTGCTTGGCCTTGGCGCTTCGCTCATCGAGATGGGCATCGGACTGCGGATCGTGGCCGGTGCAATAAAGCCTCTGAGTGAGGTGAAGTGGACGAGCCTTGTGAAAGCCGTAGTAGGAATGGGCGCACTGACCGCCTACCTCACCGCGATGGGAAGCATGCTCGTGCTGGCACAGGGCGTGGCGGACACCATGCTCACATTTCAAAATGGACTCGCCATCGCGGCCATGGGCGGAGGCATGTGGGTGCTGGTACAGGGCGTATGTGCTCTGGCGGGGCTCATCGCTGAGAACGTAGACGACGGCACCCTGAACACCACGAAACTCGAGTACGCCGGAACGGCCATGAAGACCCTGATGATCCTCATGACCGCTATGAGCGTACTTTCCAGCAAGACGAAGCTCAGCTCGGGTGCTGCGGTGCTGGCCATGGCAGGGGCGATGAACGCGGTGGCTGTGGCTGCTGCGGCACTCTGTCTGATCCCCTGGCCTCAGCTGGGAAAAGCGGCTGCTGTACTGGTTGGGCTGAGCGGTGCGATGTTCGCACTGGGCAAATTTGGCTCAGCAGGATGGAGCGAGGGTGCAGGCATTTTCCTGATGGCGGACGCGCTCATGGCGGTGGCCGGGGCGTGTATGATGCTGAGCAAAGTGACGCTTCCTGATATGGCAAAGGCTGGAGGCGCTTTAGCAGTGCTTGCTGGTATCGGAATCTTGCTGAGCCGCTTTGCCGGCTCGGTCAACTTCATGGGCGTCAGTACCGGAATGCTGGCCATGAGCGCTTCGCTGCTGGTGCTGGCACCGGCTATCCAGCTCATCGGCATGGCAAAGCCGGAAGCAGTGAGTCAGTCGCTGTGGATATTCGCTGATACAATGATGGCGATGTTTGCAGGCGGTATGCTGCTGACCTGCATCCCGGAACTTGCGCTCGGGCTCTCGACTCTGGCAGCCGCCTTTGCCAAGTTTGGCAAGGGAATGCTCTACCTCGCCGGTGCGGGAGCAATATTCGGCGCACTGGCGCTGTTTGCCGACCCACTGTGTACGGCTATCATCAACGCCGCGCCGGACATCGAGGATGCTCTGGTGGCTGTGGTGGCACTTATCTGCGGCGCCATCAACCAGAGCGCCGAACCCATCGGCGAGGCCTTTACCACCCTGTGCAAGGTGCTCATCCAGACGGCCATCGACCTCATCGGCTGGGCATGGAGCGGCGAAGGCGGCGAAGGCGATGGCATCAAGGGCGCACTGGAAGAGCTGGGAAAGAACATCTGGGACGGCATCCGGGACATCTTTTCGCCGTTCAGCGGCAATGGAAACTTCCAGCAGAGAAACATTGCTTTCAAGTTCGACCCCGATTTCAAACCCCAGCGCATCAATGTCGCAGATGTCTTTACGTTCTCCGGTGCAAAAGACGACGCCGAAAAAGAGGGTAAGGAGATCGGTGAAAATGTCGCAAATGGAGGGGCGAAGGGCGTCGAGGAAAACAAAGCCCGCGCAACGGGTGCTGTACAGGAGATGGTGGACGACACCATAGATGCCGCCAAGAAGGGGTATGACATCAACAGCCCCTCGAAGGTTTTTGAAGAGATAGGCCAGTACATCACGGAAGGCCTTGCCATTGGCATCCAGGACCCGGGCGCTCTGAGCGGGGCGCTGGCAGCGATGCAGACTGTGGCAAAGAGCATCCGAAGCGTCTTTACGACTTTCTGGGGCATCCACTCGCCGAGTCAGCTTGCGGAAGAGGACGGACGGAACGTTGTGGAGGGACTGCGACTCGGAATCGGAGACCCCGACCTGAGAAGCCAGCTCTATGATGCAAGCTATGATTCCGCTTCGCAGGTGCGGGACGCTGTGGGCGCGGCACTGGACGAAGCCAAGAAGACGGCCTCGGACAAAATGCTGGAGCTTTACAGCATCATGAAGGCCGACCGTATCATGCCGGACGGAACGCTCCCCAGCGGAAAAGCCGGACTCGGGGCGAACCGCTACCAGCAGGCGGTACAGGACTACGAGAAGGCCAACGCCAAAGAAGACGCCAGGAATACGCCCTATCTCGGCGCGGACTGGAAGCCCAGTACGATGTGGGACAAGGCGACGGAAGCGCTGCAAAAGTACCAGAGCGGCGAGATCAAAGCGAAAGACGCCCTGAAGGGCCTGACTGGCGAGGCAAAGGACTGGGTCTCAAAGCAGATTGGAAGTGCTCTTGGTCTGGAGGGTCTTGACCCGAGCGAGTATGCCGACCTCATCCTCGAGCAGTACAGCGGCTATCTCCCCGACGACAGTACAGGCGCTTCCACTGCATCTTCCGGCAAGAAATCCTCGAGCAAGGGTAAGACTCTGGCCGAGACCATCGCCGATAAGTACACAAAGGAGCTGAAGGCCAACAAGTACCTCCAGAATGCCGCCGACAAGGAATACAGCCTCTGGGAAGCAGGCGAAGGAAACACTGCTTCCATCGAAGCGCTCATCCAGAAAAAGGGTGAGACGCTGGCGAAGAGCATCGAGCTGCAGACAGCCCGTGTGGACATCGCACAGAGACAGTACGACGAACTGGTCTCCCGGGTGGGAGCCAGCAACGACAAGACGAAGGAAGCCTACAACACTCTGCTGGACGAGAAGAAGAACCTCCTCGACTTACAGCAGGCGAGGTTTGAGAACACCTACAAGGCGGCCATCGAGCGGTACGAGAGCGACGACAAGGTGGCTCAGAGCGAATACCAGCTCTGGGCGGACACCTACGAAAAGACCGCCTCCGTGACCGAGAAGAGCAACAAGAACATCGAGACCATCAACAAGCGTCTGGCCATCCAGAGCGAGAAGACCGCCCTCGCGGAAAAGGCTTGGGTGGAAACGAAGGATGCCCTCGGCGAAGCAAGCCTTGTGACCCAGCAGGCTTACCGGGACTATCTGGAAGCGCGGCAGGAACAGCTGGAGCTGGAAAACGAGCTGGACAAGGCGCAGCTTGCGGCATTTGACGACCTTTCGAGTTTCTATGACAGCCGCATCTCCATGGTGCAGAAGCGGATGAACCTGCTGGACAAGCTCTACAACGATGGCGACCTCAGCGGGCGGGAAGACGCCTATGCCAGCGCGGTGGAGCAGTATGGCGAGGACAGCATCGAGGCACGGAGAGCGGCAACGCAGGGTACCATGACGGCCCTGATGGGCGTGAACAGCGCACTGACCAGCATGAGATGGCAGATGAGCAAGGTCACGGCCATGCAGCAGAAGTACCAGACTGCCCTCGAACAGGCCGGAGGCAACCGCTACGATGAGACTGTCATGGCCGCTTACGAGGACATGATGGAGACCCGCTCGACCTTTGCGGACTATGTGGGGAATCTGGCAGACGCTCTCAACGTGAGCGACGCCACGAAGAAGGCTATGATGCAGTTCGGTGACGCCATCGCCCAGAACTGGAAGCCCATTCAAAATGGATTCATGGCGGTGGCCAAGAAGATGAACCCGAAGCTGGTACAGGGATTCTCTGACCTGTTCGGCCTCTACATGAAGGACGGAGCCAGCGAGACCATGGCCGCTGCTACCAACACCGTCGTTGCAGCCATGAGCGGAGACTGGGCCAGTGCGGTTGCAAGTGGGCTGACTGCGGTGCTCGACGTAGTTGGCACGGACTTTGGCCAGACCCTGACCGAAGCCATCAGCACCGCGCTGAAGAATGCCTTCAGCGGAAACGGGATGTTCGCACAACTGCTGACGAAGCTTTTGGGAAGCATCGACCTCGGCGGAAGCGGAAGCTCAGGCGGCTTCCTCTCGAACATATGGCAGTGGCTCAAGGGCGCTGCATCCGCCGCGAAGAGCTTTCTGGGCGGAGCGTCGAAAGCGGCCGCAGGAGCCAGCGGAGCGGCAAAGATCATCCCGGTGCTTGGAGGCGTCGGCACGAGCGCAAAAGGGGCCGCTGTCGGCGCGAAAACCGCAGCGAAGGCTCTGGGGCTGGCGGGTAAGGCTGTGACAACCGTAGGCACGAAGGCGGCCGGCATCCTCGGGACAGTGGGAGGTGGCGTTGCCAAAGTCGCGGCAAGTCTCGGTCCGCATGGTCTGCTGGCTGCTGCTGTCATCGCAGGAACGGTCGCCGTGGGTACTGCTGTGGTGAAGAACTGGGACAAGGTGAAGGAAGCCGTCGGAAACGCATGGAGCTGGATCAAGGAGAAGGCTTCGGGACTCTGGGACGGCATGAAGAGCATCGGCGGAAACCTCATGAGCGGTCTTGCCACCGGCGTGAAATCCGCTGCCAAATTTGGCCTGAAAGTGGCTCTGAGCCCTGCTTATGCCATCATCAGCGGATTCAAGCATATCCTTGGCATCCACTCGCCCTCGAAGGTCATGGCCGGTATCGGTGAATACGTCATCGAAGGCCTGACCAGAGGTATCGTCTCTACCGAAGGCGAAGCAGAAAAGGGCATGGACGAAGTGGGCGGAGCTGTCATCCGTAGTGCGCTGGCGACGACAAACGCCATTGCAGATTATCTCTCGACTGACAACCATCCCAGCATCACCCCGGTGGTAGACCTTTCGGATGCGTCGAGGAGCAGCGCGTGGCTGAACAGCGCCTTTGCAGACCGGAAAGGAACCATCAGCATGGCGGCGACTGTGACCGGACGGATGGCACGCAGGGCCGATACTCCCTCGAGAAATCAAAATGGATACGAAACTGCCCCCGCACAGACCCAGTCGAACCGGGATGTGGTGGAGGCCGTGAAGACCCTTGGCGAGCGCATCGACCGGGTGGCAGAGTCTGTGAAGGGCATGAAAGTCGTGATGAACGGCCACAAACTTGTCGGCGAGATAAAGAGCGACATCAACGACGCTGTGGGCGACATCATCGAGAAAGGGTGGTAAGGCGTGAGCATCCTTCAGACTGTTGTGCCGGAATGGGGCGACGGATTCACGAGCCTTGTGTTCCATATCCCCGCCGATGCACCCGTGAAGGTCATCCGGACAGGAGAGCTGAACCTTGTGCCTGCCGGGCCGCTTCTCATCGAGCCTTTCGACGAGAAGATAACGACACTGGATGCCGCTCCGTGGCACGGTACCATTGAGCGTACCCCTCTGAAAGACCGGGTTTTCGGGAATGTGGAGGGCAGCTGGGAGTTCTATTATGTCGCAGATGACCAGAGTCACACGTTCTGGGACTGCTACATCCGGATGAATATCCCGAAGGACGCCGACCGGTACATGACGACAGCCAGCACATGGACTTCGACCTATCACACCCTGCTCCACTGTTTACAGGGCCGGCGGATGCTGGTGGACGTGCCGGATGGAAAAGGGAACGTAAAGACTTATAAGGGGCGATGCTGGGTGAGCGGCTACTCCGCAGACCAGAACGGGCAGATAAAAGTGACCATCTCATACAGCCTTGCCCCGCCCGAAGTTTCGTAAAGCGCAGTGCTCTGCTGTATTTTTGCAGCAGGGCATTACAGTTTGCGAAAAGATTTTTGGAAGAGCGCTTACAGGGGAGCCCTTGGCATGTCGGGCAAGTTACGAGTGGACGAAGGAAGTCTTGTCTGGACGGGAACAGTAGTGCGCTGCTACAGAGGGAAGGTGGATAGTATGGATATGCCGCACGGGATAACGATAGGAAGCATCCACACATGGAAAGACCTTTATCTGATACCGGTATGCCGCCCCATCGTACAGGCCCCGACCGAAAAGATCATGACCCTCGATGTCGAGGGATTGAACGGAACGGCAGACCTTTCTCACAGCCTGACAGGGTATCCGGTGTTCAACGACCGGGAAGGAAGCTGGCAGTTTTATCTGGACACGGAGCGGTATCAGGAAGAGCATGGTTTCTACGGTCCTGTCGGCGATATGGCATACCGGGACACCCAGCAGAAACTGCTGGCGGAGATGAAAGCGCCGTTCCGGACGAAAGTCATCCTGGACGACGAGCCGCTGGTGTACTACATCGGCAGGGTATGGGTGAGCGGAAAGCCGTCGTATCAGTACGACCACGCAAAAATCACCCTGCAATACCGACTGTACCCGTTCAAATATCTCGTGAAAGAGCCGAACGGCGACTGGCTGTGGGACCCTTTCTGCTTTGAGACAGACCTTGCAACGCCGCAGATGAAGAATGTGGCGATAAAGGCTGGCGAAGAAAAAACTTTCACGCTGGTGGACTCGGACAAGCCTTCGGCAGTCTTTGTGACCAGCAGCGGAAAGGCAGCGGCAATGCTCGGAGACGTAAATGGAGGAAACTACACCCTTATCACCGAGGATTTCGCCACAGACATAGACGCCACGGAAGGCATCGAGAGCACAGAACTCGTATACTTCTTCCAGACACGTCAGCACCGACTTTCGCTGGAAGAGGTAAAGATGCCTGTAGCACTCATGGCTGGAAATTTCATCGGCAGTGTATGGAACAGCAAGCTCACCGTGACACTTGGGGTAAGACGAAAAGGAAGCACTGTTTTGCTTGCGGCTGTCGTGTGGAAAGGCATGGTCAATGACTATTATGGCAAGACTGTGACCGTCGGAGGAGCGATGAAAGCTGCACTCGAGCCAAACACGAGCTACGAGTTCGTGCTCACGGGCGAGACAGAGGGATTTCTCGTTGGAAATGATAGCATCCGGCTGCTTGGCACCGTCACCCACGACGGTGAAGAAAAACCGAATGAGAGCAGTTATGTTCAGCTCAAAGCCGGAAGCACAGAGCTGAAAGAGGGAACCGGCATCCGGACATGGTTTGGCGGAACGATGAGCTTTTATGCCGGCGACGGTGCGGTGCTGACACCGGAAAAGACCGTGAACATCGGCACGATGGACGCTACACTGAACAGAAGCGGACGGACAGTCGTGGTACAGGCTGACGAGGCCGTCATGGTGAGCGTGGAATACAGGCCGGCATTTTTATAGTGTGCTACTACAGAGGGCAGAACGATATGAGATACAAAGTATACGCCGGAAGAGTGGCAGTGGACTTCAAAAACTCACTGGGTACACAGACAGCCCGCTTCCACTGGACCGAAAAAGTGCTTGTCTATGACTCCTACGGAGATTCGATTGAAGGAGAAGAAACAGACGGCATCCTCGCTGAACCAGAAGTGGAACTGGAAAACAAGGCGGCGGGTACATTCAGCTGCCTGGTGCCTTACCAGGTGGAGACCCGTTTCGGAACCATAAAAAATCCGTATTACAGCAATTTTCTTCTGGGCCAGACCTGGGTCATGGTGGAAGAGGACGAAGAGTGCATCTTCTTTGGCCGGGTAACAGGTATTGAAAAACAATTCGAGCTCGACCTCGAAGTCACTGCCGACGGCGTTCTGGACGAGCTGTCGCGGATGCAGACGAAGCTGGACGCCGGGAGTTACCAGACGACAAGCAGCTCCGGGAGCATCCTCGAGCTGATGATGCGCCCGAACCAGAGCGATAAGGGATACAGCCCCGTAAACTGCATGGAGCGGGGGCACGTGACTGTGGACAGCAAGAGCATCAGCACGGAGGAAAGCGGTACACAGGTCGGAAGCTACTGGAGCATCCTGACGACATATCTGCTGGAGCACAAAAAAGGAAGAGACGGATACCTGCGCCTGAGGCTTGCAAATGACCCGGGTACAGAAGATTATTTTTTCTACTACGACTACCTGAAGGAAGAGGATGTCCCGCGCACCGAACAGACCATTGAATACGGCGTGAATATGCTGGATATGTCTTTCGAGGAAAAGAGGACATCGGAACTCGTTAACAGCGTCACGGCACACGGCACCCAAAAAGTGAAAAAAGGCTGGTGGATATTCTCCAAGACGACCTACGAGCCCATCTCCAAAAGCGCTAAAAATGATTTTTCCATTCGGGCCTACGGACTGAACTCGCGGCACATCTATGTGGACGGGCAGGCTTCGACAGAAGATTCCCTCTACAAAGCGGCATTGGAGGAGCTGGACAACTACAAGCAGGTCGTCGAGCCGGCGCTGACCATCAAGGCCTTTGACCGGCGAGATGCAGGTGAGAATGTGGACAAGCTGGGATTCCTGCTGAGCACCCGGATACTCTCGACCCCCCATGATATTGACCGGTGGATGGTCTGCACGAAAGTAAAACTGCCACTGGATGCAGTCAACAGTAAAGAGTTCACCTTCGGACTGACGAGCAAGAAGCTCTCAAGGCGATTTGACAGCCTTACCGCGGTAGTCAGCCGGCTGAAAGATGCTCTGAACGGTCTGGTCGGACACGTCAACGAGATAAGCGAGACGAGCTGACCTTAAAAAGCAAGTGAAAGGAGGAGGAAAATGACCTACGATGAAGTGCTCGCATTGCTGAAAGAAGAGGTCACCGGTGTCCGGAAGGCCATCTACGGCGTGGAAGTGCGTGAATACATTGCACGTTCTATGGAAGTCGTCATTGAGATGGTGCGGCTGGGTATCGAGCGGATGAAAGAACTGGCGTCAGATTCAAAAAACAGTGCAGATGCCTCGGCGAAAAGCGCCGCAGAGTCAAAGAAGAGCGCGGCAGAATCGAAAGCATCGGCCAGCCAGTCGGAAGCCAGTGCGAACCGGAGCGAGGCAAGTGCGGATGCTTCCGCAAAGAGCGCAAGCGAATCTGCCGCAAGCGCCGCAGCCGCAAAGAAGAGCGAGACGAATGCCAAAAGCAGCGAGGACTCGGCAAAGCGATATTCGGACAAGGCGAAAAACGTCATTGCAGAAGCCAAATCGGAGTATAGTGGCGGCTACTACAAGACCTATGACCTGACGGCTCTGAAGGGCAGCTGGAAGAAACTTTCTCCTGTCAAGGGGCCATACCAATACTATTGCGACATCGCAGTCCCCGACCTGACGGAGAGACATTCGCCATTCTGTTCGACCGGGCTGGAAAGCTATGCGGCAGCGGTGGCGGCAGGGCTGGCGAATGCGGTCGAGACGCGAAATGGCGCGCTCCGGCTTTTTGCTATCCGGGTGCCGACGAAGGACATCGAGCTGGTGCTGACGATTTTTGGTGTGGGGACGACTTCTTACGAGCTGACCCTGCCCGTCCGCGACTGGGTCAAAATGGAGTCTGCCATCGGGCCGAACCAGTATTACTGCGATGTGGAAGTGCCGGGATGCCTTTCGACCATGACTCCGCTGGGGACCACCGCTCTCGAGAACTTCGAGGCGGCTTCTCCGGCAGGGCTGGCCAGCATGATAGAGACTTATGACGGCTATGTGCGCTTTTATGCCGTGCGGAAGCCGACGGCGAACATCGACGTCATCGTAGCGCTCATCAAGAAGGAAGAGCCGGTCAACACCCCTGCTACCCGGGACAAGCTTGGTCTGGTCAAGATAGGCGACGGCATGAACGTGACCAGCGGCGGCAGCATCTCGACGAGAGCTGCGACCGACAGCGAGTTTGATGCTATGATGGTTCGTGTTTTCGGGGAGGGGTGACGAATGGCAGGAGAAGTGATATTTGCAAGGCTCAGCCAGCTGGAAGCTTTTGGAACAAAGGTCGTGGCTGATTTTTCCGCCCTGACGGTACGGGTGGGGAGCCTCGAAAGAGCCGGAGGACAGCCGAATATCATCGAGAAGATCCTTGTGAACGGCATTCAGCTGGCTGTGGACGGAAACAAGGCGGTGAATTTCAGCGTCCCGACAAAAACATCTCAGCTGAAGAACGACACCGATCTTCAAAATGGAACACAGGTCAATGAGAAGCTCTCGACCAAGGCTGACAGTGGGCATGATCATGACGGGCGATACTTCACCAAAGAGCAGGTGAACAGCGCCATTGCGGGGAAAGCGGACACCGGCCATACCCATGACGACCGGTATTATACGGAAGCTGAAATGGATGGTAAGCTGGCTGGGAAAAGCAATACAGGGCATACACACAATACCATCAAGGATATTGGTGATGGTAGAACACTTAGTTTTGCATACTCAAAAGACGGTCTTGGATATGAAAGTTATTCATGGCTCGCCGGATGGAATGGAAACGAACTTCGGCCTGTACATAAAAGACAATTTGCTACTGCGGGGCATACCCATGATGACCGGTATTACACCGAAAGCGAAGTGGACGCCAAGTTTTCTGACGTGGCAGCGCCGGCATGGGACAGCATCAGCGGCAAGCCGACTGCTTTTACGCCGACTGACCATACCCATGACGACCGGTATTATACGGAAGCGGAGATCGACCAAAAGCTGCAGGGATTGCCGACCGCAGGGCATAAGCACACAAAGTCGGACATCACAGACTTTCCTGCCCTCGGCACGGCTGCGGCAAAGAATGTGGGCGACTTTGCAGCGGCCAGTCACACACATAACTATGCTGGTTCGTCCAGCGCGGGTGGTGCGGCAAACTCAGCCAACAAACTGAACACGAACGCGGGTTCCTCCACGCAGGGCGTATACTTCAAGGATGGTGTGCCTGTCGCCATGACCTACACGCTGGGCAAGAGTGTGCCTGCGGATGCAAAGTTCACGGACACCGACACCTGGCGCGGCGTGCAGGACAACCTGACCAGCACGGCCACCAATCAGAGTCTGAGCGCAAATCAGGGCAAGGTGCTGAAAGGCCTCCTGGACGGCAAGGCGGCGTCCAGCCATACCCACGATGACCGGTACTACACCGAAAGCGAGATGAATACCAAGCTGAATGGGAAGGCGAACGCAAGCCACACCCATGATGACCGGTACTACACCGAAAGCGAGATGAACACCAAACTCAACGGCAAAGCCAACAGTTCCCACACCCACAACTATGCCGGGTCTT
>ERZ772876.233-NODE-233-length-78366-cov-10.667901_pt1 | contig 78366 bp, 79 predicted proteins | sample MGYA00580584_ERZ772876 | MGnify/ENA primary metagenome ERZ772876 (study PRJEB29015, sample SAMEA2737728) | human gut metagenome | biome: human gut; feature: human-associated habitat; material: faeces | place: China | collected 2012 ... | reverse complement strand
AGCACGCCTTCGACCACGAGATAAGCTTCCAGGTCGGCAAGAAGCAGCTGGGCGACATCATCGACCGCTGCATCCAGAAATACGGCTTCACCATTTCCGCAGACGCAGAAACTATCGATAAACTGAGACGCATGGATTACCTTTATCACAGGGATGGAAACTGGTACGAGCCGTCCTCTTCAACATTCACAACAGGAGATTTGGACAAGATTCTGAAAAATAGTACAGGGAAAATCACGTTTGAAGAGTGGTTGAAAGGAAAAGGCATCGACCCGAACAACCTGGAAGAGACCTTGAAACACTTTATGGAAGATGAAGATTCAGAGGGAAATGACGATACAGACGCTGCCGGAGTGATGGGAAAGCACTACACGGTTGCCTTGCAGGGAGATAGTCTGTTGCTCTACATGCCGGACGAAAAGAGACGGAAAATTGCCGAGATAACCGTATTTGCCCCATCGGAAGGCGAAGCATCCCGGTTAATAATCAACCGCGAGCGATGCAACGAACTTATCGAATGGTTGTGCACAGAAAAATCACCGGACAATACAAAGCAGACCGAACCGGAAGAGATGGAGGAAGTGGATTATTTCAGTCCTGATTTCCAGCCAGCCAAGCCCATCAACCCGCAGACAGGAATGCCGGACGAATGGAACATGGTCTTGGCACAATTGCTCAGGAAGCCGGAAGAGGCAGTCGAGCAAGGAATTACAGGAAGAATGACGGCGGAAATAACCATCGGAACCGACGGCGTTGCCAGCAACGTAAAAATAAACGGAGACCCTCACCCGCTATTGAAAAAAGCGGTCTGCGACTGCCTCTACAGCATAAAGTATGTCCCGGCAAAATGGAATGGAAAAGCAATCTCCTTTGTCGCTACTCTTCCCGTCATTTTTAACTGACCGAGCCTATGGAAGGATATATACTGATTGTACTACAGATTCTGATAATCGGACTGATTATCTGGTATTATCTATATCAATTTCCATATATTCAACTAATTTTTCCATCATTTCTGATAAATCTGTTTGCATTCCTATTTTTAACATTTCTGTTATCATTGGTTTAGCTAATCCAGATTTTTCAAATGGTTCTATCCAAGAATCACCTATCAATATATTGTTAAGTGATGTTTCTATTATTGATAGCATAACATAGTTTTGTACTACATTTTTACTTACTTCAATTGCATCTTGTATTCTCATTCCATTTTTTAAGTTTAATAACATAGCTTTCATTAATCTTGAAAAGTCTAACGCAAATATTAATTGTCCAAATATTGGCATTTTATATTTAAAATAGTCAAAGTTATATTTTCCTTTCGGTGTATTTATATAGAATATAATTGCTGCTACAGCTACTGCTATGATTGATACTGGCACATACCAATATTCTATTGTTGTATTTATAACACCTTGGAACCATAATGTTGGTCCTGGTAATTTTTCTGTTGAACCTAACTCTTCATATATGTTTTGAATTGCAGGTATTGCTACAAGTGTTCCTACCACAAGCATTACTAACAATAATGCAAATTGTATTAAATTTGGAATTAATATACTTCTTATTTTTTTATTTAATGTTTCAGATGATTCCAAATATTTTACTGCTTGTTCTAATGAATTTGTAAGTGATCCTGATAATTCTCCTACTTTAATCATATTTATATATATTATTGGAAATGTATCAGAATAATATTCCATTGTAGTATACATGTTTTCTCCAGCTTCTACACCTGCTAAAATATCTTCCAATATGCCTTTAAATGTAATATTTTCGGTACTATCAATAATTGTTTTTAATGCATGAATATTGTTAAAATTTGCCTTTTTTAATAAGTAGAAATTCTGTGTAAATATAACAATATCTCTTGTTGTTACTTTTTCTGTTTTAGACAAATACATACTGATTTTTTCTTTAGTTGTTGATGTCTTTTTTGTATTTATTTGAGTTGTATTTGCATTTTGCATTATCTCTTCAATATCTTTTATATTTTTCTTTTTAGTCTTTTTTCTTTTAGCAGAATATGCTACTTGTTCAATTGTAATAGGCATTAAATCATTTTCTTTTAATGTTCTTAAAAGATTTTGTTTACTTGCCGCTTCTACTCTATTTCTTACAATTAACCCTGAACTTGTTACTGCTCTATACATGTATGTAGGCATCTTTTCCTCCTTATTGACTATTTAAAATCTACTGTCTTCCACTATCTCTTCTAATTTTCATTTGCATAATTGTTCTATTTAATATTTCTAAGTTCTTTTCTTCTATTTGTGCTTTTGCTTGTTCTAATGTAATTTTGTCATCTACAAATAATGTTGCAATTGAATTTATTAATCCTATACTTCCTTTATCTGAACTACTTTGAATAGCATCTTCTATTTCTGATACACTAATTTTATCTTTTCTTATAATTCCTGCAACAATATTGTCTACTACCATTACTTCTGGTACTAATACAAGTTTTCCATCTTTTCCTTTTAATAGTCTTTGTGATACTACTAATTTTAATAATGATGATAGCAAATATTTTATACTTGCTTGGTCTCTTACTTCGTAGAAGTTGATCATTCTGTCTATTGTTTCCGCACAAGATTTTGTATGTAGAGTTCCTACTACCAAATGTCCTGATTCTGCCATTTCTATTGCTGCTTCCATTGTTACTTTATCTCTAATCTCTCCTATTACTAGAATATCACAGTCTTCTCTTAAAGAGTTCTTTACACCATCACTAAATGTTAGTGTATCTCCTCCTCTTCCAACTTCTTTTTGTACTATTAATGATTTTTTTGAATGATGCTTAAATTCAACTGGGTTTTCAAGTGTTAGTATCTTTTTATTTTGTGTTTCATTTATTTCATTTATTAATGCATTTAATGTTGTACTTTTACCTGAGTTAGTTTTTCCTGTTACTAATATAAGCCCTTGTGGTTGATATGTCATTCTTCTTATTATATCAGGTAATCCCAATGATTCATATGGTGGTAATGTGTTTTTTATAAGTCTTAAAGTACATAATGGTATATCATCAGAAAGTGATATATTAACTCTTAGACGTATTCCTTTATATTCATAAGATGTATCTAATTTTCTTGTTGTATTAAATAATTCATCTTTTTCAACATTTCCTTTTACTAGATAATCATACATTTCATTCATATCTTCTGGTTCTAATACATCCATTTCCTCTATTGGTATTAACTCTCTTGATATTCTAAGCATTGGTTTGTTTCCACAAATCAAATGTACATCTGATGCATCCTTTTCTATTGCCATATCTAAAATTTTATCCATATTCATAATGGTAATCCCCCTCTTAATATATAATAAGTTGTTTATTTAATTCTTCTAATGTTGTATCTCCCGCTAAAACTTTGTGTATACCATCAACTATTAATGGTCTATAATCATTTTCTAGTGCTTTTTTTCTAATTTCTATTGTAGATGCACCTTTTACTATTAATTCTTTTAAATCATCAGTAATATCTAATATTTCAAATACACCAATTCTTCCATAATAACCTAATTGGTTACATTTATTACATCCGACTGCATCATATGTTTTAGCATTTGTAAAATCAATTTTCTCTCCATATTTTTCTGCTATCTTAGAAATAATTTCTTTTTCTTTTTCTGTAAATTCTCTTTCTTTTCTGCAATTTGGGCATACTCTTCTTACTAGTCTTTGTGAAACAGAAGTTGCTAATGTACTAGAAATATCATAATCTGATAATCCCATTTTCCTCATTCTGTTTATAACTTCAATACTATCTATTGTATGTATAGTTGATAATACGTAGTGTCCTGTTTGTCCAGCTTGAATTGCAATTTCAGCTGTTTCCTGGTCACGTATTTCTCCTACTAATATGATATCAGGATCCTGTCTTAATACTGTCCTTAATGATCCTGAAAAAGTAGATTTATTTCCTATTTCGATTTGATTTAATCCATCTATTCTTATTTCAACTGGATCTTCTATTGTTGTAATATTGATTTCTGGTGAGTTTAAATAATCTATAATACTATATAATGTTGTTGTTTTACCAGCTCCTGTAGGTGCTGCTATAATTGCAATACTATTTTTCTTATTAAAACTTTTCTTTAATTTTTTTTCTGTTCCTGGGTACCCTAATTCAAATATATTTCTTATATCTGTTTCTTTCTTTAATAATCTTAGTACAAATTTTTCTCCACATACATTTGGCTGTGAAGATACACGAATATTATAATCATCATATAAAAGAATTCTACCATCTTGTGCTTCTTGTTTTTCTTGGTGCATATTAGAGATTGCTTTTAATCTTCCTATTAACTGTTGTTGTTTTTCTTTCGGAATACTTCCTGCTGTAAATAATTCACCATCTATTCTATATCTTATTCTAACTTCATTTAATAATGGCTCAATATGTATATCACTAGCTCTCTTTTCCATTCCTTCTCTAATAATACTATCTACTAATTCTACCATTGTTCCTGAAGCTGTATTTTTTTCTATATTTTTTGGAATCTCTCCTTCCAAATTTGTTATTATTCTTTCTATATCTTTTTCAAAAGTTATATATGTTTCCATAACCAAACCTTTATTTAAAAGAAATAATCTTACAGAATCCATTTTACTAGACTTTGCATTATCTGCAAAACATACTTTTATTTTTCCATTATAAACTTCAAAAGGAATACATTGATTTTTCTTAACCATATCTAATGTAATATATTCTGTTGGCTTAATTTTTAAAGTATCACCATTTAATACAATTGCTTTTCCACCAACAATATCAGCAATATTTTCAATTAATACTTGCGCATCACATACATTTAATACATGTAAAATATCTCCTAACCTCATATCTGAGTGGTCCCTTTGATACTCTAATGCTCTATTTATATCGTTTTCTGTTACTACACCTCTTTTTACTAATTCAACTCCAATAGGTTGTCTTCTTTTCATTTCCATAGTTATTCATTCCTTTCTCTTGAAAGATTACTTTTCATATTTATTATACTATAGTTCGTTTTAGTTTTCATCGTTTATGTATAATTACCAAAAATTACATAGTATAAACAATTTTATTATCCCCTGTTAAATTGATATTTCCAGCAATTAACTCAATACTTATTTTGTATTTTGAATCTTGATATATATATGAAAATTCACAATTATCTATTTGACTGCAAATTTTTATATTATTTTTATAAATAGATTTGTTTTCTTCTTTATAGGTATATTGATTACCACTTGAAAAAATAATATAACTTATTTTCTTGCTGTCTTTTTCATATGTTTTCGCTTCTATTATTGTATTTCCCTGTTGATTTAATTCTGTTAAAAATATGCTTGTAAATTTAGTATAATCTGTAGATATATTGCTATCATCAATTTTGTTTATATTTTTGTAAAAGAATGTTGTTAAATTTGCTACAATTCCTATTACAACTACCATTCCAATAATATAAATTACTAAAGATGTTAAAGTAATACCTTTCTGATTTTTCATATGTTTCCTCCATTAATCTTTTGCTATAATAGTAGAAATTTGTATATTTTGCTCTTTATTAGCTAATAGATATGATATTTCTACCGTTACTTTTTTTACTAGATTAGCCTCTTTTGTAGTATCATTTTGTATTAAAACATAATCTTCTATTGTTGTCTTTTTATGATATCCTGTAAATTCACTATTGCTATATATGTCTTGTTCATCCAAAGTGTCTTTTTGTGAAATTCCTTTATTTTCATAATCTTCTTTATACCCTTGAGCTTTCAATTTTTCTATTTCTTGAACCGCATAAGATGTCGCTTTTGTTTTTCGCTCTATTCCTGTTGATTTTAAATTTATATTTGTTATCAGATTTGCTATAAGAGCTACAAATATAGTTATTATTATAACTGAAATAACAATATCAATTCCTGTAAATCCATTTTCATTTTTCATTAATCTTTATCCCTTCTAGATATTCATTTAATAAGTTACCACTTCTACTTTTATAAATTAATAATTTTTTATTTGTCGTTGCCCCATTCTAAAAATTCTAATAAAAGTTTTCAAAACTTTTAAGAATTTTTGAACGGTCCCCACGAGTCACTACAAAACAAAAAATTATTAATTATAAAAGTAGAGTAATATTTAATTTTACTATTATTTTAAGAATTTCTAAGCAACAGCATAAATATAATCATATACAATATATTAGTAAAAGCTAGAAAAAATCCAATTGGAATAGGTTCTTTTTCTTTTTTCTTCATAATTATTTTCTTTATCAATTTATATATCAATAATGCCAATAATGTTGTTATACTAGTAATTATTGTTGTCCATTCTCCTGTAAAAATGGTCATTACCATTAATATTGTAACAATTGAATATGCATATATATTAGATTCTTTTTTTATATTTTTAGCTAACCATAAGAATAAAATTGAAATTAACAAATATATAACATATCTATCTATACTAGTATTTTCTATTATGTATAGATATATCATATACAACATAGATATTACTATTCCATATACTAATACTGATTTGTTTATATTTTTCTTTTCCTTGTCTATTCCTGCCATTAGCACTATAAATGTAAAATATAAAATCAAAAAGCAATATTCAAATATCACTATTTTATTCATATTGTAAACACTCATTTTTAGTAAATAAGCAAAAATAATAAACATCACTCCTGAAAGAGTCTCTAATATAAAGTATCTTGGTCTTATTTTTTGTCCACAATATCTGCATTTTGCACCTAAAAATATGTAACTAAACACTGGTATTAAATCTAAAATACCTAATTTATGATTACAATTTGGACAATATGAGTGTGTATGTGTAATATCTTGTTTTTTCGGTATTCTATATACTGCAAGTGTATAAAAACTTCCAAATGTTATTCCCATTATAAAGAAAATTATATATAAAAATATATCCATATTGTTTTAATGCTTTAAATAAGCATTCTCCTTTCTTAATATTTACTGTAAGTTTTATATATCTTAAAAATCTAAGAACAAATCTGAAAAACTCAAAGATTTGTTCAGTAAACTTGTTCTACGTAAAAATTTGTGAAATAAATTTAGAAAAAAGCATATACAATAAATATGCATATGCTTTTTCTAGTTTATTAAAAATCTAATACATTATTCATTGCATCTGTGTAAGAGTTTAATGCTGTATTTTCTGCGTTTTGTGCATCTACTGTATTATTTTTAGCATCTTTTGCTCTTTTGAATAATCCATTTTCACCTGTTAATGTAGCAATTGAAATTCCTGCTAATATTAAAAGAATGATAATTGTGATTACTAAAGCAACTAATGTAATACCTTTTTGTTCTTTCATTTTTTTCCTCCTTTTGTATTTTCTAAAATTTATCTATCCTATATTTATAATGTTATTATAAATATAATGTTAATAACTAATTATTTTGTGCCTTTATCAGGCAAATATCCTTCAGTATTATTGTTTGTGTTTTGTGTATTTGATGATGTAGTACTACTTTGTGACGTTCCACTTCCATTTGTGTTACTAGATGTTCCTGTTGTTGTATTTTTTTCTGTTTCGTTATTTTTTATTATTGATTCAAATGGGTTACTTTTTCCTGCAACATAATCTTTTGTTTTTTTGTAATTTTTTAAATCTGTTGCATCTATTTGATAAGTAACTAAAACTTCTGATGTATCTACTTCACTATCTGTTTGTAATTCGCTACTCACATTTTCTGGAGTTGTATATGCTACTTTATCTGGTATTATCTTGTTATTTGGAACATAATCATATAATAAAATACCTAATACTAAGATAATTGCCAATACCATAAGTAATAAAATTATAATTTCTTTTATGATATTTTTTACCATATTAAAACTCCTTTCTATTGTGCTGTTGTATTACTACTTACTTCATTCGTTGCATTTTGTTTTCTGTTTGTTGTAGTATCCGTATTTTGGTTTGTACTAACAGTATTTGATGATACGTCTTCAATTTTTATATTTTTACAAACGAACGTTGCTTGCAGTGTATTTTCACCTTCTGCTGATGGTGTCATCTTGAATTCCTCTACTTTAAATCCTAAAGATGAGTCATCTTCTATATTCATAATAAATTCTGCTATTCTAATGTAACTTCCTGTTGCAGTAAAATTAATATTATAATATTTGTCGTCTCCTGAAGAACTTCTAGTAAATGCCATATCTATTTTAATTCCATTATTCTTTGCATGTTTTCCAAACGTCGTATATAAATATTCCATTTTATAAGGTTGATTTAAAGAATTAGCACCATTTATTTGTTGTTCACTACTTACATTTTCTAAGTCAAGATATTCTTCTTTTTTACTTTGTAATTCTTTTAATTGTTTATTTAATTCATCAATCTTTTTTTGATAATCTGTACTTGCTAATTTAGTTGCTTCTTTTACTTTTGTATCTAATTCATCATTTTCTTTTTTTAATTCTGAAATTCCTAATATATTTATATTTCCTATTTTTAGTCCTTTAACAACTGTCATTCCAGTTAAAATAATCAATAAAATTACTAGAATTGAAATTATTAATTTTTTCATGGCAAATCACCTTCAATCTGTATAGTAATAATATTATTTGACATTTGAGGTGTTGAGGGTAAAACATTTGTTAATACATTTTGTAGTCTTAAGCTTGAAGTCAAATACCCAAGTTGATCATATTCTGTTGACTGTACTTGCATTACAATATGTTTTTCAGTTGTATTTTGTATTGATGTTACTTGTACCCCTGTTGGCATAATATTTATTAGTTTATTAAGCAATATTGGTATTGACTTTTTTAATTTGTTATTATTTGATATTTGTTCATTAACTTGCTGTAAATTTAATATTTTTGTTGAATAATCATTTGTTTTTGTTGTTATCTTGTTTTTGTCGCTCTCTATCATTTGAATTTGTGCATTTGTGTTGGCTATTGATTCTTGTGCAAGTTTTGTTTTTTCTTCTATTTGGTTGTTTAATATAGTAGAATATATAGAATAAATAATAAATAATATTAAAATACCTCCAGCTCCACGTAACATAGATTTTTCTATTTTATCCAAAGGCATATTAAAATCTACTGTAAATAAATTTCCTTTGAATTTTTCTGTTAATTTATTAGGCTTTGATTCTTTGTTCTTTTTACTTGGTCCTATTTCCATCTTTAAAAATTCTGGTAATTTATCCATAAAAGATGTTTTTTTGAAGTTCATACCAGTAATCCCTTGACCTAATCCATTTAAAGCTAATGATATAGCCGAATTTACTTCCACATAATCTTTAATATTGATTTCTGGTGATATCTTTACAAAGTTTGGTTTTAATATTTCACATTTTACTCCTTCAAGATATTCTTCAAAATATAAATCTATATTGTTTATTAATGCTGCTGTTCCAGTAATATAAACTTTTTCTATTTTGTCCATACTCTCATTTATTATTTTTCTTAATTGTCCTACTATTTGATATAATGTTGGCATTATATCTTCTAAATAATTTGTGTCTTCTTCATAATCGTTTAGTCCTTTTCCTTCTGATGTATAAATTGTTGTTTCTTTACATATTTCATACGCTTTTGCATAAGAGTTTTCTTTTAAATTTATTTTATCAAGTATTTCTTGGCTTCCTATGTCTAATATATTTATATCATAAATCTTTTGATCTAAAATTGTTGTAATTATTGTTTTTTCTTCTATATTTACAATGAGTGCATTTTGTCTCTCGTCAAATTCAGTAATATCTGATATTGTCATAGATATTGGTGCAATATTTTGTAAATGATATGAACTAAACTTTTGTAACTTTTTATTTAATTCAATTTTATTTTCACTTACATGTATTACCTTTATTTTTTCTTTTTCCTGTGTGTTTGGAGTAAGTGCATATCTTGTTTCAAAAACATTTGGATTATATCCTTTATCTCCACAATAAGCTTCAAATTCAGTTTTTATAGCTTTTGGTAAATCTTTTTTGCTTAATAATCCAAAAACATTAAAATAATTGTAAATTTCTTCAGATAAATTTGTACTTATTGGAATTCTATAACTATATGTTTCCTCTATAACTTGTTTTATAGCTTGATCAAGATTGTCATAAAATTTAGTTCCAAAAGATTCTACTTTTACTTGGTCATGTTCTTTAGTTACTTTGGCATATTTAATTAAGTTATTTTCTATATACAATCCTAAGCAAGTTGACATTTTTACTCCTTTTTTTTGTTTTTTTCTATAATAATATATTTTGCATTTTTTTATTTATAATACGTGTTTTTTATTTACATTTTATAATATAAATCTTAATTAATTTTAACATTTATGGCATAATTGTCAATCGTTTTAAAGCATTTGTAATGTAAATGTAATATTGTTGTAATACAAGTGAAAAATTTACATTTTTTGTAATCTGCAAATAAAAAATCCATCTTTTTCTTCATCTGGTAAAATATTTAAAAATTGTTGATTTTTTTGAGAAAATATTGAAATCTTATTTTTATCTATAGGTATAATCTTAAAATTGGAATTATTTTGTAAAAACTTTTGTACATTCTTTTCATTCTCTTCTTTAAAAATACTACAAGTTGAATAAACTAAGTATCCACCTTTTTTTAAATATTTTGAACAATTTTCTAAAATCTGTTGTTGTATTTTTGTTATTTTTTCAACATCTTCTGGTTGTCTGCACCATTTTATATCTGGTTTTCTTTTGATTACACCTATTCCTAAACATGGCACATCTAATAAAATTTTATCAAATTTTTCAATTTTGCTTTCATCAAAAATAGTTGCATCTTGTATAGTTGTTTTAATTATATTTACCCCTAGTCTTTTAGCATTTTGTTCTATTAATTTCGTTCTATGTTCATATATATCCCAAGCTTCAATTTGTCCTTTATTTTGCATTAATTCTGCCATATGGGTTGTTTTTCCACCAGGTGCCGCACACGCATCTAACACCTTATCATTTGGACTAGAATTTAATACTATCGCAGTTAAACCTGCAGATATATCTTGAACAGTAAAATAACCTTTTTTAAATAAGTCTAAATTTTCAATATTTTTTATTTTATTTAATATTAGAAAATCCATTAAATCTGTTTCTTTATATTCAATATTTCTTTCTTCCAAAAGATTTTTTAACTCTTCTTTATTTGTTTTTAAATTATTTACCCTAATAGTAGTTTTAGGTTTTAAATTAGAATTTTTACAAATTTCTTTTGCCTTTTCCAAGCCATATTCTTTAACCAATTTTTTTACAATCCATTCAGGCATTGAAAAAATAACAGATAAAGATTGTTCTTGTGTAAGATTTGTGCTTTCTGTTGATTGTTTTTGTAAAGTCTTGGTATTATCTAGCTTTAAAATCAGTTCTTCATAATCAGTTTTTTCAACCTTTCTTAAAATTGCGTTTACAAAATTAGCACTTGATGAATGTCCATATCTTTTGGCCAAATTTACACTTTCATTAACTGCTGCTGATTTTGGAATTTTATCTAAAAATATTATTTGATATACTCCCATTCTTAGAATATTTATAATCCATGGAGATATTTTCTTTAATCTTATTTTTGAATATTTTTTTATTATTGTATCTAGTGTTAATTTCCATGTTGTAACTCCATAAACTAATTCTGAAATTAATCCTAAATCTTTATCTGTTAATTGCTTTCTATTTTCATTTATTATTTTGTCTAATACAATATTTGAATATGCATTTTCTGTATCTATTTGATATAAAGTTTTTAATGCTAGTTCTCTTGTTTTATCTATCATTTTTTATTTTCTCCTTTATTCTTTTAAGTGTCCCTATTGGCTATTTGTCCTTTGGAATATTTTTAAATAGACAATTTTTCCACTTTGGTAAACCTTTTTATTTTTTTACTTTGATAATTTTATCATAATATTTTTGCTTTTTCTACATTTTATTTATATTTTTATTTGCTGTAAATACAGTTAAAATTAAATATCATAGAATATAAAAAATAGAAATTCTATTTAAATATTCTATGCTATTATATTGAATTTTTTATTGCATTAATTACGTGTTTTTAATTAATTTTAATGATTATTTTAATTTTTGGTATTTATTTAGCTATTATATACTACTTTATAAATTTTTTATTAATCTATTTTATTAATTTCATCTTCCGGTAATTCTGTTATTTTTGAAATTGTTTTATTGTCTATCTTTTCTTTTTTCATTTGTTTGGCAATTTGTAAATTTTTTTAGTTCATAATCTACTATTTTGTATATTTTTTCTAAAAAAGGGAAATATGTTTTTAAGAATTGGTTTATAGGTTAATCCAATAAAAATCTAAATATATTTAAAGGACTGAATTTATATGGATATTGAAAAACACTTAATCATAACAGGAACTTCTGATGTATCTTGGAAGGATGCAATCGTAAAAACTATTGCTGAAGCATCAAAAAGTATTGATTACTTAACAGAAGTAAAAATCTTAGAGCAAAGAGCTAAAATTGATGGAAACAAAATTTCCGAATATTTTGTTGACTTGGATTTAAGCTTTCAAATTGATTTAAATAGAAAGGAGTCTTAAGTATGAATCCTCTTGAAACAAAGCAAACATATCAAGACTATGTAAATAAAAAATCTCCTAATTCCCCAATATTCAAAAATTGTTTTAATGCTTTTTGGGTAGGCGGATTAATTTGTACAATTGGTCAAATTATATCTAACATCTGTAAAGAAAGAGGATTTGATGTAGCAACCTCTGGAACTATTGTATCTATTATTTTAATTGGTATTGCCGCATTTTTAACTGGTTTAAATTTATTTAATAAAATCGGTAAATTTGCTGGTGCTGGTTCTTTAATCCCTATTACTGGATTTGCAAACTCTATTGTTTCTCCTGCTATGGAATATAAATCTGAGGGTTATGTTATGGGGGTTGGTGGAAAAATGTTTACTGTTGCTGGACCTGTATTAGTTTTTGGAATATCAGCTTCTATTCTTGTAGGAATTGTTTACTTAATTTTCAATACTCAAACTATGACATTAGTGTAATATTTAATTTTAAAATATATTTTTTATAAATATGTATATTTATAAATATTTTTAAAAATATCTGGGTTTATAGGTAAATCCCATTATTAAAACCTAAATATTGTATACAAGGATTGAAATTTTATATGGAAAAGTTAGGAAAACAAACTATTAAATTTAATAATCCACCAACTATAACAGAATGTGCTTCAATTGTTGGTCCAAAGGAATCTCAAGGTCCTCTTGCAAAATATTTTGATCAAACATTAGATGATGAGTTTTGGGGAGAGAAAACTTGGGAAAAAGCAGAAAGTAAAATTATAAAAGAAACTGTTAATACTGTAATTAATAAATCTGGTATTTCTTCTGACCAAATTGATTGTTGCTTTGCAGGTGATTTATTAAATCAATGTATTTCTTCTAGTTTTGGTTTGCGTGAATTAAATTTACCTTTTTTTGGTGTTTTTGGTGCATGTTCAACATTTGTTGAATCTATGAGTTTAAGTGCTATTTGTGCTGAAAGCTTTGCCGAAAATGTTCTTTGTGCTACTTCAAGTCATTTCTGTAGTGCTGAAAAACAATTTAGATTTCCACTAGAATTAGGAAATCAAAGACCACCATCTTCACAATGGACTGTTACTGGTTCTGGTGCAGCTATTATTTCAAAATCTGGTGAAGGACCATACATTACACATATTACACCTGGTAAAATTGTTGATATGGGAATTAAAGATGGTAATAACATGGGAGCTGCTATGGCTCCTGCATTTGCAGATACTATGATTACTCACTTTTTAGATACTGGTAGAAGTCCAAGTTATTATGATTTAATTATTAGTGGTGATTTAGGTCATATTGGTAAAGAAATTGTTATTGATATTGCAAAATCTCAAGGCTATAATATCAAATCAAATTATAATGATTGTGGTGTACTTATTTTTGATAAAAACACTCAAGATACTCACTCTGGTGGTAGCGGATGTGCTTGTTGTGGTACGGTTTTTTCTGGATACCTATTTAAACAATTAAAAGAAAGAAAAATTAAAAAGCTTTTATTGATTGCAACCGGTGCATTAATGAACTCTACAAGTTCTCAACAAGGAGAAAGTATTCCTGGTATAGCACATGCAATTAGTATAGAAGTTTAAAGTTTTGGGTATATCTTCTATAAAACCCAAATATATTTCAAGGAGTTTGCTTATGAATATAGATTGGATGAATGTATTTAACTGGATGTCTTTATTAAAGTGTTTTGTTGTTGGTGGAATTATTTGTGTAATTGGCCAAATATTAATTGATAAAACCAAACTAACACCTGCTAGAATTCTTGTTATTTTTGTAACTACTGGTGCAATTTTAGGTGGGCTTGGAATATATCAGCATTTAGTTGACTTCGCTGGTGCTGGTGCAACTGTTCCTTTAACTGGTTTTGGTTATAACCTTGCAAAAGGTGCTATTGAAGGTATTAAAGAATCTGGTCTTGTTGGTGCTTTTACTGGTGGTGTGAAAGCTTCTGCTGGTGGTATTGCTGCGGCTGTATTTTTTCGGTTATATTGCCTCTTTAATTTCAAAACCAAAAATGAAAAAACAATAACAACATTCTTTAAGACTTATATAAAAACTATTACGGCATAATTTTTAATCAATGTTTTTAGTCCAAAACTTAGATATTTTCTAGTTTAGGACTTTTTTTATATATTCTATTATTTAGAATACAACTTATTATAGTAAATATGATTACTATTAAGTTAAATGTTGCTGATATATATATGTTATTCAAATAATAATATATAACCCATATTAAGTTTGAAATAATACTTCCTATACGAATTTGTTGTTCATTTCCAAACCATAATGTAATTACTGAAATAATTGCTGTTACGCATGGTAATAAACTAAACAAATCTTTAAATGTAACTATTCCTACAACTATGTGTAACATTAAACAAAAGAAAAATACAAAATTTGTTTTATACTTTTCTCTAAAAGTAAAAAGAAATGAACGCAACGTTATAAATATTGTCGTGAGTGATGCTTCTCCTAATCCTGCAATATTAAAAAGAATTAAACTAATTAAATTGCTTATAAACATATTTATCAACATATTTCTCTTGTTTTTTAAAAACATTATATATATTGAATATATTACTTGTATTATTTGTATTATTATCATTTTTCTCCAATCTTTTTTTTCTAATTTTAATTCTAAATTAAATTGGCTTACATAAATTTATTAATTACTTTTACATAACATATTATAAAACTTTAAATTTTACAATATCTGAAATATTAAATTTATATACTTTTCATTTTTATTATTTATTAGCAAAAAGAGAGCATTATTAAATGCTCTCTTTTTACATCTCCACTAAAAAAATTAAATAAAATCATCCATTTTATCAAATGATTTTTATATGAATCTTTTATATTATTTCTAACTAAAATATTTTGGTGCCGGTGGTGGGACTCGAACCCACACGCCATTACTGACAACAGATTTTGAGTCTGTCCCGTCTACCAATTTCAGCACACCGGCATATACAAAATTGTATGCTAATACATATTAGCATACAATTTTTAAAAAGTCCAGCATTTTTTCTATTTTTTCCAAAATTGCAAATTTAAAATTTTATTATAACTAACCTAACTTAAAGATTTACCAAAAATTATATTTTAACAATCTCATTTAATTTATGTGTAATAAATCTTTTTGAATTATTCCTCATCTATAATATCATATTCATATACATTTATATTTTTAACTATAAAATCTGAAAAGTCATCTTCAGGATTTTCAAAATCTGCCATCTTAAAAGTTGTCTTCTCTTTTAATTTCAAATTTAATTTTGAAATATCAAAAATCATTTTTGTAGATAAATCCATTCCTACTGGCAAAGTTTTATTCTGATTGTTATAAAAAATAATATTTGTAAATCCTAATCCTTTTGTTCCTTGTTTTACATTAACTTTGTACAGATTAATTTCTTGTTCTTCACCTTTTATTACTTCTTCTATTTCTTTTTCAGGATTTATATTAAATACATTGATTTCTTTTTCATCTAGTTTTTGGTTTTCTGTTGATTTATATACACTCAAATTTTCTGGAATTACTATTTTATTTAATGCTTTCATTATATTTTTTATTACTAATTCCAAAGATAATCGATATCCCAGCTTTTTAGTGTTTTGGTTTACTTCTAAAATTTCAAATTTATCTCTTGGTAGTTCTCTGTGCTTTTTATTATTTATTTTCTTTATTTTTCTGTTATCTTCTATAACTTTACCAAATATATCATATTCTTTTTCAGATAAATCTTTTTCTTGTTTTTCCTCTTCTTTTATTTCTTTTAGATTTCTTTCTAATTCTACTGGAGTAATTTTACTTGTTTTTATTTTATTTAATGTTCTTAATATATTTGTAGTAGCTATAAAAATGCTATCTTCATCTGCTTTTACTAAATTCTTTCTTTGTATTTTATCCATTTTTTTACCAAATTCTTCAAAATCTTCTTCGTAGTCAAATGTCTTTTCTATTTTTTTGATAATATTTACATCTTCCGCTTCTCCTTCTGGTAAAACAGCTATTTCATCTTTATTGCTATATTTCCAAAATTCAAAAATACTCTTTTTATGATTATCAATTTCTTCGATAAATTTAGTTGCATTTTCTATTTTCTTTTGCATATTTTTATTTTTCAATTTTAATGCATTTACATCCATTAATAGATTTTTCATTTGTGTTTCTAATTTTTCTAATTCTTTATAACTTGTTATTAATTCATCTAAAGTATAGACTTTTTTAATTGGTATTTTCTTTTTAGCTTTTTTGGCTGCTTTTTCTATTGTATTTTCAGCATTTTTTTGAGCAGATAATTCATCATTGTTTTCTATTTCTTTTGTTTCACTAATATCTTCATTTTCTATTTTTTTACTTTTCTTACTATATTTAAAATAATATTTTACTTTTCCGAAAAATGATTTTTTGCACTCTAAAAATGTTGATATCTGTTTTTCTTTTGCTAAATATTCTATTTCTTGAAGAGATGCTTTTTGTTTCAATTGTTCTAATTTTTTTGTATATTTTCTAATTTGAATTTTAATTTCTCTTCTTCTTTTTATTCCTTCTTTATATTGTTCACGTATAAACTGAGACATTTTTTCATATATAATCTCTTCATTTTTAAAATAAAATTTCAATTCACCATTATTACCTATATCAGTTCTAAAATCATAATAGTGTGGCAATTCCGTTTGTAATATAAATAACGCTTTTACCAGCTTATAAAAAGAATTTGCTTGCTCTTTATCATTTAATTCTACTTTATATGTTGTTCTAATTTTTTGATATACATTTGTTTCTCCAACTATTTGAATAGATAAATCTTCATTTTTATCATATACTTCATAAATTAATGGCCAATCTTTTGTAAACATCCATAAATAATTTTCTAAATCTTTAAACTCATCTCTTTTTAAATATTTATTAGAATATTGAATATTACTAATTGGAACAAATATTTTTGAGTTTTTGTTTTTTTCTATCTTCTTTTTTAATAAATAAAAAAATGTTGAATAATCAGTATCTTCTGTTGTTACAATCATAAAATATTGATCTGTATTTTCAGCATAATATATTTGCCACAAATAATTTCCTTGGAACTTTACTTTAAATGGTATTTTTTTATTTAATTTATTTTGTTCTTCTTCTATTTTTTCAATATCTTCTATATTTACTTCTTTTAGCATGTTTAAAAATGTTGTATATTTAAGCAAATTTTCTTCATTTTTATCATCTAAGTATTCTGCTAAAGGACTTGCTTTTCTATATTTTTCTTTTAAATCATCTAATCTATTTGTTGGAGATATTAAAATTTGAATTTTATCTACTGGAACATATCTATATTGTCTATATTGTTTTTCATCACTTATTCTAGGTAACCTATAATTTAATGCTTCAAATCTTTTTAAGGATTCTGGTATATTTTCTAAATCCAATTCTAAGTATTCTAATTTTTCTTCTATTCCATTTATACTTTCTTTTCTTTTTCTAGGCAATGACCTTACCTCCTATTTTATAATACTGTAAAAATTTTCAAATTCATATCCTTGTTGTTGTAGATAGTCTATTACTTCTGGTAATGTTTCTACTGTTACTTTTTTTGCTTGTGAGTCATGCATCAATATTACTATACTATTTTTTCCTTGTGTTGTCTTTTGTAAATTATTCATTAAGTACTCTTTTGTTGGATTTTGTTTTTCAGAATCTCCTGTAAGTGCATTCCAGTCTACATGTGCTATGTTGTTTTGTTTAAGTATTTCATTTGCTTGTTTCTTTATTTCAGCATACTTTCCACCATAATATCCACCTGGAAATCTAAACAAATGAGAATTATACTCTGGAACTTGAATTGCATTAGCTACTACTTGATTACATTTATTAAATTCATCTAATACAGCTTCTGGTGATGAATATATACTAGAATATACATGTGAATATCCATGATTTGCTATATAATGTCCTTCTTCATATATTCTTTTAACTGTTTCAGGCATTCTTTCAACTTGTGTTCCTAATACAAAAAAAGTTGCCTTTATGTTTCTTTGCAATAATAAGTCTAATATATCTTTAGTGTTAGTTGATGGACCATCATCAAATGTTAAAAATGCTCTTTTTGCTGTTTCTGAATGATATATATTTTTTATATTTTCTTTACCTTCTTCTGTTAAATTTGGAATTCTTGATAATCTTTCTGCTTCTTTTTTTTCTTTTTCTATTTTTTCTTGTTCTTCTAATTGTTGCTTATATGCAATTACCTGTTCTTCATATTTTTTTGATTTTTTTACTCGAATTGAAGTATCTACAATATAATAAATAGTCAGCATCAATGTAATTACTAATATTGTAGCAACTACACAACTTAATATAATTCTTTTTTTATCTACATATTTTTTCATACTATATATATTATAGCCCTGATACTGACCTTTATTATAAAATAATCCCATCTATTTCATCCTCTTTATATTTTTATTTTTTCATTACTTGTTTTATATATTCTATTTCTTCTTCTGTATTTAATCTCATAAAAATTGGTTCTCCCTTTTCTATTACTTGTAAATTTTCTAATTTGTCATATTCTTTTAAACTATCCCAAGTTTTTAGTTTTTCATTATTTGCACCAATTTGTCTTAATATATTTTCTGATGTTTCATTCATAAATGGTTTTATTAATATTGCAATTCTTCTTAAGTTTTCAATTAAATGATACATTGATGATTTTAGTTCTTCAATTTTTTCTTCTTTTGCAAGTGCCCATGGCATCGTTTCATCAATATATTTATTTGTTCTTGCAACTAAATTCCAGATTTCTTGGATACTATTTGCAAATTCGAAATTTTCAAATAATTTTTCAAATTTATCAATTTGTTCTGCACTTATTTCTTCTATTGTTTTGTCAACATCATTTGGTGTTCCATTATAACTTGGAACTTTTCCTTCAAAATATTTGTTAACCATTGATACTGTTCTATTTAATAAGTTACTTAAATCATTACAAAGTTCAAAATTATATCTTTGTACAAATTCTTCTGGTGAAAATAATCCATCTTGTGATGTTGGCATCTCTCTTAATAAGAAATATTTTGTTGCATCTAGTCCATATCTATCTATTAAGTCTTCTGGATATATTACATTTCCTTTTGATTTACTCATTTTTCCGTCTTTCATCATTATCCAGTTATGTACAAAAATTGTTTTTGGTAATGGTAAATCTAATGCCATTAAGAAAATTGGCCAATAAATTAAGTGGAATCTTGCAATATCTTTTCCTACTAATTGTACATCTGCAGGCCAGTATTTTTTGAATAATGTGTCATCATCAGACATATATCCTAGAGCTGTTAAATAATTTGTTAATGCATCTAACCATACATATATAACATGTTTTGGATCTTTTAAAACTTTAATTCCCCAATCAAATGAGGTTCTTGTTACACATAAATCTTCTAGTCCTGGTTTTATAAAGTTATTTATCATTTCTTGTTTTCTATAATCTGGCTTTATAAAATCTGGATGTTCATCATAATATTTTAAAAGTTTATCTGTGTATTTTTTCATATTGAAGAAATATGCTTCTTCTTTCATTGGAACAACTTCTCTACCACAGTCTGGACACTTTCCATCTACTAATTGTGTTTCTGTAAAAAATGTTTCACATGGTACACAATATAATCCTTCATACTCTCCTTTATAGATATCTCCTTGCTCCATAAATTTATCAAATATTTTTTGAACTATTTTTGTATGTCTTTCATCTGTTGTCCTTATAAAATCATTATATTGTATATCCATTTTTGTCCATAGTTCTTTTGCCATATCTGCCATTTTATCCACATATTGTTGTGGTGTTACTCCAGCTTCTTTGGCTTTTGTTTCTATTTTTTGTCCATGCTCATCGGCTCCTGTTAGCATGAATGTGTCTTTTCCTCTTAATTCTTCATATCTTTTTATTGTATCAGCAAGTACTGTTGTATATGCTGTTCCTATATGGTATCTTCCACTTGGATAATATATTGGTGTTGTAATATAAAATTTGTCTTTCATTTAATCCACCCTCTCTTGATTTTTTCTTGTTTATGTTATCACATTTTTATGCTTTTGTCTAGAAATTTTGGGATAAAAGAAAATTATAATTTTTCTTGATTTATGTAACCTTTGATGATATAATATTTTTATAATTAATATTTTCAGTAATATATTAGGAGGTATGTATATGTCCGAACAAAGTCAGCGGGAAAAAGATTTTACTTTTAAACAAATCAGAGAAGAATGGAATATCGAAATAGTAACTACAATTGAAAATTGTAAAAAACTTTCTAAAATGGTTGATATGCCATTTACAGATATGCCAAACATTATGATTACATATAATAATAAGCTTGTAAGTTTAGAAAAACAATTTTTAAAAGCAGGTATTGATTTTTATGATTCACTTCATTGTGAAAGCCGTTTTGTAATTCAATTTGAATTACAATGTATAATTATTTCTGCTCAAAATTGTATTTCGTCATACGTATCTTCTCTAACAATTTCAAAAGAACAATATGATGATTTTGTAAATTCCTTTAAAAAACCATCTCTGTTTGATCAAGTATTTAAAGGTAAAAAGTATGCTCCAAAAAATTCTTTGCTTACACCTGAGCAAAAAGCTGATGCCAAATCTTTTATGAATAAATATATTGAATTAAATGATTACATTCAAAATTTTTCTGTAAAAGATAATATTGCAGAAGCTCTTCAGCTTTATAAAGTTTTTGCTTTGGCAAATGGTGTAACAGATTCAGACCTTGAAAAAAGGTTTGAAAAAATTGCTTATGAAATTAGTTTAATTGATTGACTTTAAACAATTTCCATGTTTTTTAAAACGCATCCTTGATTTGGGATGCGTTTTAAAACTATATTCCAACTTATTAATTTAACTATATATATATATCTTGTATTAATATATTATTTTAACTGGTATTTTTTTATTTTCTGTTGTTCCATCGCCTAGTGCTCCATAATCATTACATCCCCAAGTCCATAAATAGCCTTCTTCATCTATTACTAAACTGTGATAATATCCTGCCAATATTCGTTTAAACTTTGTTTCTGCTAATATTGAAACTGGACTTGTTTCATATTCTTTTGTTAGATTTTCGCCTTTGCTTGTTTGCTCTACCATTAAATCTGATATTGCTAATTGTAATTTTTCTTTTGCACTACTTATAGAATAATTTTCTTTTTCTTGTTTTGCTCGTGCAAATAACCCATTTTCTCCTGTTAGTGTTGCTATTGCTACTCCTGATAAAATCAATAATATTATTATTGTTATTACTTATGCTATTAATGTTACTCCTTTAGCATTAATTATTAAACTTTCTTTAACATTATAATTTTTTGTTTCCTTTTGCTTTCGTACTTCTAATTTCATTTTTTCCTCCTTCTATTAACTTTTTAAATTTTTAATAGCACTATAGTGTGTAATTATTAATACACACTATACCATAAAACTTATTATAAAATTAATAGATAAAGTTTTTTATTTTAAAAATTTATTTTTTAGCTCAAGCCTTTACTTATTTATATACTCTTGAACTAATATGAAAGGGATGAATTTCAATGAAAAAATTTAATAGTTGCAGAAATATTGTAGGAGAACTAATAGAAAAACATCGAATAGAAAAAAATATTTCTAAAACAGAATTATCACATAAATTAGAATTATTGGGCATCGAACTTGATAGATTTGAACTTTATAAAATTGAAACCGGCAAAAAAAGTGTAAAAGATTTTGAACTAATTACACTATGTATGGTTTTAGATATAAACTTTGATGAATTAAAAAATATTATAGATAATTACATTCAAAATCCTGATTAAATTTAATTTATAAAATCTTCTAAAAAAGCATTATTTTTATATGCTTTTTCTTTTTTACTTGTCCCCTATAAATACTTGTGATATAATTCAATTGATTTATCAAAAAAATAGAAATATATATAAAATTTAAAAATCACATAATTATTTATAACTTTAAAAACTAGAAAGGAACGTAATTTATATGAAAAATTTTTTTATTATTTTAGCAATGAAAATATTAAATTTTATTTTAAAAATATGTCATAAAAATGGAGGAAACCTTTTAGGTAAAATTGCATTTGATTGGAATCCAGAAATATTTAAACACTTTAAAGTAGGTTGTCCTGTAATTGCTGTATCTGCAACAAACGGCAAAACCATGACAAATAATTGCATTGGTTACACCTTAAAAACTGCTGGATATAAAGTGGTAAGCAATGTTGAAGGTAATAATATGGAAACTGGTATTTTATCAACTCTTTTAAAAAATTGCACACTAACAGGAAAAATCAAAGCAGATTATTTAGTTTTTGAAGTTGATGAAAGCTATATACCAGTAGTATTCAATGATTTCAAACTTGATACATTAGTAATTTTAAATTTTTTCCGTGATCAATTAGACAGAAATGGTGAAGTAGAATCATTAATTTTAAGAATTAATGAATTTTTAAAATCTTATACTGGAAATTTAATTTTAAATAATGATGACCCTAATGTCGCAAGACTTGGAAATGCTAATCCTGAAAATAAAAATGTGTATTATTTCAGTGTGGATAGATATGAATTTGCAACTGATAAAATAAAAGAAGCTGGAGAAGGCAAATTTTGTCCATTCTGTAAAACTAGATTAGAATATGATTATTATCAATATTCGCATGTCGGAAAATTCAAATGTCCTAATTGTAACTTTGGGGACAATGAAATCTACAAATTGGCAAGTAATGTAGATTTAAAAAATAAATGTTTTGATGTTGACAATATAACTTATAAAATACGTGGAAATAGTATTTATTTAATTTATAATTACACTGCTGTAATTACTGCTTGTAGCTTGTATAATATTCCTACAGAATTTGTAAAAAAAGCTTTATCAAGTTTTGCTTTAAATAATGGAAGGCTGGAAGAATTAGAAATAAATGGCATAAAGACAATTATTAATTTAGCTAAAAACCCTACTGGCTCTAATGTTAGTTTACGTATTTTAAATGAAGATGACGAACAAAAAGAATTACTTTTTGTTTTAAATGATAATATTGCTGATGGCTTTGATGTTTCTTGGATTTGGGATATTAACTTTGATGATTTAAATAATGTTTCAAGAATAATTACTTCTGGTAAAAGAGCTTATGATATTGCAATTAGAATTAAAACTAGTGGATTTGATTCTACAAAAATTGAACCTTATTTAGATATATCTGATGCAGTAAAAGCTTTGTATAAGACTAATACAAAAAAATATGTTATTGCAAATTATACATCATTACAGCCAACAAGACATGCTTTAAAAGCTTTTAATACTATGTCTAATAACATTGAAATTGTTCCTTATACAAACAATATAGAACTTAGTAATGAAAGTACTAAAAATTTCGACACTATTCGACAAGAAAATGAAACAAATTCTCTACGTCCCAACAACTGTCTCAAAATTTTGTATTTGTACCCTGATATGTTAGAACTTTATGGGGATTATGGTAATATTCAAGTGTTAAAATATAGACTCGAAGCTCGTGGCTATACTGCTATAATTGATAGATATTCTATTGGTGATGAAGCTCCTAATTTCTGTGATTATGATATTGTTTTTGCAGGTCGGTGGTGCTGATAATGAGCAAAGTATTTTGGCTCAGGATTTAGTGCAATATAAAGATAATATTAAAGAGGCTGTTGATAATGGTGTATTCTTTTTATTAATATGTGGTGCTTATCAGTTATTTGGTAAATATTACAAGGGTGTTGATGGAAATCTTATTCCTGGTCTTGAAGTTTTTGATTATTATACTGTTGCTAATCCTGACAGAAAAAAGAGATGTATTGGCAATATTGTTGTTGAAACAATTTTAGGAAATGATAATTTTAAAACAAAAGTTATTGGTTTTGAAAATCATGGTGGACAAACTTTTGATATCTCAAATTCTTTTGGTAAGGTTTTATTTGGTAATGGTAATAAATTTGGAGATTCAGAAGAAGGATTTTTCAAAAATAATGTTATTGCAACTTATTTACATGGTCCTCTTCTTTCTAAAAATCCTGAACTTTGTGATTATATTATCAAATATTGCTTAGATAGAAAATATAATGAAAATATTTCTTTAGAATCTTTAAATGATGATTTTGAAAATTTATGCAGAAATCAATTATTAAATAGATTTTGTGGTCAATAGAGTTTATCTCCTTGATAAAATTTTCTAAAAAAGAAAAGGTATATAAAGTTTAATCTTTACATACCTTCTCTTTTTTTATTACAATATAGTTTCCACATTATCCAATTGAATTACAGGAACAGATTTAGTATTATAATTTTTAGCCACCATTAAAGTCAAAAAACCATCAAGTAAAAATGAATTTTTATCAATTATAATTGGATTTTTAATAATTCCATATTCTTTATAATATTTTTCTAAAGATCTATACCGCTTCTTTTTGTAATCATCAGTAAGGCTAATAACATTAATTATATCTGTTATTTCCTTATTTGTAATCCATTCATTTGGAATTTGATATAACCCTTTTTTTCTTATTCCTTCCTGATATTTTTTTAAGCACCTTTGATAATCCTTCTCAAGACCTATAGACTTAGATTCCAAAAATGTAATATATTGTTGAACTGTCATATTTCCTTTTTCACTATTACATTCTTTACATGCCGGTGCTAAATTATTGGTAATTGTTGGACCGCCAAAATTAACTGGAAACATATGATCTATTGTAATTTCTTCTTCTAAAACTTCTTTCCCACAATAGCTACATTTATCCTTTCCTTTTAATTGATATGAAATTTCTACCATTAATATTGAAAAATTAACTTGTCTTGTGAGTTTTAAGATTCCATTCTCAATGTATGCTTTTTGTCCCTTCCGCTCATCTTCCATTGAAAATTCTTTTGGTAATTCAATATTCATTGCATTTACCTCACTTTCTTGAAATAATAATTTGCTTTTAATTTATATATAATATTTACTTTAAACATGATACCATGATTGACATAAATTGTCAATTTCTATTAAAAAAGTTCATTGAAAAACTATTTACTAGCTCCCAATGAACAATGTACTTTACCTATATTGAATTTCTTTAACTACTTTTCCAGTTTTTAAACTCTCTTTAACATCTAAAATACGCTGATTTGATGAACCTCTAAATTGTAGTTTTAAATCTTTTTTATCTTCTTCAAATTTTCCATCTACAATAACATCAATATATTTTAGTAATTCTCTTGTTGTTTCACTATTTTTAGCCATCTTCCCCATTACATCATTTTCAAAATCAAAACCTGTATAACACCATATATTTTTATTTGGAAATTTTTCTTTTACTTTTTTAACTAATGGTAATAATCCTTCTTGATTTTTAGGTTCTAACGGTTCACCACCCAAAAGAGAAAGACCTTCTATATAATCATGGTCCATATAATCTATAATTTGTTGTTCTTCTTTCTCTGTAAATTCTTTTCCATAATTAAAGTCCCATGCACATTCATTAAAACATCCTTTACAATGATGATTACATCCACTTACAAATATTGAAACTCTAACTCCTTCTCCATTTGCTACATCTATTTTTTTAATATCTGCATAATTCATAATTTTCTTCCTCAAACGAAAGGGAAAAAGGGAAAAGGGGACGTTCCTTAAAATTCCCTCCAAAATGGGAAAAAGGGACAGTCCTTTTCTTTCTTAATATTATATAATTATTTTATAAAAAAGGGCTGTCCCTTTTTCCCATTTTGGAGGGAATTTTAAGGAACGTCCCCCTTTTCCCCTTTTTCCCTTTTCTCCTTTTTTCTTTCTCTTTCTATTTTTAACTACATATGTAATACACGTTGTTTTATTTCTTTAGTCTTTCCTGCATTCCAGAAATTTTCTCCTAAATATCCACATGTACGTCTTACAACATTCATTTTGCTATGGTCTTTATTGCCACAGTTTGGGCATTCCCATTCATTATCATCATTTATGATAATTTCTCCATCAAATCCACATACTTGGCAATAATCTGATTTTGTATTGAATTCTGCATATTGAATATTGTCATAAATAAATTTAACAGCTGTTTCCAATGCTGGTATATTATTTTGCATATTTGGTATTTCTACATATGATATTGCTCCACCTGTTGATAAATTTTGGAATTCACTTTCAAATGATAATTTATCAAATGCGTCTATTTTTTCTCTAACATCTACATGGTATGAGTTTGTATAGAAGCCTTTGTCAGTTACATCTTTAACTGTTCCAAATTTTTCTTTATCTATACGTGCAAATTTGTAACATAAACTTTCTGCAGGTGTTCCATATAATGCAAATCCGATATTTGTTTCTTTTTTCCATTTATCAACTGTTTCTTTTAAATGTTTCATAACTTTAAGTGCAAAATCATGTCCTTCTGGTGTTGTATGTGATACACCTTTCATAACTTTTGTCATTTCATATATTCCAATATATCCTAATGACATTGTTGAATATCCACCGTATAACAATTTATCGATTTTTTCCCCTTTTGCAAGTCTTGCGATTGCTCCATATTGCCAATGTATTGGGCTTATATCTGAGTGTGTTCCTAATAATGCATAATGTCTGCACATTAAAGCTTCTTTACATAGTTCTAGTCTTTCATCTAATAATTTCCAAAATTTATCTTCATTACCTTCTGATACTAATGCAACTTGTGGTAAATTAATACTTACAACACCTTGATTAAATCTTCCTTCAAATTTATAGTTTCCATTTTCGTCTTTCCATGGTGATAAGAAACTTCTGCATCCCATTGGACTAAATACGTTTCCTTCATAATTTTCACGCATTTTTTTAGCTGATATATAATCAGGATACATTCTTTTAGCAGAACATTTTACAGCTAGTTTTGTTAAATAATCGTATTTTCCACCTTTTAAGCAGTTATGTTCATCTAACACATATACTAATTTTGGAAATGCTGGTGTTACATAAACTCCTGCTTCATTTTTTATTCCCTCATATCTTTGTCTGATAACTTCTTCTATTATCATTGCATTTTCTTTGATATATGGGTCTCCTTCTTCAAGGTGTAAGAATAATGTTACGAATGGAGATTGACCATTTGTTGTCATTAATGTATTAATTTGATATTGTATTGTTTGTACTCCGGCTTTTAATTCTGATTTTAATCTTTCTTGTACAATATCTTCTATTGTATCATTTGATAATTTTCCTTTATATTTTTCTTCTAATTTGTTCTTATATTTATTATAACTTTTTCTTAGATATTTTCCTAAATGTTTTAAGTCTACTGATTGTCCACCATATTGATTACTTGCTACTGCTGCTATAATTTGTGTTGTAACAGTACATGCAACTTGGAAACTTTTTGGAGTTTCTATTAATTTTCCATTCATTACTGTTCCATTGTCTAGCATATCTCCAATATTTATTAAACAACAATTAAAAATTGGTTGTACAAAATAATCTGCATCATGGAAATGTAAAACACCTTCTTTATCTGCCTTTACAATTTTTTCTGGTAATAATAATCTTCTTGTTAAATCTCTTGATACTTCTCCAGCAATGTAATCTCTTTGTGTAGAAGCTAACAATGTATTCTTGTTAGAATTTTCCTCTGCCAATTCTTTATTTTCATTTCTTATTAATCCTAAAATTGATTCATCTGTAGTATTTGCTTTTCTTACTAATGCTCTATTATAACGATATACAATATATTTTTTAGCTAATTCAAACTTGCCTTTTTCCATAAGTTGTTCTTCTATTATATCTTGAATATCTTCTACTAACATTCTCTTTTTATCTAAGTCTTCAATATAATTAATTATTTCTTTAATATCTTCCTTAGATGCTTTTTCTCTTCCTCTTACTTCTCCATTAGCTTTTTCAATTGCTACTGCGATCTTTTGTCTGTCGTAATCTACAACTCTTCCATCTCTCTTGATTATTTTCATTTTGCATTTCCTCCTTCAATTTTTATGTGTTTATTATATATCAAGATTGTAGTTTTTCTGTTGCAAATGCAACAAATGTGAAAAAATATTTTTTGATATTTTTCTTCTCGCTTGTCTCTAAGATTAAAAGTTTTATTACAAATTTATTACAATATTTTTGTTGCAAATGCAACTATTTTGTTGTATAATGCTGAAAATAACATTATATCCGGGTATAACAATAATATGTATGATCTCATTACATATATTTATATTCTATTTTATAATATAAGATTACAAAAAGGACTGATATTAAAATGAATTCTAAATTAGATACAGAAAAATTTTTAAAAGATTTTACACAAAATTGCAAAAGCATTCAACGAAAAACTTTAAAAAAAGGACATACTATAACAACTTATATAGAAAAAAGAAATCAGATTTGTATCTTATTAAGCGGTGAAGCTGATTTAGTAAGATATGATTTAAATGGTGATAAAACAATTATTGAACACTTTACTAAAAATGACATATTTGGCGAAGCTTTTTACATTGTTACAACAAATAACGAATTATCTGTTGAAGCCAAAAAAAACTGTGATATTTTATTTTTTAGCTATGATAATATTCATCAAAAGTGCAGAAATAACTGTAAATTTCATCAAACTCTATCTGAAAATTTTTCTTCACTTATCTTAGAAAAAATAATGCTTTTAAATACAAGAGTTGAAATTTTAACAAAGCGTTCTATTCGAGAAAAATTACGTGGTTATTTTAATATTTTATCCACAAGAAATTTAAGTAGAACTTTTGCTTTACCTTTTTCTTTAACAGATTTAGCTGACTATCTAAGTGTAGATAGAAGTGCTATGATGAGAGAATTGAAAAGTCTTAAAGATGAAGGTTTTATTAAAAAAACTGGAAATAAAATTACTCTACTTTATAAGTAGTAATAACATATGAATTTACAATTTAATAGTTTTAATTTTATTTTGTTGAATACTCCTAAACAATAATATAAATAAATATGCGGGCTTTAAAATATTATGACTAATACAAATGTCATTATTAATGCCCGCTTTTGTTCTTTATTTATTTACCCTATATGGAGGAGACAATTTACTAATTCCAAAACATCCTCCTGCAAACAATAGCTCTCCTGTTTTAGGATTAACTTCTAAAGAATTTGTTTCAAATCCACCTTGTCTTCCTTGTTTTATAATAGAATTTGTTGTATTACTCGTTATTACTTGAAAAGACTTTCCACCATCTACAGAACGATATAATGCACAATCATTTAAAAATGTATTTCCAGCTCCACCGCAGTAAATTATATTAGGGTCAATAGGGTCAACTGCAACTTTAGCAATGCTATATCCTCCTTTTAAATTTACAGGTGCCCTTTTATATTCTTTAACATAACTATTTAATACACATTCTATGCTACCATCTTTTATTGATGTTTTATACAAATATCCACCCTCACAAGCAGCATATACTACTTCATTTTTCCAATCATATGCAACATCCAATATATGTACAGATGCATATTTAGAATTTGGTATAAATTCTGTTTTATTTACTTTTTGCCATGTGTTTCCTTCGTCATAAGATACTACAATATATTTTCCAGTTTCATCCATTCCATATAATTCTTTTTGACCTTTTGGATTATGTGTATAAACATTTATACATCCTTTCATTTTAGCCCAAGTATGTCCTCCATCTTCACTTCTTAAATCACATGCAAATAACACTTTTGGATTTGTTGGTGATTGATATGATGATTCTATTCCTGCATTTATATTTTCTTTTGTAAAATACATTCCTGTATCTATAATTGTTTTTCCACCATCAAATGTTATTTTTAATTTTCTTGAATCATGCCATGCATCTGATACTCCAACAAAATATGTATTTTCATCTACTGCATATCCACCATAACAGAAGCCACCCCATCTATGTCCTGACATACTAATATATTTCCATGTTTTTCCTCCATCTGTTGTTACACAACCATCATAATCTTGTGAACCAAAATATATAATATTTGGATTATAAACATTATAATGAACATTTCCTCCACTTAATATTCCTGTAATTCCATTACTATCCCATTTAAATGTTTTTCCACTATCTACACTTGAACTTGCATAATCACCTTGAGTATGTATCCATACTTTATTTTCATCAATTGGACTCCACATAGGAATGCTCATTCTATTATTGTAAGGCATAAAACTCAATTCATCTGATAATGTAGAATTTTTCCAAGTTTTTCCACCATCTGTACTATAATATGGATAATTTTGATATGTCCCTTGCCTATCTATTAATATCATTTTGTTTGAATTAATTGGACTTACTTTTATATTCATTGGTCCTTTTGTTGGATATGAACTTGACTGTATTTTATCAAAATTTCTCCCATCTTTTGAAATATATGCACCTTCATTATTACAGTAATAAATATTTATTTTTTGGTCTTTTTGTGCTATTAAATCAAATCCAGTAATAGAGTCATCTACTATTTTTTCAAAATTTTCTCCCTTGTCTGAACTATAATATATTCCATCTTTTCTTGAAACATATACATCACCTGTATAAGGGTTTATTTTTATAGTTCCATCACTTAAATCCGAATTTATAAGGTTCCACGTATATCCACCATCTGTGGTTTTATATAATCCTTTCTCATTTTCTTCTAAATAATTATCTTCTAACTCATATGCTGTTGACCAATATGCAACCATACATCTATTTTTTTCTTGATTGTATGATGATTCGTCATAGGCAATTGATTCTCTTATGTCTCTATGTCCTTTTACTAGCATCATTTTAGTAAATTTCCACGATTTTCCTCCATTTTCTGAAATATATAATCCATTTGTATTAAATGGTGAACTATTTATTCCGACAGCTACTACATATGATGGATTTTTAGGGTCTATCGAAAATGCTCCTACTCCTCTTGATTGCAATCCTGCATTTGATTGTTCCCAATTTTTACCTCCATCTTCAGAACGATATATTCCACCTACATCTGTTCCATATAATAGTAATTTGCCGTCTTTACTTATTGCCATTCCAATTGGCCATTGACACCCTTCTCCTCCTGTTGTTACTCCTTGTTTTTGTAGTAACTCCTTTGAAACCATTGGCACAGCTGACCATGAAGTTATATTAGTTACATTATTTTTATCATATGGACATTCTTTTTGTTGTTTTATTAATAATGATAAATCTATTATACTTAATTTGTTATCACCATTCATATCTGCTTGTTCTAATGATGTTATATCTTTTAATTTTATCAAATATTCTTGCATTATTTCTATGTCTTCATCATCTATAACAGAACTTTGATTTATATCTCCAACAAATATATCTGTTTTTGCAAACACTGTTCCATAGCTAATTAATATTCCTCCAACTATGAACATTATCATCATTTTTCCTATTTTTTTATTTCTATGATACAATCCGCCTGATATTATACAAGATATAACAGCTAATATAATGCCAATAATTAATATACTAGTGCTTTTACCCGTTTTTGGAAATATACTTGGTAATTTTTCATCTTTATCTTTGTTTTTTATTGTATTATCTATGTTATTTTCTTTTTTACTTATATTATTATTTTCTTCTGTAGTAATTGTATTTTCATTTTTTTCAGTTTTATTAGAAGTACTATTATCTTCTGAATTACTTGGTTTATCTTCTTTTATTGAATTTTCATTTATTTTTATTGATATTTTTTGTACTAAATCTTCACTTGTTACTTCTTCATTTTCATTTGCTGCTACTATTTCTTCTATTTTTATTTCTGTATTATTAACTTTAGCATTATTCTTAGATTTAAATTTTACTTCTAGTATATCTTGATTTATTGTTTCTTGCTTATTTATTATAATAAATTCTTTATTATTTTTATTATATTTTACATTCTCCCAGCCATCTTTTGTTTTAAAATTACTTTGTTCTAATTCTTCCCAAATATCATTATCATAATTTATTTTTGCTTTTAAAGCATTCATATTGTTTTCATTATTCATTTTTAAAATAATTGATATTTCCTCACCCTGTTTTATTTCTGTTTTGTCTACTTCTATATTACATTTAAGTGTTTTATTTGTAGCTTGTATATTGCTATAAAATAGCAAAGAACTTGCCAGAATGATTATTGTTGTTATCATAAAAACTATCTTTTTTTTCATTTTTTATTTCCCCTAAATTTTATTTTTTTATATCTTTATTTTACCATAACATAATTTACTTTTCTACAATTTTTTATAATATAATAATAAATCGTACTTTAAATTTAATTCTTGCACACAAGAAAACTAGCCAACAAGTAATCCTCATTGACTAGTTTTAATTATGCTCTTGGATGAGCTTTTTGATATATATTTTTTATTCCTTCATCTTGAAATTGCATATAAACTTGAGTAGATGAAATATCTGAATGTCCAAGCATTGTTTGAATTGATTTTAAATCTGCTCCATTTTGTAATAAATGTGTTGCAAAAGAATGTCTTAATACATGTGGTGTTATATCTTTTGTTATATGAGCTTGTTCTTTATAATATTTTATTATCTTCCAGAACCCTTGTCTTGTCAATCTTTGACCATTAACATTAACAAATAATGCTTTTTCTTCATCATTTTTTAATAAAATTCCTCTTGCTTGTTCTGTATATTCTTTTAATGCCTTTAATGACATTTTTCCTAATGGTATAATACGTGGCTTATTTGCATGTCTACAGTTTACATATCCTTCTTCAAAATTAATATCGTCAATATTTAATGATATAATTTCTGTTACTCTCATTCCTGTAGCATATGCAAATTCTAACATTGCTTTATCTCTTATTCCTTTTAAGTCAACATCTTTTGGTTGTTCTAATAATAATTCAACTTCATTTGATGTTAATACACAAGGAACTCTTTTATCTATTTTTGGTGATTGTATATTTTTTGTTGGATCTTTTTTTACTTTTCCTCTTTTTACTACATATTGATAAAATGATCTAATTGATGCAATACATCTTGAAATAGTAGAAGGTTTTTTTCCTAATTCTTCTAAATATTCAATATAATTTGTCATTACTTCTTCGTCTACTTTGTTATATGGAACCTCGCAGCCTTCGATATATCTTCTGAATTGTTTTAAATCTCTTTTGTATGATTGTAATGTGTTATTTGATAATTTTTTATCATTTTCTAAAAATTCAAAAAAAAGTTTTAATTGTTTCTCCATTTTCCCCTACTCCTAATTCAAAATATTTTATTTACATAAACTAACATATGTTATATCAAACTATTTAAAAAAAGTAAAGAGATTTTTAAAAATATTTTACAATTTTTTTCAATAAATTCGTGGAAATTAAAATTTCAATTACTGAAGCAAGACATAATACTAATAACATAATTAATGAAAAAATTGTATGTCTGATAATTTCTATTTTTATGTTTTCTTTATTTCTATCTTTTACTATTGATTTATATAATTTGAAGGCACTAACTGCTATTGCTATAATTGCTGGAATGAATAATAAATTTTGTAGAACTAGCGAAACTACTGTAAATATCATTCCCCTTGAAAGTCCCATAACTATAATAATTGTAGAAATTGTATATCCCAAACAAAATCCCCTATATAATACAATTCCAAAAACTATGGGTATTCCGTATTACTGTTGTTCCAAAAAACCACAGGGTAATTGCTAACACAGTGTTTTCTAATATTGCTGTTTTTAACATAGTTCCAATTTTCAAATTTTCCGTATTTTTTAATTTTTCTATAAAATTTGTTAAATATGAACTTACTTCTGTCATCTGAGACTCTGAAATATTATTGATAAACATAACTCCTAAAAATAGTCCTATTATGAATATTAATGTTACTATTATGTATTCTTTGCTGTTGTTTTGTACATGTGTAAAAATTGTATCTTTTATTGTTAATCTCTTGTGTTTTTTCATTTTCTCCCCCTTGTATCTATTTAACTTTTATACATAATGTGTATTCGGTAAGGAGATTTTTAGAACAAAAAAAGAGAAACTCTGATTTTTCAAATTTTCTCTTTTTTACCTATTTAATAGAAAAAAGCTGACATTAATAACATTTATAATTATTTAAACTTTTTAAAGTCCTCGTCTTTGTTCGTGCACGAAATTTGCTTTGCTAATTTCTGTGCACTGTATTTGTATTTTACTTTTAATTTCATTTTTCTTAATGTATGTCGTAAACAATTTAGCTAACATCCGTCCCTATGGGACATTTTTGTCCCACAAGAACCGTCCCCCTGGGACAATTTTACCATAGTTTCCTCCACCACCAGATTGAACTTTTGCATTTCCTGTCCTTGCTCGTTCTATTGCTTTTGCAACTTTTGAACCAACAACTGCTTCTATATCATCCTCTGATAATTTGTGTAATATATTCATTTCTGTTTCAAAATTATCTAATAATTTTTCTATTGTTTTTCCACCAACTCCAGGAATAAATCCTAATGGAACTTGGTATATATATGGTGGTCTATTTTCTGGGCTTTTTGTTTCTTTTTTATCTTTTATCAATTCTATTCTATCAAAAACTCCAAATGTCACATTTTTACTGCCACATTTTGGACATACTGAAATTGGTTCTTTTGTTTCTATTGTGCTTTGGCAATCATCACAATAAGTTCTATGGTATTTTCCTAGTTTTGGATCTAACCCATAATTTGCCACAACTTTTCTTCCATCTTCATTTTTTAAAGCTTTTACAACTTCTTTAAAAGATATATCTTCTACTTGCATTTTGTTGTACTCTCTAGCAATTTTAGGCAATGAATGTGCATCTGAATTTGTTACAAATGTTTTACTTTCTAATTCAGAAATTTCATCTGCTAAAAATGTATCTGAACTTAGTCCTAATTCAACTGCAAATATTTTATCATATTTTTCTTTAAAGATATTTTCTAATCTATCTGTACAATTTCCATAATAGCTTTTAAATGGTGTAAATATATGTGCTGGTATTAAAATTCCATTATATTTTTCTACTATATCAATCAATTCATATCCTGATACATTTGACCTTTGAGTACTTAATGTTATATTTTTTATGTGTTGACTCATTTCATTTGAAAATCCTTTTATGTCTTTTAAATATGGAAAGAAACAAATATTATGTGCTGCTCCACATTTTCCATTTCTTCCTACTTCTGATGTTTCTACTTCACTTCCTAAAAGTATGCAGACTTTATCTTTATAAATAATTCCTCCACCTTTTAATTCATATGCATCTCCTGTTTTTAAAAATTTTTCAATATCTTCTATTACATATGGTGATGCACAGTCTATAATTCCTACTACTTGAATTCCTTTTCTTTTTTCACATTCTTTGGCTATATTAGCAAAATTCAAACTTTTTGCTGCTGTTATTTTTATTGGTTTCCCATTTTCTGCTCTTCCTATATGAACATGTAAATCTGCAAAAATTTCGTACATTTTATTCCTCTTTCTTTCTTAATCTTTTATTATCAATTTTCCTTTTATCTAATCTTAATATAATCTAATTATCATTCTTTCTTATTTTAACTCTTACTATTGCCTCTAAGATTCTGTTACATCGTCTAAATTTATATTTTGTTTTTTCAAATCCCCTAAAAGTTTAATTGTGGTTTCCTCTGTAAACATCGCTCTATTTTTATTTTTATTATCTTCATTAAACATTTGACTTTCAATATTCTTATATTTTTTATTTAATAATAAATCAATTTGTGTTTCGTATTCTTCTACAACGTTTTTTATAAAAGTTATTAAATCTGTATCTTCATTGTAGAGTTTTACCAATTTTTTTAGAGCTTTAATTTCTATTGAATCTTTTATATTTATTTCTTGAAGTAAATTAATAAATTCTTCAAAAGTTTTTGCATATCTATTATATTCATCTTTTAAATTACGATGTTCTAATAGTACAAGTGCTTCATCTGGTTCGAATCCAATTCTTTCCGGTCTATCTAGCAACATCCCACCAAATTGATCCACTAACTCTAAGACATCACTTTCTTTTTCTCTTGGCATACTACCACTATATCGATTTACTTCTTCACATATTTTACAAAATCTTTTATCAAATCCCAATGTTCTTAAATATTTTGCACTGTTCTGTGTATATAATTTTATTTCATTTTCATTTCTTGAATTTTGTATTTTCTTACACCCATACAATAAACATGCTGTTAATATTAAATTATCATCTAACTCTAAGTGGTTATATTTTAAAAATAATCTTGCTAACTCTGTTTTAAAAATTACTGATTTGTCGAAAAATATTTTTTCTTTTTTAGCTAAATAATATGTAATTTCAATTTTTGAACTTAAATTTTTTTCGTTTAAAATATAATCTGCAAATGTATCCATTTATATACATCCTTCCATTTTTTATTCATTCGTACCTATTAATATTCTAAATCTCGTTTACAATATAATACAAATTTATTATAAAATACTTACTTGCTTTTTTCAATAAAAAATGTCGAAAAAAATATTACATTTCTATTACATAGTTATAAACTTTTTATTGCATTTCTTGCTAATTCATCACAACGATTATTATACTCATTATCACTATGTCCTTTAACTTTTATAAAATTAATTTTATGTATTTTTGTCATTTTATAAATTTCTTCCCATATTTCTTTATTTTTTACAGGATCTTTACTTGCAGTTTTCCAATTATTCTTCTGCCAATTATATATCCAACCTTGTGAAAATCCATTTACAAGATATGCACTATCACTATATAGTTCTACCTCACATGGGAATTTTAATAATTTTAATCCTTCTAGTGCTGCTGTTAATTCCATTACATTGTTTGTTGTATCTCTCTTTCCACCAGAAATTTCTTTTTTTATATCTTTGTACATAAGAATTGCTCCCCAACCTCCTGGTCCTGGATTTCCTGAGCATGCTCCATCTGTATAAATTACTACTTTTTCCATTTATCTATCTTCCTTGTATTATATATTTAGGTTTTTAAAAGGTTACCTATAAATCCTTATATAACAATTATTTTGTGCTATTTTTGTTTTTGAAAATAAATTCCTATATTTTATTGACTTTGATATTATAACTAGAGTATAATATTAATAGGAAATGGCAAATCCGTTAGATACGGTTTTGCCAGAGAATGCTTTATAAACCATTCATCTCCGTCAAAAGTAGAATGGTTTATTTTTTATTTATGTAGTTGCTCATTTATCCAGTTCTTATACAGAACTGACATCAAGGCAACGTTTAATGTTAAAGAAAACATTAAAGATAATATTAAAAATAGTATCACTTTAAACATAAACATACCACCTCTCTTACGATAAATCGTATAATATTGGGGTGGCAAAACCGTTCCACTAATTATCAATTTCCTATGCATATTATTTTACAATATTATCTTTAATTTGTCTATAGTTTTTATAAACATTTACTAATTAGTTTTAAACTTAATTTTTTTTAAAAGACATATACATTATCAAGCAAAGAAAGGAGAAAATTTCATGAGCAAAGTCTTAGGAGTTATAGCCGAATATAATCCATTTCACAATGGACATCTATATCATTTACAAAAATCTAAAGAATTAACTAATGCTGATTATACAATTGCTATAATTAGTGGAAACTTTACACAACGTGGTTCTACTTCTGCTATAGACAAGTGGGCAAAAACACAAATGGCATTAAATAATGGAATTGATTTAGTTATTGAACTTCCTGTTTTATATTCAATTTCTAGTGCAGAAAATTTTGCAGATGGAGCTATTAAAATACTTTCTTCTTTAGGGATAGTTGATTACCTTTCTTTTGGTTCAGAAACTTCTGATATTCATCTATTAAACGATATTTCAAATATTTTATGCGATGAACCAAAAGATTTTAAAATTGCATTATCTGAAGAATTAAAATCCGGATTATCTTTTCCTAAAGCTCGTGAAAATGCATTAATTAAATGTTTTCAACTAAAAGACAATATATCTTCTTTAAAACTAAAAAATAATAATTCTGCAATTAGAGACATTTTGTCTTCCCCTAATAATATTCTAGGAATTGAATATTTAAAGGCTTTACACAAACGTAATAGTTCTATAAAACCTGTTTGTATTTCTAGGTATGAAGCTGATTACAATAGCACTACAATTACAAATAATATTGCCAGTGCAACTGCTATTAGAAATCTTATTCTGTCAAAAGATTATAATACTATAAAAAATTTAATACCCACTAGTTCATATTCAACTTTAATTAATTGTTTAAATGAAGGTCATATTGTTCCTAGTTTAAGTTGTTTTGAAAAAGAAATTATTTACGTATTAAGAAAAATGGATATTGAAGAAATTGCAAATATTCCTGATGTTTCTGAAGGATTGGAATACACTATAAAAAAAGCAGCTAATTCTTGTAATAATCTTAGTGAAGTTATAAATTTGATAAAATCAAAAAGATATACTTCTACTCGTATCCAAAGAATTTTATTGTATGCTTTACTTGGAATTACTAAAGATGATATGGAAATGTCTAAAAATGTTTTACCTTATGTTAGAGTTCTTGGTTTTAATGAAAATGGAAAATTTCTTCTTTCAGAAATTTCTGCCAAAAATCCTGATATTGCATTAATTACTTCTGTTAAAAAGTTTGTTGATAGTAATTCTGATAAAGTTTTACTAAATATGTTTGATAAGGATGTTTTTGCTACTGATGTTTATTCTATTGCATTTGATAATAATTCTTTTGGAAATTTAGATTTTACAAATAAAATTGTAAAAATTTAAATTATAGGAATCTTAGAAAACTTTCAAAGTTTTCCACCACAACTATTGACTTTCAGCTATAAAAAAATTGGTATTTCCTTTTAAGGATATATACCAATTTTTTTATAATTTATACTAATAAAATTTTTATATTCTAATAACTAATAATTTTTTCTATTTTGTAACCCATTTTACAAGATTTAGATTCTCAGAATCCAATATCATTTCATGTTTTGGCATTATTCTAAATGTATACCCATAGTTTCCACCTGTTTTTAACTCTATTTTAGTTGTAAATTCATAAGTTTTTTTCTCATCGTCTCTGTTTGTTAATTTCATTGGAATAATACTTACATTTTCAACAATTCCATTATCTAATATTTTTCCGTAATAACATTCTGCAACTATATTTTCAATATCGACATTAGGAAGTTCAACTTCACATTTTACCTCAATATTATTTCCAGCATCAATTGTTATATTGTCTAAATTATTTTTTTGTGTTATTTTAATATCTTTCCAATTAATATATAAATTTTTCTTCCATAAATTAAATTCTGCTACATTATCTACATTTTCATAATATTTTTTTGTTAAGTTGCATAGTGGCATATATAAATTATTTGTATAATCTGCAAGCATTCTTGAGGTGCTATATTTTCCACCTGTTGTAATGATTGAGTTTTTCATTATTTTAATCCATTTTATTGATAATCCATTATTATCTTTTTCATAATAAGTAGGTATTATTTTAGATTCCAATGTTCTATATAAGCTTTGGCTATCTGCTATATCTTGTTCTTCATAAGAGTTGTATTCTGCATTAGTTCCAATTGTCCATCCATTTTCTTGATTATAGCCTTCAGCCCACCAGCCATCTAATACACTAAAGTTTATAACTCCATTTACAGAAGCTTTTTGTCCACTAGTTCCTGAAGCTTCCATTGGTCTTCTTGGATTATTAAGCCATACATCTACACCACTAACTAAATAACGAGACATTGCTATATTGTAATTCTCTAATACAAATATCTTTCCTTTAAATTGTGGCATCATAGAAATTTCATGAATTCTCTTTATTAAATCTTGTCCTTCTTTATCTGCTGGATGTGCTTTTCCTGCAAATATTAATTGCACTGGTTTATTTGAATCATTTAATATTTGTGTAATTCTTTCTAAGTCTTTAAATATTAATGTTGCTCTTTTATATGTTGCAAATCTTCTTGCAAATCCTATTGTTAAAGCATTTGGATTTAACTTAGATACTATTTCATTTATTTCCTCATAACTATATCCTGATCTTTTTAATCTATTTGTTGTGCTTTCTTTTACTAAATCTAATAATCTTATCTTTCTTTCTTGATGTATTTTCCATAATTCTTCATCTGGTATGTCATTTATTTTTGTCCATGTTTTATCTTCTTGAATATGATCTTGCCAATATGGCATCAAATATTTGTTATATAGTTCTTTTAATTTTGGTGCAAGCCATGAACATGTATGAATTCCATTTGTTACATATGTAATTGGAGATTCATTTGCTGCAATTTCTGGCCATACATCACCAAATAGTTCTCTTGAAACAGCACCATGTAATTTACTTACTCCGTTTTTCTTTCCAGCTACTTTAAGTGCTAATATTCCCATATTAAATCCTGGTTCTAATTCTTGACATGGTTTCATTCCTAATTTTAAGAATTCTTCTCTATCAAGTCCAATTCTTCCCCAAAAATCTTTAAAGTATTTTTCAACTAATTCAACTGGGAATATGTCATTTCCTGCTGGCACTGGTGTATGAGTTGTAAACACTGTTTTAGAACTTGCTATATCTTTTGCTACTGCAAATGATACTTGTTTTTCTTTTATTATATTTTTAATCAATTCTAAAATTAAAAATGCTGAGTGTCCTTCGTTCATATGATAAATAGTTGGATTTAGTTTTAATACTCTTGTTAATAAATTTGTTCCACCCATTCCTAAAACAATTTCTTGTCTTATTCTCATTTCTTGGTCTCCACCATATAATTTTAAAGTTATATCTCTATATTCTGGTTTATTTACTTCTACATCTGAATCTAAAAGATATAATGTTACTCTTCCAACTTGTATTTTCCATACTTTTAAATATACATTTTCATTTTGGATTTTTACATAAATCATTATATCTACACCATTTTCATCTTTTACTGGTTGAATTGGTAAATCACTTATTTCCAAATCTACATATTCATTTTCTTGTTCTCCATAACCATTAATTTTTTGATGGAAATACCCATTTTTATATAATAGTCCTACTGCTACTAATGGAATACCTAAATCACTTGCAGATTTTAAATGGTCACCTGATAGAATTCCTAATCCTCCCGAATATATTGGAATTGTTTCATCCAATCCATATTCTGCTGAAAAATACGCAATTAAATCTTTCTTATTTTCTGGATATTTATTAGCAAACCATGTATCTTTACTATCCATATAATCTTCAAATTGTTTTGCTAATTTATCATATTCTTTTAAAAATTCTTGATTTTTTTCAGCTTCTTCTAATTTTTCTTGTGATACTAGCTTCAAAAATTTTACTGGATTTTTTTGACAGTTTTCCCATAAATCTCTGTCTATTTTTTTGAATAGTCTTAAAAACTCTGTGTTCCAAGACCACCATAAATTATTTGATATTTCTGATAATTTTTCAATCCTTTTTGGTAATTGTGGATTTACTATTATTCTATTGAATACGTACATTTTTAATTCCTCCTATGTATTTTAAATTTCTTTTGTTTATTATATATATATTATTTTAGTCTTTATCTAATTCATCCTCTTTATTTTCTCTTTTTGACTTTTTTTGATTTTCTATATTTTCTTTGGCTTTTTTCATTACTAACATTCTTTCGAATTTTTCAAATGCTAAATCATAGTCACTTTTTTCTTGTATTGAACTCAAACTTTCTTTAAATTCTTTTACTTCCTCTTTTTTTGTTTTAGATTGTACTTCTTCTATTATACTTTCGTTATTAGTTTCTTCCATTTTTGTTCTAGCTGATTTATTTTCCATGTTGTAAGCTTTTTGTGCTTTTTGCATTCTTGCTTGAGCATTTTCTTCATGTTTTGGCATTATTGGTTTCTGACTTAAAATAATATTTTTTATATGCGCTCTACTTGATACTATTTTTACATTTTCTTTTTCTTCATCACTTTTTTTATTATCTAATTGTTGCATTTTTTCTTTTAATTTATCTTCAAAAAATTGTTTACCTTTTTTATCTTTTTTTAATTCTGTAAATGAAGAATTTTTATCATTTTCTCTACCATAATAATTCACTGGCTTTAAATTTTCTATTCTACCTACTTTAGATATTCCTCTTATAATCATTCTATACATAATCTCCTTTTTTATTTCATAAATTTATTATACTGATAAAATTAAAAAAGTACAAGTATTTTTTTCAAACTTGTACCTTTTTATTTATTTTTTTATTTATCGTTTTTAATTCCTATTAAATACATATATTATTCATCTTTACTTGTATTAATTTTTAATAACTTAAATATTTCAACAATAATTATTGGCGCAAAAATTAAAACAATTAATTCTAAAATATTTTCAGTTGGTAGTATTGGAATACTAAATATTTCTCTTAATCCAGGAACAAGTAATATCACAAACATAAGCATTGCTGAAACAGCTATTGCTCCAATTAATTTCATATTATTTCCTATTCCTGTTTTAAATATAGATTTTTTATTATCCCTTACATTAAATACATGGACCAATTCTGAAAGTGCTAATGTTACAAATGCCATAGTTTGACCTACTTCTATTTTAGATTCATCTAATGTTAATCCATCTATTGGTACATTTGTTGTTGCTAATCCTATAATAAATGCTGCTAAAGTTAATCCTCCAATCATAATTCCTTGATAAATTACTCTCCATGTCATTCCTTTTGTAAAAATTCCTTTTCCTGGTTTTACTGGTTTTCTCTCCATAATATCACTATTCGCAGGATCAAATGCCAATGCTAATGCTGGTAATGAATCTGTTACTAAATTTATCCACAAAATATGAATTGGTAATAATATTTCTAAATGATTTATATCTGTTATTCCAAACCATTTGCTAAATAGTGGTGTGAGTAACGTTGCAAAAAATAGTACTACTATTTCTCCTACATTACTTGATAATAAAAATTGAATTACTTTTAATATATTGTCATATATTCTTCTTCCTTCTTCTACTGCTGAAACTACTGTTGCAAAATTATCATCTGTTAATATAACATCTGCCGCTTCTTTTGCTACATCTGTTCCAACAATTCCCATTGCACAACCAATATCTGCTTTTTTAAGAGCAGGACTGTCATTTACACCATCTCCTGTCATCGCAACTATTTCGCCATTTTTTTGCCATGCAGTAACTATTCTAACCTTATGTTCGGGAGAAACTCTTGCATATACTGAATATTTTCTAACATTTTTTTCTAGTTCTTCATCACTCATTTGTTCAAGTTCTGAACCTGTAATTGCTTCATCTTCATTTTCTAAAATTCCTAATTTCTTTGCGATTGCTGTTGCAGTAATCTTATGATCTCCTGTAATCATAACTGTTTTTATTCCTGCTGTTTTACATTTTTCAACAGCTTTTTTTGCTTCTTCCCTTGGTGGGTCAATCATTCCTACCATACCGATAAAAATTAAATCTTTTTCAATATCTATCATTTCTTCTTTTGATGGTTCATAATCAAGTTCTTTATATGCACATCCTAAAACTCTTAAGGCTTCCCTTGCCATTTCTTCATTTTTTTCTCTTATTTTATTTATATATTCTTTAAGTTCTTGATGTTTTTCATTGTTAATTTCATATGAGCTACATCTTTTTAATATTTCATCTATTCCACCTTTTGTGTATACAATGTATTTACCATTCACCTTGTTTACTGTTGTCATCAATTTTCTATCTGAATCAAACGGAATTTCTTGCACCCTTGGCATTCTATCATATATACTTGGGTCAAAATTAAGTTTAAATGCCATATCAACTAATGCTGTTTCTGTAGGATCACCTGTTAGATTTCCATCCTGAGATATTTTTGTATCATTACATAACATATTAGCATATACAAGTTTTGTTAATTCTTCATCAATCTCATCATCTTGAATATTTTCAGCATCCCTTATTGCTCCATTCCAAAATATTTTTTCTACTGTCATTTTATTTTGCGTTAATGTTCCTGTTTTGTCTGAACAAATTACTGTACTACTTCCTAGTGTTTCTACAGCTGGTAATCTTTTTACAATTGCATTTTTCTTTACCATCTTTTGTACTCCAATTGCAAGTACAATTGTTGACACTGCTACTAATCCTTCTGGTATTGCTGCTACTGCTAAACTTACTGCTGTCATGAACATACTAATTGCTTCTTTTCCTTGTAATAATCCTAGTACAAAAATGATAACACATATAATTATTGCAGCCATTCCTAATGTTTTTCCCAATTGGTTTAGTTTTTGTTGTAATGGTGTTTCTTGTTTTTCTGTTGAATTTATCATTCCTGCTATTTTGCCTACTTCTGTTGTCATTCCTGTTTCTACAACAATTCCTTTTCCTCTTCCATATGTTACTAGACTTGATGAAAACAACATATTTTTTCTATCTCCAATGCCTATCTCCTCTTCTTGTATTACATCATCTATTTTTTCAACTGGAACTGACTCTCCTGTTAATGAACTTTCTTGCACTTTCAAATTAACTGCTTCTATAATTCTTAAATCTGATGGAATATAGTCGCCTGTATCTAAAACGACTATGTCCCCTGGAACTAAATCTTTTGCTGGAATCACTTGCATGTGTCCATCTCTTATTACTTTTGATGCATGATCACTAAGTTTTTGTAAAGCTTCTAATGATTTTTCTGCTTTACTTTCTTGCGCTACTCCTATTATCGCATTTACAATTATTACTATTAGAATTATTATTGTATCTGTTATTCCCTCTCCTTGACTTACTCCTACTATTCCAGATACTATTGCTGCAATTATTAAAACAATTATTGAAAAGTCTTTAAATTGGTCTATAAATCTTTGTATTATAGTTTTCTTTTTTGCTGCTTGTAGTTCATTATAGCCTTTTTCATTTCTTATCTTTTGTATTTGTTCTTGTTTTAGTCCATTCTCTCTATTTGTGTTTAATTCTTTTTCGACTTCTTCTATTTTTTTGTTGAACCAATTTTTCTTTTCCATATTTTTCATTCCTTTCAAAATAATGTTTATTTAAGTATTTTTATTTAAAAACATTCACAACTCAACATTTTTATAATTTCTTCTATCAAAGTCTTACTTTTTATATTTTTTACTTTTCTGCCTTATTTATACAATGTTTTTTTCAATAAAAATGAGACTTTTAAAGAAAAATTATTTAATAATTTAATATTACTAATTTTTCTTTAAAAGTCTCACTTACTTTATTTAATTTATTTTAACATTTTTGTTACTACTAAAATAAATTAAAGTATTAAGCTTACTAACCAGATAATTTCTTATCGCGACTGTTGATTAGTAATTTTAAGCTACTCCCTTTTAAATATTTATTGCATTATTTTTTCATTATATTAAGTATCGATTTAATAAATTTGTCTAATAACAATGATTGTAGAGTTTTAAATTTGGTGAACCGAACCGTTTAACAAACGTAAAAGGTTCAGTTACTAATTCACTCTTTATATCTTCAATCAAGTCAATCGTTAAAGTAATTGGCTTGTTTCCAACATTACAGATTATAACTAATTCATTTTCATAAACCAGTATTGAGTTGACTAGCATATCAACTAGCACTTTTCTGTAACTATCATCTAGTATATTACCATCTTGTAGTCTTGTCAAGAAAAATTTGATTTCTTTTTCAGAAAGTTTGAATATTTTTGCCATTTCTAGCATAAATTGACTTTGTGTTTCTTGAAGTTCTATCTCATTTTGTGTAATTCTTTGACTTATCATATCTATGTGTTGTCCATTTTCTAATGCTTCCATTAAGTTATCTATCTTCTTGTGAAGTTGTTTCTCTTTCTTTTCTAGGCTTTTAATCACTACATTTGAGTTATTTTCCTTTTGACAAGTTTCGTATATCTTTTTAGAGATTTTTTCAATGTTTTTGTCTGTTAAAAGTGATTTGCATTTTTTGACAACTAAATCTTCAATATAGTCCTTTGATATAGTTCTATTCTTGCAATTCGTATCATTGCGTTTAGTATCTCGATAATATCTATACATTTTTGAAGTTTTAGAGTTTCCGTGATACACCTATATATTTACTACCACACTTTCCACAGAATAGTTTTCCAGTTAGTAGGTATCTATCTTCTGCTTTTCTAATTCCAGGAGCATGTTTGTACTTCTCTCGAACCTCTTGAACTTTATTAAAAGTTTCAATGTCAACTATCGGTTCAATAGTATTCGGGAATTCTTTTTCTCCATAAGTTGTTGTCCCTATGTATTTCTTATTTTTGAATAAATTTTGTAGTGAGTTTTTGTTAAAGGGTTTGTTTCTTCCATTTTTATAGCCATTTTTGTTAAGAAAATCTATAATTTCTACAACTGGAATATCGTTTGCTCGCATTTTAAATATTGCTTGAACAATAGGTGCTGTGTTTTCATCAATGACAAGTTTCTTTTTCTTGTACGTGTCAAAATTTTGTTCTATAACACGATAACCTAGTGGGACAGCCCCACCATTATACAAGCCTTTCTCTGCATTAAGTAACATATTTCTATTTACTTTTTGAGATAATTCAGCCGAATAATATTCTGCCATACTTTCAAGCACACCTTCCATTACTATTCCAGCAGGGTCATCAGAAATATTTTCTTTTGCAGAAAGAACTTTGACTCCGTTCTTTTTTAGTTTAGCTTTGTACTTCGCACTATCATAACGATTACGTGCAAATCTATCAAGAGAGTAAACAAGTATTCGACTAAATTTTCCTTTTGAACTATCTTCTATCATTCGTAAAAATTCTGGTCTGTCATCAGATTTTCCCGAGATAGCCATATCAATATACTGTTCGACAATATTATAACCAAGCCTTTCAGCATATGCCGTAATTTCTAAGATTTGAGCCTCAATGCTAGTAGCGTTTTGTTTATGTGAGCTATACCTAGCGTATAGACAACAATTATTATTTTCCATTTTCATTATCTCCTTTTCATATAAAATTATTTTGTTTTTAACATTGAACTTATATCTATCTGTAAATTTAGCATTTTGTTCAATATAGAAATTTTTTCTTTTAGCTTTTCAGTTATCTTTTCTCCATATTTTTCATAAGCTTGTGTAACAAAGTCTTGAATTAACCAATGTATATATTCGTTTTTGTTTTCTTGTATGTATTTCTTAATATCTTGACTTGATATAGCAAAGGCTAACATTTCAATTTGTTTGTCATCAAGTAAAATTTCTTTCTCTAATAAATTAACTTCGTTCATAACAACCAATTCCCTTCTTATTTTAGAAATTTTGTTTAATATTTAGCTTGAACTATATAAATTTAAGTAATAATACATAGTCCAAGCATTTTTACTTTACCTACCAATGTTCTCTAATACCATTAAGGAAACTTGCTTGTTGTATCTTCTTGTTGTTGTGTTTCAAATTCATTTAACCACTCATTTAGTAGGTTTTCTATTTCTTCTGTCATAACAAGTTCATCAGTAGTTGCATAATAAGAGTCTAGTTCTTGTATATTTTCTTGTTGTTCACTTTGCATAATAGCACCTCCAATTATTTATATATTGATTTTTGTTCTAATGCACCCTATACGATTACTTGATTATACAGGGTACATTTTACTTGTATAATTCTTTTAACGACAATTTATTTTTATCCATTGTTTTGCTTTCATCATATTTAAATATATCTCTTCTAGTTTATCGTCTATTTCTATTAGCTTATGATATAAATTATCAGTTAAACTTTCCAATTCCTCATATTCTGCATCAAACAAAATACTACCACCATGTAAAGATAAATACTTTCTCATATTTCTTATTATAATTGTCAGCATTGTTATGGTTAATTTTCTATGTAATATATATTTATCTTCTGATGATGTGTCTTCTCTTATGCGATTTTTTTTCTTTATCTTTTCTAGTTCCTCCTCTGTTCTTTTTATGTGATATTTTATTCTTTTTTGTTGTCTTTCAGTTAATTCCATTTTCATATCTTATCTCTCCTTTACATTCTTATTGAACTGTTGATAAGTACATCGATTAATAATATATTCTTTTCCTTTACTATCTATTTTTGTTATAATTTTACTATCAGCATATACTAGGTCAGCTCCTCTTGTTATTTCTTCTAGTTCTTCTTGTGTAACTGTATGACCTTTATTCTTAATAATGCCCCTTGATGTAGTGAATATCTTTTGTCCTGTCTTGTAATATTTGAGTCTAGCACCTTTTAGTATTAACTTACTTGTATTTTCATTTTGTATATCTTCGTTTAGGTCTATATCTGTAAATCTAGCTGAAAAGTAGGCTCCAAGATTACTTACATTTTTAATTTCTGTTATCTCACTAAAACCTTTTGTCCAAGTTTCATTTAATAGTGTTTTGTCTAGTGGTAAATCTTCATTGTCTATATCTTTAACAAGCACGTGTAGGTGTATTGAGCCACTTGCTTGATACTCTGTAACACAGATATATTCTAAACCAGGAAAATACTTTTTAATTTTTCTCCACCATTGCCTAAAATCGATATTCACTTGCTTATAGTCCTTTTGTAAGTTGCCATATGTTAAAGTTATATGTTTCTCGTTGTTCCCAGCACAGAAGTTGTAGTTTATCAAACGTCTTAATGATTTAAAGGTTTTCCTTAGTTCGTTTGGATTTTGATTTCTTGTTTTTGTTTTATTGTATTTTTTAATTTCTCCAGTTTCCTTGTCTACATATTCCGTGCCTGATAGCCTAACAAACCTATTCAATGAAAATGGTGCTTTCTGCATACTTTCAACTTCTACAATGCCATTACCCTCAAATACTTTTATGATTTCTGCATTGCTTAATACTGCAAAAGGCAATTTCTTGACTTTGATTCTGTTGTTGTTTTTAGTTTCCGTTTTTCTCACTCCTTTCTTGATTTGAATTGCACTAAAAAGATAAGTGTTGTATAATTGTTTCAAGTTGAATCTTTAGTGTACCCTAATTATGACACGAAAAAAATGTGCATTAAGATTTGTAAAAAATAAAAATAAATTTGTTAAATTCTTGACACATTTATGAGATAGGAAGTGATACAATGGGAAATCAAAAACATAGTTATATCAATGCTTATGTATTAGCAAAAGATAATGCAAAAACTTTTGTTGAATTTACCTTAAAAGTGAAAAATGAAATAGAAAGTGGTTTTAAAAGTGGAACAGAGTATTTTTATATAGTAGATAAAAACAACAAAGAAAATAATATGAAGTTAAAAAAACTCCCAATAGGAACTATTCTTGTTATTATTTTGAATAATTATAATAGAATAAAAAAAGTTTTAGAAAATCATAAAAATATGATATATAATGCAGAAAAAGAAAGCGATGGCGACTACAAAGATAGTCTAAAAGGATTAAAAGAAGATTTGACAGATATTTCTAAAGCATTATCTATATTTAATAATTTTATTGATAGCTTTACTTTTGATATATATTATAAGTACAATGTAGATTTGTATAATCTAACTAATGAAATAAAACAAAGTGAATATTTTGACCATAGTTCATTTAAACTTAAAGAAAAGTATCTAAAAATAAAGAAAGAAGCAGAAAAATTAAAAGCTGATGAAAAAACTCTCAAAGACTATATAAACACTTTAAGCCTAGAAGAAAAAGCATATTTACAAAGTAGCAACCATTATAAAAATCTACAAGAACAATTTATTTATATGAGTACAGCTCAATGCTTAAAAGATAAATGTATTAGCTTTTTTGATAATTGGTTGAACGAATTTGAAAATATGAAAAAAATTGTAGATAATGCTTTTGTACCAACTTATGAAAATTCTCGATATTATACTTTCTCTGGAATTACATTACAATTACCAAGACCAACAATAGAGTTTTCAAAGTCAAAAAAAGCAAAAGAAACTAAATACAAATACGAACTATCTACACTAACAGATTTTATATATGCTAGTTTATATCATTTACAATTAGAGGGATTAAGAATTATAAAATGTAAGTGTTGCAAGAAATATTTTATACCTACTGAAAATAACCAAGTTAATTGTAATACAATGTCTGATGAAAAAGTAAAAGATAAATATTCTTGGAAAAAACAAGAGTTATCTATAAAATCTACTTCACAAATCTTTTATGATGCAATTTATTCAAGACTTAGGCGTAATCACAAAGAAGAATTTGAAAAGTTTAAGCAAAACTACAATTATAAAGAAAAAATGAAACTGCTAGAACAAAAATATTCAAATGAAGAAGAAATTGAACAAGAACTACTAAAATGGCTAACTGAATATGACAAAGAATTTTTTACAAGGTTTCCCTCTAAAACAAGAAAACCAACAACAGAAAAATATTGGGTTGAATAAAGTCCTAGTCAATAAATACTAGGTCTTTTAATATTTTTATCTAAATTTTAGGAGGGTATTTCTTTTTCTTGACAAATTAAGTTATTATTAGAGTCTAGGCTATAAATACAAAAATGAAAGGAGCAAATTATGAACGATAATGATATTATCTTGAAATTATACGAAACATCATTGGAAGAAACACCAACTACAAAGAATTACAAGAAAAATCTTGAAATTTTAAAGAAAGCAAAACAAGACTTCATAGAACACCTAGAAAATCAAAACGTTGAAAGTTTAGATGAATTATGCAGTCTTGTATGTGAATTAAATGATGACTTAAATAAGCAAATGTTTTATAAAGGGTTATCGTTAGGAATAAAGCTATCTAATTTTAATGTCGATAGTATAGAAGAATAGCATTATTTTTTAGAGTTAATGATATATTCTATAAGCCCCTTAACAATTTTCTTATCTTCTCTGTTGAACATATTTAAGGAATTAGTAATAAATTCATCATCTGTAACAACTTGCTTATCTATCAAGCCATTAAATAGTTCATCAGAGTTGATTTGAAGTGCATTGCATATATCAATAATAGTAGAAATGCTGATACCACTTTCGCCCCTCTCAATTAAGCTAATGAAATTTATACTTTTATCTAGCTTTTCTGCTAGTTGTTCTTGTGTTAGGTTTTTTAACACACGAATTCGCTTGATATTTTGACCTATAACTTTTAATGTATTTTCTTTGTTTTCTTTCATATTATCACCTATTTAGAATTTTACACAAAATAGTAATTTAATATAAGAAAGCAACACTTTAATAAATACAAATAGTACTTGATTAAATAAAGCAGATATAGTATAATGATGGTAGTTTAGTCTAATAAAATATATAACAAGAAAGGAGGAAATAAATATGATAACCACAAATATGTTAATTTTGAAAAGTATATCAAGTATAGTAATACCAATAATCATAATATTACTAATAGTAAAAATATTCACAAATAAGAAAAAAGAAGATATTTCTACTTCAACAGAAAAAAGTAGTTTTGGAGTTAAAAAAATAGCATTAATTTCTATTCCAGCCATAATTGTAGTAGCAGTCATTATTACAATAATTAATAGTTCTCATTCCACATTCAAAACAGCCACTAATTCAAAAGTAGATATAGAAACTAATAATTCAATAGCAAATAATAAAGAAAAAGAATACTACGATTTCATTGATACAAATGATTTTACACTTAAACTTACAGAGCAAGAAACATTAGCATTAGTTGCAAAAACCTTTGGTAAGAACATAAGTCAATTTGAAAAAGCTTCAGACTCTACCAGTACAGAGAAATTTTATTCACTAGATTTTTACGGTGGTTCAATTGTAGTTAAAATGGATTTAGTAAATAATAAAACTAAAAAACTAACCTTTACATATATATCTTTCACAAAATTAAATAATGATGAATTAGCATCAAAAAAAATTATATATATGAGCGGTTTGCTATCTGTTGTTTCAAATAATTCTGATCCAGAGTATATAAAAAATTTAAATCTTGAATTAAAACTTGATACAAATGTAAAAGGATTACATCCACGTCTTGAGTATTCAAGTGAATATGGTTTTTCTATGTCAATAGAAGTAGAAAAATAATAGATACAAAATCAGCATAAACATTACAATAAACCAGTTATTAAGTTAGCTGGTTTTTCTTGTGTCTTAAATTAACTAATATCAGTATAAATCTACAAATAATACAATATCAGTTCATAAGGAGCAACAGTCATTTTTCTAGTTTTAGCCGTAACCTTTCCCACTAAATAGATAAAAAACTCTTAAAGAGGAAATGAACAAGAATAACGATAAGAATAAAAGTAAAAAAGAACTTCTTTAACAAGAGGTTCTTTTCTAAATTATTTTTCATCTAAACGATTTATAACTTTTAATATATTTTCAACACAATTTTCCTCATAAAAAGTAGTATTGTATTTTCTTGCACTAGGAATTTCAATACGAATTGGATCTGAAAATAATTCTTTAACCCACTTTACTTTTCTTACATACCCTTTTTGACCACCAATAGTTCCTATTTTATCATCTCCACTATAATCATCATCAAAATAACCTATTGCTTGTATTACTAAAGTTTGTTTACGAATATTGTATGATTTTAAATAAATAATATCGCCCTTTTTTGCTTTTCTCAATAAATTCATTACTTTTGGAGAAGTGTCCATTGCGTAATCAGTAAAAAATATTCCTTTTGTCATAAGTTCATTGTAAATATCTTCTCTACTATACTTGCCTTTTCTATCATAGCACCAGCCACCACCATACATAATCATATATTATCACTCCTCTTTTTCTTGTAATTCTATCATAAATCTATCAATAATACAATAACAGTCCATAACACTTCTTTAAGAGTTTTTGCATATCAACTGTAACCCTTTCCCACTAAAACAATAAACAACCGTCAAAGGCAATTTTCAACTGAAATAAGATAACTTTAAGATAAAGAATAACCGAATTAGTGAAAATATAAGAAAGTAGGTAATAAAAATGGTAAGAATAATTAAAGAAAATCAAGAGTCACAACAAAAACTTAATTTCTATAAGGCATACAATAAAATCTGAAAGCAAGTAAGGGAAATAATGCAACAAATAAAACAAATAAATAAGTATAGTGATAAGCAAGAAGAATATATGAAATTAACAATAATAGATATATCTCGTTTGTTAGAAGAGGTATCTAATACATTAAAGGAAAAATTAAAGAAATAAGAGATAAAAGGTAACAATAGCTAGTTTAGATTAAGAAAGACTTTAAACAAGTTTTTCAGTTTTAAGCAAAACCTTTTCCAGTAAATAAATAAACAATGCTTGAAGAGAAAATGAACAAGAATAACGATAAGAATAACAATAAGAAGCGGACAAGTAAAATCTAATAGAATAAATACATACATATATTAAGTAATAAAGGTAAGATTAGAGAGAATATAAACAAGTAAAATAATAGTAGGAAATGAAAAAAGTTGAAATGTTTTTAGCTTTGAGAAACTTAATAATCAAGTAAATGAAAAAAACTCACTTGCAAAATCAGTGAGTTTTCATTTTGTCCAATTTCAGTGGTAGGCTTACTGCAAAGCCTCCTACAAAGAAATACATTTTGGTTTTTGGAACGTTTTGGTGACCCCTACGGGAATCGAACCCATGATTCCACCTTGAGAGGGTGGCGTCTTAACCGCTTGACCAAGGGGCCTTCTTGACTTAACTATTTATACCATTTTTTAGTTATTAAGTCAAGTAATTTCTAATATTTCTTTAAGTCTTTCATTTTGTTTTGTTAAATATAAATACCCTATTAATGCTTCAAATGCTGTTGAATACATATATTCCTGTACATTTGCATTTTTTGGAAGATGATGATTTTCTGCATTTCTTCCTCTTCTGACTATGTCTTTTTCTTCATCTGTTAATTTATCATAAATGTTTTTTAATCTTTCAGCTTGTGCTTTAGCTTTCACATATCCTATTGCTTTTATATGTAATTCATGTGGTTTCAATTTAGTTTCATTCACCAATTTAGTTCTAATATATAGTTCATACACACAATCTCCAACATATGCCCATGTTAGTGGTGGCATTAATTTTACTTCTGTTATATCCTTTTTTAATTCAATAAATTCTTCCATACTCTAATTCTCCTTGTTTTTCTGTCCTATTGTTTTTATACTCTTTCTATTGTAATTTTTCCTAATTGCCCATTTTTAAATTCATCTAGTAAAATCCTTGCTGTTTTTTCTTCATCAACTCTGCCACCTGACATTATGCATCCTCTTTTTCTTCCTATTTTTAGCATAATTTCATAAATATTATGATTTTCTGGTTGTTCTTGTGCTAATGTTTGTTCTATAAATTTTTCATCTATTTTGTATCTTTCGCATAATTTTTTTCTATAATTTTTTAATAAAAATTCTGTTAGTTTGTATGCAATTTCTAATTTATCTAAAATTTCTTCTTTGATTGAGCCTGTAAAACATAAATTTAATGCTACTTCTTCACTTTCAAATTTTGGCCATAATACTCCTGGGGTATCTAATAATTCTATTTTTTCATTAATGCGTATCCATTGTTTCTGTTTTGTTACCCCTGGTTTATTCCCTACATTTGCAGTTGTTCTTTTTGCAATTCTATTTATAAATGATGATTTTCCTACATTTGGAATTCCTAATATCATAGCTTTTATTCTTCTTCCTGTTCTTCCTTTTGCTGCTTGGACTTCTAATTCTTCTTTCATACTATTTTCTATTTCTTTTATGCAATTTTCTATTCCTTTTCCTGAATTTGAATCTACTAGCACTGCTATTATTCCTTTATTTTTGAAGTATTCTACCCATTTCTTATTTTGAATGTCATCTGCTAAATCACATTTGTTTAATACTATTATTTTTTTCTTATTTTTTGTTATTTCTGCTATGTTTGGGTTTTGGCTTGAAATTGGTATTCGTGCATCTAATAATTCTATTACAATGTCTACCAATTTTAGGTCTTCTGTTATTTGCCTTCTTGTTTTTGCCATATGACCTGGGTACCATGATAGTACGACTTTTCTAAACACCTTATCTGACTCATTTATATTTTCATTTATATCTTTTTTATTAGCCAATTTATTCACTCCTTTGCTTAATTTATACAACATTCTTTAACATTATATCATATTTTTCTCTTTTTATAAAGTCAATTGCTTCAATAAATTCATCTTGATATTTAAATATTATGTTTATATTACCATTATCATGAACTTGTATATCTTCTATTAATTCATTTATAATAATATTATCTAATTTATCAATATGCATATTCTTTTCAAATTTTCTTATCCATTCTTCATTGCTTTTTATTTTTAATTCTTCAGAATCTAAATTTCTTATTAATTCTTCTTGTTCATCTCCTAAAATTTCATGGTCATCATCATTAATTTTTAATTCTGCATTTATACTATCAAGTTTTCTCTGCTTATCTTTTAGTTCTTGTTCTTGAGGAAACTCTTTTTGACTTTCTACTTTTGCATTTTCTAATTGCAATTTGGTATTATCAAGTTTCTCTCGTTCTAGTGGAATATCTCTTGCTATGTTTTCTAAGCAATTGTTAATTCTTATAATATTACCACCTGCATCTACACCTAAATCAATAGTATAACTAAATTTATTCTTCAGCTTTAATTTTATATTTCTAGTAACAGAATCAAAGCTAATTTCCATTTTGAAACCTCTTTATTCTCCAATTTCTCGTACTTCCATACTCTTTAATAATTGAGTACATTCTAAAAGTTTCTTTCCTGCATCTGCTTTTTCAGAATATTCTTTACCATCAATTATCATTAGAGAAAAACCATCCATATTAGGTTTAGTATATTCTTGTAGCTTTATAGTATCTTCTTCCATTGCAGCAATTTTATTATTTAATCTTGTAATTTCTTCAGGATAATGTTTTAACACTTTATCTTGCAAAGCATACTTTTGATTCATAAAGTTTTGTCTTAATAATTTAAGTTTAGATATTTCACTATCTAAATTAGTCTTTTCTAAAATTAAAGGATTACCTGTTGCTAATGCTTTTATTTCTCCATAAGATAGAGCTTTTTCATCTATATCTTCCATTGTTCTTGCAGGTGTTTTAGAGGTCATTATTTGAGATATAAACTTCTGTTTTTGTTCAACTAATTGATACATATAAGCATCAAATGTCTTTTCAGTAACATAAGAATATACAAATACTTTTTCATTCTCATTTCCCTGTCTTATCATTCTGCCGTTTCTTTGTGTTAAATCGCTTGGTTTCCAGGCACAATCTAAATGGTGTAGTGCAATTAGTTTATCTTGTACATTAGTTCCTGCACCCATTTTTGAAGTAGAACCCATTAACACTCTAACTTCTCCCTGTCTTACCTTACTAAATAGTTCTTTTTTCTTTGTTTCATTATCTGCCTCATGAATAAAAGCTATTTCTTCTTCGGGAATACCTTTTTGTATAAGTTTTGTTTTAAGTTCATTATAAACATCTGTAAATTATTCCTTTTGTTGCTTTCATCGCTTGTCCTACCAAAAATCCTAATGCTCTATCTTTTCCAGCTTTAAAATCTGCTATTGATTGTGTATTTGCTGATAAAACTTGTAATACTACATCTTTTATAGCATTTTCATCTGATATCTGAATCCAGCCTTTTTCTTTTATTATGTCTTTTGGACTTCTTGGATTTTCAAATAATTCATCTAATACTTTTTTGCCTATGCTTGAACTTATTGTTCCTGCATCAATTAGTTCTACTAATTCTGCTAATTGTTCTGCTGTAAATGGAATCTGTTCTGGTTCGATTTCTTTTTCGTTTAATATTCTAGCTATGTCTGAATTTAACCAGTTACATACGTTGCTATCTTTTTCAGATAAGTGTAACTCAGAAATGTATCTTGCTTTTCTGCTTTCTGGCATTTCTGGTAGTTCTTTTCTTATATTTTCAATATATTCATCTGATAATCGTATTGCAACTAAGTCTGGCTCTGGAAAATATCTGTAATCTTGAGCATCTTCTTTGTCTCTCATTTCAAATGTCTGTCCTTCTATATCATCCCATCTGCGAGTTTCCTGTATGATTGTTCTTCCATGCTCTAATTCATTTATCTGTCTTTCTTTTTCATATTCAATTGCCCTTTGTATTGATTTGAAAGAGTTCATATTCTTCATTTCGCATCTTGTTCCAAAAGGTTCATCTTTTTTATGTACTGAAACATTGACATCTGCTCTTAATGATCCTTCTTGCATTTTGCAATCTGATACTTCTATATATTGTAATATTGATTTTAATTTCTTTAAATATCTATCTGCTTCACCACTTGAACGTAAATCTGGTTCTGATACTATTTCTATTAAAGGAACTCCAGCTCTATTTAAGTCTACCAAACTTCCACCTGTAAATTCATTGTGATTTAGCTTTCCTGTATCCTCTTCTATATGAATTCTCAAAATTCTAACTTTTTTAGGATTTCCATTATCATCTTCAATTTCTATATATCCATTATTACATAATGGTTTATCAAACTGTGAAATTTGATATGATTTTGGAAGATCTGGATAAAAATAGTTTTTTCTATCATTTTTACTATCTTGTGATATTGAGCAATTTGTTGCAAGTCCTGCTTTTACTGCATATTCAACAACTTTTTCATTTAGTACTGGTAATGCTCCTGGCATTGCCATACATACTGGACATACATGTGTATTTGGATCAGCACCAAATTCTGTTGGACATGAGCAAAATATCTTTGTTTTTGTTGATAATTCCGCATGTACTTCTAGTCCAATTATCTCTTCATAATCCTGGTTTGCCATTATTTTTTCTCCTATTATTAATCACTTATTATTCCATAAGCATATTTCATTGATAGTATTCTTTCTACTGCATTATCTATCAATTCTATATCTATTTTTCCCGCATTTATTTCATCTAAAACTTCTTGCTTTTGTGCTAAAAAGTCTGATGATATTATCATGTCATTTCCTGCTAATACAGCTTGCACAGCTGTTTCATTATTTTCTGCATATTTTTTTACAGCATCCATTGCTAAGTCATCTGTAATAACTACTCCTGTAAAGTTTAATTTATTTCTTAAAATTTCATGTACATTTTTTGATAATGATGCTGGCATTGTACTATCCATGCATTTTACTATATTATGATTTACTAGTATACATGGAGTTCCATTTTGTATTCCACTTTGAAAAGGTATAAAATCTGTTTGTTCAAATTCTTCCATTGTTCTTTCGTCTATTGCTATTCCTGTATGTGTATCAACATTATCTCCATATCCAGGAAAGTGTTTAAGTACTGATATTATATTTGACTGTTTCATATTTTTTACAATTTCTGCAATGTAATTTGCTGTTGTTTGAACATCTTGTCCTAAAGTTCTTTTATAAATGAATGCATTGGTATTTGATGTAATATCTGCAACTGGTGCTAAATTCATATTAATTCCAAGACTTTTTAGCAATCCTGATTTTTCTTCTGAGTCTTGCAATACTGCATCTATTCCACCTTTATTATAAATTTCCTGTGGTGATAAAAACTTAGAGCTTCTAAATTCTTTATTGGAACTTACTCTTACAACTGTTCCTCCTTCTTCATCTACTCCTAATATCATTTTTATTTTGCTTGCTTTTTGATTGTTTTCAAGCTCAGAAATTATTTTGCTTTTGGTCTTATTATCAAAATCTCTTCCAAATAAAATATAGCCACCGGGTTTTCCATCTTCAATCTCATTTGTTACTCCTGAAGATGGATATCTTGCTAAAAACATTTGTCCAACTTTTTCTTCTAAAGTCATTTTGCTCATTATTTGCTTGACTTTTTCTTTGCATTCAATTATTGAACTGTTATCAGTTACTTTATTATTTTTATTTACTACATTACTTATATAATTCTCATTTATATTATTTGTAGTTTCATCTATTATATTATTGTTTATATTATTTTGTTCAACTTTATTATTAATTATATCAATAGCTATAAATATAGCTACAATTATAAGACAAATCACAATGATTTTTACAGATTTTTTCATCTTTATCTCCAATCATTTTATTTTTTGAATTCTGGTTTATGATTTTGTTTAAATTGTATTTTCTGTTCAAATGTGTAAGCTGCATTTAGTAGTTTAGCTTCACTGAATCTATCTCCTATTAATTGCATTCCTACTGGCATTCCATTTTTATCTACTCCGCAAGGTATCGAGATTGCGGGTACACTTGCGATGTTTATTGAAACTGTACAGATATCTGCTAGATACATTTCAATTGGATTATTTGATTTTGATCCAATCTCAAATGCTGTTGTTGGTGCTACTGGAGTTAATAATACATCATATTTTTTAAAGTTTTCATCAAATTGCTTTTTTACGAATGTACGAACTTTTTGTGCTTTTTTATAATATGCATCATAATATCCTGATGATAATACATAAGTTCCAAGAATTATTCTTCTCTTTACTTCTTCTCCGAAAGCTTCTGTTCTTGACTTTCTGTATAATTCTTTTAGATTTGTAAAGTCTTTTGCTCTATATCCATATCGTATTCCATCAAATCTGCCTAAATTTGAACTTGTTTCTGCACATGCAATTATATAATATGTTGCTAAAGCATATTCAGCTATGTCTAGTGAACATTCTTCAACTTTTGCTCCTAATTGTTTAGATGTAGAGTCTTTTTCATCATGTCCTGTTATTATATTTAATAACATTGCTGAATCTCGTACATCTTTTGTGATGGGTCCAATTTGATCTAGTGATGATGCAAATGCAACTAATCCATATCTTGAAACTAATCCATAAGTTGGTTTTAATCCTACTACTCCACAAAATGCTGCTGGTTCACGTATTGATCCTCCTGTGTCTAAGCCAAGTGCCCATGGTACCAGTTAATTCCGACTGATGGAAAACTTTTTGGACTATCATCTTTTTTCTTTTCTGCTCTCATTTTTCTTTTTTGATACATATCCATTTAAATCACTTCCTTTTTTCTTATTTTATAGGTTCCAAATACATTACTTCCTTACCTAACTTTTTAGCATACTCAATTTCTTTACTTGTAGAACTTCCAATATATCCATTAACATTAATTACATAAATGGCATCACTAATTTCAATCTTATTATAATGCAAATCTGCTAAAATTTGTTGTTCAGTTTCACTAAATTTATCATTACTATAAATGCATTGTATAACAACATATTTATTTTTAATTTCCAATTCTTTGGCAACTTCCATCATCTTATCTTTGAATTTCATACTACCACAAATAGTAACAATTTTATTCATATCTACATCTCCTTTGGCCTAAGGCAACATGACCTCAACAACCCAATCTTCTTCATTTGAAATGCTGTTGTGGGCTGATAAAACTGCTTTATCTATTACCTTGTTACCTCCATTTCTATTAATTATATTAAAGTTTTCTTTATGTCCCCACTACCCCATATTTTTATAGTTTCTTCATAAAAAATATAGTAAATATGTAAAAAAAATTTAATAATTTTTTCTTTTCATATGTATCATCAACATATCTTATGCTTTCCTTAAATCAATAATATCCATTTCTTCTTCTCCTGTACCTATCATAACTACTGGTGTATTAGTTTCATTTTCAATCTTATTAATAAATTTTTTAACTTTTAAAGGTAGTTGATTATAATCTCTGCATTTATATGCATTCCAATCAATATATTGTGCAAAATTAAGGACAATTCCTGTAGGTTGATTTATCATAACATTATATTTTAATCTTTCCCAATTCATTTCAAAAACTCTTCTAACTTTTTTGGTAACTGTTGTATATTCTTTTAATTCAACATTACATCCACTCCTTCTTGCAACTTCTTCCCATGAAATTTCCTTGCTTCCACAATAATCACCGCTATAAATTTCTTCACCTATATTTGTTTTATTACTAATTCTTATTGGATATGGTCTTATTATCATAAATATATCTTTAACTTTGTACACACTAACACCCGCATCAGCAATTAGCTGACTTGCACTACACATTCTACTAGTAACATGAGGATAATCTAAACCATAATTAATATCCAAATCCTGTCCTTGAGCTCCTTCAATTAAGATTTTTCCCATTGATTTATTTATCATTAAGGCTGTATCTGCTATTTCAATTACGTCTTTATATTGATTATCTATATTTTTAAAATATTCGCCAGCTAAAACAACATCTTGTTTTCTCATTATTTTATCTGAATATGCTGCTCCACATCCTTTAAAAGTTGATCCACTTTTAATTTCTTTCTTTTCTATCTCTCGATGTTTTTCTTGAATAATCATAGCTCTTGAATTGATGTAAATTTTTCTATTTCCTATAAGTTCTTTATATTTTTCTATTTCATTAAATAATATTTCTGGTGTTATTATTGCTCCTGCATTTATTAGTAATTTTGTTTTTGGATTCACTATAGCTATTGGTAAATGACTTACAATCACTTTATTTCCATTATTATCTACAAAAGTATGTCCTGCATTACTTGACCAATTATTTGTTGAAATTTCAAAATCTTCTTTTTTTGCTAAATATCCACCTATCTTACCTTTTCCACAACTACCAGCTTGCCCATCTATTACAATTGTTATGTTTTTATTTAAATCGTCTATGACCTTTGAAACTAAATTCCAATTTTCATCAAATTCAAAATATGCTTTTATCTTTTTTCCTTCTAATACCAATGGCAACCAATATTTATCATCTGGAAACATTTTATCATATGGGATATTATCTATTTCAAACCATTTCGGTTTCATTTCATCACTTTCACTTGGTTTTCCTTCCCATTCATGGATAAAATATAAATAAAAAACTAAATTTTGCTTTTTGCCTTTATAGTATTCATCAAACTCTACTATTCCAATTTTTTCATATTTAGTTGGTGTTACATTAATTTCTTCTTGAGTTTCACGTATCATAGCTTCTTCTGGCGTTTCACCTTTTTCTATTTTTCCACCAATACCATTATATTTTCCTTCACCAAATCCTCTTTTTTTCATTGCCAATAAAATTTTATTGTCTCTTTTCAACAAACAAAGGGTTGTTTCTATTTTATCCATAACTATCTCCTTTATATTTTGAATATTTTTATATTACATTGTTCTATAATTATTTTTATCTGCTCTATCATCTAGTTTTCTATCATATTCTTCATTTTGATAAAACCAATCTGTTTTTTTATCCTTTGGATTTAGCTTTCTATTCTTATCCATTAATAAATCTAATAACACTGCAACTGGTAATATTATTCCAATCATTGATACCATAAATTCTAGGCTTTGTGCCATTGTTAATGTTTCTCCATGTGCCATAATGCTCAATTTACTTGTAACATCTCCTCCAAAGTAAATTGCATATAATGCTAAATATAATAATCCTCCTACTAAACTTCTTTTTACAACTAATACCACACATACTAAAAATGCAAATAACAAAGCTATTTCAAATGTCTCATTGATTGGCACCATTCCTCCAAGTGTTCCCCCTAATTGATTTGTTAATGTTATTGCAATTCTTAATACCCAAAACATTACCATAAACATTACTAATAAATATGTTGAAAATTTTTTCATTTTTAATCTTCCCTTGTAAAAAATATTTAGGTTTTTTGGATTTGCCTATAAACCATTTATATTAAAATTATTCTAAAAAATAAGGACGGAATGTATCCGTCCTATTCTTTTAAAATTTTATTATCACTTAAATTATAAATTCTAATGATAATTTATAAAATTAATCTACAAAATCAAAATCATCTTTAAATTTTTCTTTGAATATTTCAAATACTTTATTTAATATTTCTTCATCTTCTACACTTACATATGATTCTTCTTCTGATTCTTCATCATCATTATCTTCTACTTTTAATATTACTACTTCTCCTTCATCCTCTTCTCCTTCTTCTGTAACTGGTAGTAATACTACGTATTCTTCATCATCTAATTCTATTAAGTCTAAGAATTCAAATTTTACTTCGTTTCCATCTTCATCATTTAATATTACAATGTTATCTAGTTCTTCTCCTTCAAAATTCTCGTCCATAAATTTCTCCTTTCAACTATTTATAGTAAAATAATTATTTATGTTATTTTACTATAATTATTTTTATATTTAATAAATTAAATATCATCATTATAATACCTTATTTTTTATTTTTTGGCAAGTTTTTTTTATTTATTTATGCATTATTTTTCATTTGTCCCATGTATGTTTCTAAAATATATACTGCAGATATAGTATCTACAATCTCACGTTTTTTATTCTTATTTACATCTAGAAAATTCATTGTTTTATGTGCTGCCACTGTTGTTAGCCTTTCGTCTACTGTTACAATATTAATTTTGTTATATTTGCATTTTAATTTGTGTATAAATTTTTCTGTAACTTCTGCTCTTACAGTTTTTTCGCCTTTTAAATTTAGTGGCATTCCAACTACAATCGTATCAACTTCATATCTTTCTAATATTTCATCTAGTCTTCTTAAAACAACTTTATCAGAATCTTTTCTTTGTATTGTTTCTAATCCTTGTGCTGTTATATTTAATGGGTCTGTTATAGCTATTCCTACTCTAGCATCTCCATAATCAATTCCTAATTTTCTCATATTTTAACTCATTTCTTTCTTGTCATAACACTTAAATTTTAACTGTTTTAATTTGATATTATAAATTATTCTAAGTCCAATCCGATATAGCTTTTTACCATTTTTTCTAATAGTTCATCTCTTTCTATTGTTCTTATTTTATTTCTTGCATCTTTGTAGCTTGTAATATATGTTGGGTCTCCTGATAAGATATATCCTACTATTTGATTTATTGGATTGTATCCTTTTTCGTTTAATGCTTCATATACTTCTTTTAAAATTTCTTTTGCTTTGTGGTTTTCTTCTCTTTCAACTTGAAAACTCATTGTTTTATCAAAATCCATATATGTATCCTCCTTTTAAATATTAGTAATATTACTTTCTTTTTCATCTGCATTGTCTAAGTACTCTTCTAGTTTTTTTAGAATTTCTTCTAACCCAGTTCCTTTATAATATGTTGATATAACAAAATTCAATCTTGGATATGCTTGTTGTTCTTCCTCATTTTCCTCATCTTCTTCTGGTAAAGTTATTGGATGTTTTTCAATTCTTTCTTTTAAGTCATTAATAAATTCTGCTACTCCATTTACTTCTACTCCAGAAAATACAATTACAAATTTTGGGCCCATATATCTAACAAAAACATATTGATTTGAAATATTGTCTTTTATAAAATCACTGATTTCTATAATAAATTCGTTTCCTAATTCTCTTGAATATTTTTTATTAATTTCTTCCAGATTAGTAATTTTAAACATACATACAGTTGATGTAGTATATTGGTCTATTACTTTTCTGCCTTCTCCATATAAATATTCTTCTGAATATAGACCTGAGAATAAGTCTTTTCTTACAATTGATTCTAATGTTTTTTGATGTACTACTGTTTTTAAAACTGATACGATATTATCTTTTATTACTTCTAAAACAGTAGTATCAACATTGTCAAAATCATGTGGTGTTCCACTTTCTATAATCCAATATCCTATGTAAACATTATCAATATATAATGGGAAGAAGATGGCAGATTTTGCTCTACCAAATTCCATTTTTTGATATGGTAATCTTTCTCCTTCATTATTTACAGTAACATATTTTGGGGTTGCTTGCGCTATACTATCTTTAAAAATATCAACATCTTGTAATGATCTTAATGAATCCCAATGTCTTTCATCTACATTTGATGCTTTTATTTCATATTCAGCTCCATTAAATACAACAATAGTTGAATATTTTATTTCGTATCTTTCAATCAAAATATTATTTATATTTTTTATTTTTTCATCTACTGTAGAAGTTTCCCCTATTGTACTCATAAAGTCTTGTACAATTGATAAATTGTTAATTTTTTGGTTGATATTTTTATATGTTTGTATTTTTTTATGTATATTAACATTATATAAAATTAACGATATTACTACTACAATTAATATTATTACTATTGCTATTAACACTCTGTTCCCCCCTACTTTTTTACTTCTAATATTTCATTTTCATTTGGTCTAATGTTGAATTCATGCTTGGTGTAAATGTGTTTGATTGGACTCTTGGTGGTGTATATGTTGATTTACCTGATACTAATGGATACACCATATTTGCAAGTCTTTGGAATACTTGTATCATATTTTTAGGATATCCCTTTGTTGATACTTCACAATTAATTAAACTTTCCAAATATTTTTGATAAACTACCTCATCAAAAGGAATTGTAATATATCTAATTGTGTTCTTATTAAATAATTCTGTCATAAATGACATTGAAGGATCATTATAATACGCCATTCCGCCTATAATTGTTTTATCATTTACTCCTCTTAATTTAACTTCTTTATTAAGGACTACTCTTAATTTATTTTCATTTAATACATTCTTAGATTTTAAATCTCTTAAGAATGCTGTTAGTGGTTGAATTGTTAATATATCAAAACTTTGTACTAGATAAATTTCTTGTGCTTTTTCAAAATATGATATTGGTGTATCAAAATCACAATCTATTAACACTAAAGAATGTTTTTTTAATAATGTTTGTAAAATTAAGCCTGCATTTTCTATTCCTTCTGTTTCATCTGGTAATGATGTATATACTGATAAATTCTTACCAGTGTCAATTCCTTTTGCTGTTCCCTGCAATAAATTTTGAATATTATTCATTGCTATTTTTCTTAAGTCTTCTTCATTTTTTGTATATATATAATAAGAATTTCTATTTTTTGTTGTATCTAATATTGCTGTATCAATCCCCATTGAAGATGTCATTTTTGCCAAATTATTAATAATAAATGATGTTCCATTTTTACTTGTACCTACAAAACAAGCTACTTTTTTTCCTGTTGTTAATAAATTAGATATATCTACATCTTGATATGTATTAGCAATTTCATTTCTATTATTTTGATTATTATATTGATATTGATCATGATTTGAATAACTCTTACTATAATTATCATTAACTGGTACATCTTCTTGTGTTTTTTCAAATCCAGGTAATATTGAGTCTATATTGTTTTCATCATCTTCTTCGTCATCTTCTTCAAATCCTGGTAAAATATTAGATTGTTCTTCATTTGCTTTAGGATTAGTATCTTTTGGTTCTTCATCAATATCTTCTATATCAGTAAATCCTGGTAAAATATTATCTGTATCATCTTCCTCGTCTTCAAAGCCTGGTAAGCTATTGGTTTCGGTTGTTTGATTTTCTAATCCTGGTAATACCATTTTTTCTTGTTCTTCTGGTACTTGATTTTTACGAGGTCTTCCTCTTCCTCTTTTTGGTTTATTTTCTATTTCTTCTTGTTCAACTGGAGTTTTGCGAGGTCTTCCTCTTCTTTTTTTCTCTACCACTTCTTGTTCCATATTTTCGTCTTCTATTTCTTTTTCTACATTTCTATCATATATTTCTTGTTTAACTATATTTGTTTCAATATTTTTATTTACCAAGCTATCGTTATTTGGTTGAGTTTTCTTCATTACAACCTTTTCTATTTGTTTTTCATCATCTTGCATACTCATTTCTGAGTTTTCTTGTAAAACTGGTGTTTTAGCTAATTTCTTAATTCCAGTCATATTTACAGAAGATGGTATAACTACTGGCTTTGATAATATTTTTTCTTTGTTTGGATCACTTAAAAGTTTGCCCATTGTTCCGGTTGTTTGTTTTTCTTTTGAAACATTTTTGCTTCCTCTTAAATTATCTGAAACTTTGCTATTATATGAAATTATTTGTTGATATTTTGCAGATTGTTCTTCTAATACAGCTCTTACATTTAATGGTAGAAATTTGCTTATAATTCTTAATTGAACATCATTGTATTGTGATGCTATGTTATCAAAACTTTCTACATATTTTTTTTCATCTTTTCCTAATCTTTTATAGTGCGCTAATATATTTTGTATTTCCATTTCGCTAACATCATTTTCATTTTCAGATTGATATCCTACATCTTCTGAATCAATTTTGTAGTACGCTTTTGCATCTTTTTTTAATCTTGGTTTATTTAATAATGAGCATACATTTTGTATACTTCTATCATTTCCTAATAATGCATTATAAATTCCTATACCAAATATTTTTACTAGCATTTGTTCGGATTTTTCTCTTCTATCTGTACAAATTAAAATAATTGGAATGTCTTCTCCTCTAATATTAGATGCTTCATCACTAATACTATCCAATTTATCAAATATAAATTTATCTATTTGATCATATTGTGTATTTGTAAATGCCTCTAAATCTTCACTTATTACAATTCTATCATAAGTTTTATCTTTTTGTAATTCTTTTAATATTGCATTGAAGTAATAGACATTTTTATATGAAATAATTTCTTTATAATCTCTTTGATATCTTTTTACTATTGATTCTGATATTTCTTCATTACTTACAGCAAACAAAACTTTCATTTGTTATTTTCCTTTCCTTTCTATCGGTTTGTGTTTTTAGATTTTATCCTCTTCCAAATTTAACAAACATTGCAAATGCTAATGGTAAGACTTGACATATTACTAATAATGTTACAAATGTAACTATTAATCCCATACCCTTTTCTAATGTATCTAGTTTACGGATACCAATTACATATTGATGTATTGCTCCTATAGCTATCCCTAAAAAGCAAAATGGAATACTATATATTCTTACTATATTTAAAATATATGCTACTAATCCATATGTTTCAGATCCATATTTGTCTTGATAATCTTTTAAAGATTTCGCTTGGTTTTCTTTAATTTCAATGATTTTACTTTCTGTTTCACTATCAATTACTTTTTCCGTTGCATATACTGGTATATTAATTGCCAAAAAAGCACATGCCATAATTATTGTGACAATTATAGGTAATATTTTTTTCATTTTATGCTCCCTTCTATCTTTCTAATTTTCTTTATTTTTTATTGATTTATCTATGCTTATATATCATACAATAACTTTAAAAAAATAGCAAGGAATTTTTACAATTTATTGTAAAAATCATACCAATCTTATCTCAATCTACTAAGATATAATATAAATATTTGCTATCTTACTATATAAATATTTTATTTTCACAGATTGTATCTAACATTTTTTATTCTCGTCCTATTTTTTCTTTAACCATTTCTATTATATTTTTTACAGTTCTCCAAGTATAATTTTGAACTTGTGATGGTTGAATTTCTATATTAAAAGTATCCTCTAATTGAGCAATTAATTCTATAAAAGCAAGTGAATCAATTATATTATTTTCAATTAAATCAATATCATTATCAATAGTTAATTCATCATAATTTGTTACATCTTTAGTTATATCCACTATTTTATTTTATTTTCCATTTTTATAATCCTCCAATAACTTTTTTTCATCTAATTTTCCGTTTTAATTTAATGGAATTTCTTTTTCATCAAATTCCTTTTTATTTATTTTTATACTAGTAACTGCAAAAGTACATTCTGTAGGGCCATAACTATTTATGATGTCAATATCATCAAATCTTTCAAAATTACTTCTTTTGTTACAGAAATTTGATATGCTGTTGGTCCATATTCACAAAATAATTTCCTTTTCATTTTTCCCCTTCTTTTATCTTTATTTTCCAATTTAATTATAACATATTAAAATTTTAAACACGATAAAACTTATTTTTTTGCAATATTCACTTGAATTTATTTCTATTTTAGTATAGTATATATTGAAAGAAAATGAGAATTCACATAGGAGGAAAAAAATGTCAGAGAAAACAAAAGAAGTAAAATTAAATACAAAAAATCCTGCAATAGCTAGCATAAAAAAAACTAATACAAAAAAAAGTACCATAAAATCTCAAAAGACTACTACTTCAAATTCTAAAGCAAAAACAAATACTCAAAAAAAAGGAAAAAAAACAGTAATTTCAAAAACAACTAAGAAAGCAACATTATCAAAAAATTCAACAAAAAAAGTATCAAAAAGTTCTACTAAAACTTCCAAATACATTTCTAATGTTGAATATTATGATTTACCATATAGATATAATCAAACTATTGTAAAGATTTTAGCACAAACTCCTACTACTTTATTTGTATATTGGGATATTTCTGATGAAGATAGAGAAAATTTCAAAAAAGAATATGGAGATTCTTTTTTTGAAACAACACATCCTGTTTTAATCATTCATAATGATACAATGAATTATAGTTTTGAAGTAGATATAAACGATTTTGCAAATAGTTGGTATTTAAAGGTAAACGATAGTAGTTGTGATTATAGAATTGAACTTGGCAGACGTCCAAACTCAAATAGTGTTAAGATAGATAAAGATTATATTTATATTTCTTCTTCAAATGAAATTGAATCACCAAATGATCATATTCTATTTGATAAAAATCAAAAGATGGTATATTTTCGAAATGTAAAAACTAACAAGGAAACTCCAAAAGATGCTACCAATTTATCTTTTATACAAAACATGGGAAAAGTATATAATATTTATGATTTATATAAAAAAATTTATTCTGATGAAAATATAGAAGATTTTTCAAATCCTTCTTCTCAATTCAAATAGATTTTACTTGAGGTATTTTATACTTTCTAAAATACCTTATATTTTGTTAAAAGGAGATACGTTATGCAAGAGAAAAAAGGCTATGTAAGTTTTGTTTTACATGCTCATCTTCCATTTATTCATCATCCAGAAAGTGATGACTATTTAGAAGAATCATGGTTATATGAAGCAATTTCTGAAACTTATATTCCATTATTAGTAAATTTTCAAAAACTAGTTGATGAAGGAGTTAATTTTAGAATTACAATGTCTATGACTCCTCCTCTACTTTCTATGTTAGATAATAAATTATTACAAAGAAAATATATTAAATATTTAAAAAGAATGATTGAACTTTCAAAAAAAGAAATTGTTAGAACTGCTGGAGATGAAAGATTGAATAAGCTTTCACACTATTATTTTGAACGATATTCTAATGATTTGCATTTATTTAATGATGTTTTTAAACGTGATTTAATAAGTCAATTTAAACATTTTCAAGATATTGGTGTCCTAGAAATAATAACATGTGGAGCAACACATGGTTATTTTCCTATTTTGTATGTTAATGAAAAAACAGTTAAAGCACAAATTGCTGTTGGTGTAGAAACATATAAAAAATATTTTGGAAGACCTCCACGTGGTATATGGCTTCCTGAATGTGGCTATGTCCCAGAAGCTGATAAATATCTTAAAGAATTTGGTATTAACTATATAATTACAGAAACACATGGTATTTTATATGCAAACCCTACTCCTATTTATGGTACTTTTTCTCCAATTGTTTCTCCTGAAGGAGTTGTCGCTTTTGGTAGAGATTTAGAATCATCTAGGCAGGTTTGGAGTTCAATTAATGGTTACCCTGGTGATTATAATTACAGGGAATTTTATCGTGACATTGGTTATGAAGCTGATTATGATTATATAAAACCATATATTGCGCATAATGGTGTTCGTGTTCATACTGGTATAAAATATTATCGTATAACTGGAAAAACAGAATTTAAAGATTATTATAATCTGCAATGGGCTAAGGATTCTGCAGAAAGACAAGCTGGACATTTTCTAGATTGTAGAACGAAACAAATAAATGATATCTCACCATATATGGATAAGCCTCCTATTATACTTTGTCCATATGATGCAGAACTTTATGGTCATTGGTGGTATGAAGGTCCTTATTGGTTATACATACTATTTAAAAAGATTTATTATGATGATTGTAATTTTGAATTAATTACACCTTCTGAATATATTGATAAATATCCGGAAATGCAAGTTTGTTCTCCTTGTCGCTCTAGTTGGGGAGCCAATGGTTACAGTGAAGTATGGCTTAATCCTACAAATGATTATGTTCATAGACATTTACATGTTGCTGGAGATAGAATGTGTGAACTTGCTCAAACTTTTCCTAATGCAAAAGGTTTAAAGAAAAAAGCTTTAAATCAATGTGCTAGAGAATTATTGCTTGCTCAAAGTAGTGATTGGCTATTTATTATTACTAATGGAACTATGGTTGATTATGCCAAAAAAAGAATCAAAGATCATGTCGGTCGTTTTACAAAATTATATTATCAAATTAAAAATGATGAAATTGATGAAGATTTCTTAAAAGATATTTCTAAAAAGGATTGTATTTTTCCTGAGATTGATTACAATATATATAGATAGTTCTAAAAAACAAGAGCCTCAATGAGGCTCTTGAAAACTAAGTTCTACTATCTTTAATCTTTTTATCTTTTTATTTTTTCTTTCAAAATTTCTACTATACACTTTATTATTAATCTCATTCCAATTAAGAAATATATAGATATAATAATTATTGCTACACAATTAATAACTGTAATTTTTTCTATTTTACAATAATATATGCAAAATAGAATTAAACCCACTTCAAACAAGTAAATTATTGCTAATATTAATTCGCTTATCCTCTCAATAATTTTTTTCCGTCCTAATTTTTTCATTAGCCATTACCTCCTGATTTTTTAATGCTGACTAGTACTTAGTTTTTTTACTTAATTTACAAATTAAGTGTTTAAAATTTAGTATCTTTCACTCTCTAATATTTATTTTACCACTTTTTTATGTAAAGTTCAACTAAAATATATGAATTAAATTGTCCAATTTAATTGGACATATTTCTTTTTCTTAAAAATTACATATTATATGGTATAACTTTTATTAATTTAGTAGATACTACTTAAGGAAAGGAGTTTTTCATGAAATCAATTTGTATAAAAACAAACAATAATAACTTACTTGATTATCTACTAAATGAACTTGAATATATTGAAATAGAACCCATATATATTGCTTCAAATGAATTTAAAAATTATAAGAATATTATTGTCCATTATAGGGGAAATAATAATAACAGTTTTATTCATGAAATATCTTGTATCCTTTCTTGTTTAGTAATTGATGAGCTAGAAGAAAAAATTTTAAAAAAACTGATTCTAAAAAATTATTTTTATTTTGAAGCCTTAGAACGTAAAAAAATTTTAGAAATTTGTTTTGAAATTTTTTCAGATGATTTTAATAAATATTTTAATGACAAATATAATTGTTTAATTGATGATTTTTCTTCTTATTTAAATGTTAACAAATCAATAATTTTAAATGGCTTTATTAATTTTAGAATTAAAGATTATATTAAAATTTTAGAAAATGTTGTTGATGAAGCAGTGAGTACATTTGTAATCGAAAAAGAGTATTTTGAATTTGTTTCACTTTTAAAGTTGTACGTTAACTCTCAAACATCAACTTGTGAAATTATTCACTTAGTGTATTCCAATGAAAATTCAATTTTGTTAGATAAAAATAAAAATATAATTGATATTGATGATAATATTTTAAAATCAAAATATTTATCTGATATTTCATTTTCTTCTAATGATTATGCACTAAATGGATTACTTACTTTTATTCCAAAAAAAATTTATATTCATTTATTGGATAATTGTATAGATGAATTTATTCATACTTTATCTTTGATTTTTGAAGATAGAATAGAAATTTGTACCGATTGTGACATTTGTAATTTATACAAAAATAACAAAAAACTAAAATTGACCAAATTAAAACAATAAACTGTTATAATTTAACAATGTTAAATTATAACAGTTTATTGTTTTATATTATTTGAGTATATAGAATAATTTGTGTAAAGTTTAAAGTTTACACAAACTTACCGGCATTCTCTATTAATTTATCGCATATTAATTGATTTTAATCGCATTAAAATTGTATTTACATACTTTGATTTATTCCCATTGCCACAATTTCACTCATATTTTCAATTAAATCATCAATCTCTTTTGGTGTTACAATTAGATTATAATCACTTGGCATCAATGCTTCTTTTATTTCTTCATAATTATCCTTTTCTTTTAATTGATTTAAATAGTCATTAGATTTTGCTTCATTTTGTAATTTAGTAATAAATAAATCCAAACTATCATTTACTAAAACGGCAGTCTCTACAACTGTTGGTATTCCTATTGCTATTACTGGAATCCCCAAAGTTGCCTCACTAATTTCTGATCTTTTATTTCCTACACCTGCACCTGGTATTATCCCTGTATCTGATAATTGAATTGTGCTACTTATTCTTTCTATACTTCTGGAAGCCAACGCATCAATTACTATTACTAGTTTTGGATGAATGTTATCAACAATTCCTTTTAAAATTTCAACTGTTTCTATTCCTGTCGTTCCTAAAACTCCTGGCGAAATTGCACTTACCATTCTTGTTCCTTCATTTACATATTGTGGTAAATAATTTATAATGTGTCTTGTTACTTCTATTCCGTTTATTACTTTAGGTCCTAAAGCATCTGGTGTAACATATATATTTCCTAATCCGACTACTAAAACTTCACCTTGTTTGTCTATATGTTCTTCTAATACTTTTTTTAGTTCATTAGATAATATTTCTGCAAAATTCTCAATATCTTCATCTTGAGCTATTTTTAATTTTTTTATATCAATTGTTATATAATTTCCAATTGGCTTTCCAATTGCTTCTTCTCCTTGTTTATTTGTAATTTTTACTCTTTCTACTGATATTTTTTCATTAATCTCTTCTTTCTCACTTTCTATTCCGTCTATTTCATTTTCTAAGCTATTTGCTTTTTTATATATGTCTCTTCTTTCTGATGCCAAGTCTGTTCTAAAATTTAATTGTTTTTCTAACATAAAAACCAACTCCTACTTTTTTAGTATTTGTTGGTTTTTAGTTTTTATTCAGTTATTTTTATATGTATAATAAAAAATTATTGTTAATATATATAAGTTTATATTACTATTTTATAAAAGTATTACATTTTTAATGCAATACTTTTTTATTTTAACTTCTTCTAACTTGCAAGTATCTTTTCAAATTTTTTTATTCCTTCCATTGTTTTTCTTTCATGTTTTTCTATTTTGTTTATTATTTTTGCATGTTTTTTGTTTTCAACCCTCTCAATGGATTCACATAAATTTTGTATCTCTGCAGATACATTTTTTTCTATCTCTTCTTGTGTTTCTTTTAGCTTTACATCTAATTTTTCTTCTGTTTCTCTTAGTTTTCTATCTAATTCTTCCTTAATTTCATCCTTTGTTTCTTCAATTTTTGTATTCAATTCTTCTTTTGTTTTTTCAATTTTTTGGTCAATCACTTTAATTTGTAAATCAATATCATCAAGTTTTTTCAAAATTTTTTCTTCCATTGGCATCCTCCTTTCGTCAAAATTTGCTATATAGTAATATTTATTTTCAACATAAAAATATTTTTAATATCCAAAATTCATATTGTAAAATTATTATAATATTATAGAACTAAAATGTCAATATTTATTTAAAAGTTTTACAAAAACTTTAGCTTACTATTATGTTTAAAATTAATCTTATATATGGGAATCTATCCGATTTTAAATTAATAAATAAAAAATTTGAATTAAAACTATACTATCTATATAGCTGTATTATGTATATCATAATATTTATAATTTGTAAATATTATTTAAAAAATTCATATGAAGAATCGAACGCAAAATTCGACAAATATAGAAGTCAAAATGAGACAGTTTTAAACTGTCCCATTATATATTATCCTAATTCTGCAAAATATTTAATAGTTCTAACCATTTGGCTTGTATATGAGTTTTCATTATCATACCATGATACAACTTGTACTTGATATAATCCATCTCCTATTTCTGTTACCATTGTTTGTGTACTATCAAATAAAGAACCATATCTCATTCCAATAACATCAGAAGATACTAAATATTCATCTGTATATCCAAATGATGCACTACTTTGTGATTTCATTGCTTCATTTATTTTTTCCTCTGTGATGTCTTGTCCTTTAACAACTGCTACTAATATAGTTGTTGATCCTGTTGGTACTGGAACTCTTTGTGCAGATCCAATTAATTTTCCATTTAATTCTGGTATAACTAAACCAATTGCTTTTGCTGCTCCTGTTGTATTTGGTACAATGTTTACAGCTGCTGCTCTTGCTCTTCTTAAATCACCTTTTCTATGTGGTCCATCTAATACCATTTGATCTCCTGTATAAGCATGAACTGTTGTCATTATTCCTGATTGAATTGGTGCAAAGTCATTTAATGCTTTTGCCATTGGTGCTAAGCAGTTTGTTGTACAAGATGCTGCTGATATTATTTTGTCTTCTGGTGTTAATATTTTTTCGTTTACTCCAAACACTACTGTTGGTAAATCTTTTCCTGCTGGTGCTGAAATAACAACTTTTTTAGCTCCTGCATCAATATGTGCTTGTGCTTTATCTTTAGATGTATAGAATCCTGTACATTCTAGAACTACATCTACTCCTATTTCTCCCCATGGTAAATCTTTTGCGTCTTTTTCTGAATATATTTTGATTGTTTTTCCATCTACTGTTATTGAATCTTCTCCTGCTTCTACTGTTTCAGCTTTTTCATATCTTCCTTGTGCTGAATCATATTTTAATAAATGAGCTAACATTTTAGGACTTGTTAAATCATTGATTGCTACGATTTCATATCCTTCTGCTCCAAACATTTGTCTAAATGCTAGACGTCCTATACGTCCAAAACCATTAATGGCTACTTTTACTGACATAATAATTTCCTCCTTAAAATTCGTATTTTTATTTTTTTCTATCTTTAGTAGTTTTACCAATTTTTTCTTTGGCAATACAATTCTATATCAAATTTGTTTACTTTTCAAGGGATATTTAAAATTTTATCCCTTACTACTTAAATTCCTTTTCCATATAGCCTTTCTAATACTATAATAAACATTGCATGTGACCAGCCTAGCCCAATTACCCAATTAGGTTTAAGTGTTTCATTATTAACTTGTTCTCCTAAAAAATAATGTTTTCCTACTGTTTTTATAACAAAATCAAAGCATTCTTTTGCTTTTTTCTTTTCTCCTGCTTCTAAATAATATAATGTTATCCAAAGATTAGCTATTGGCCATGGGTTTCCATTCATATAATTATCATCTTCAAATCTCTGGTATCCACCTGTATATGTTCTCAAACTTAGATTTATTCTTTCGACTGTATTTTGAATTTTCTTTTCTTTTGCTTTAAACACTGAAAATGGTGTGGTTGCTCCTAAAATGCTTATATCCATTTTTCTGTCTTCTGTATTTCTTATGTATGATTTCTTATTTTCATCATACATATTTTGATTGATATATTTTTTTATTTCAACTTTCATTTTTTCTAATTCTTTTTTTGATTTTGATATTTTTTCTTCTTTTAATCTATTATTATCAAAATCAGATGTATTTTTCCCTAGATTCTCATATATATTAATCATACTATCAAAAGCAGAATATATACTAGCTAATGAATATAAATGAATTCCTTCGTTCATTTCCCATAAATCATAACTAATATGATATTTGTGTCCTTTTGAGCTTCCCATTTCATTTTCTATTTGTTCTTTTACTATATCTTTTTCTCTATCATCTTTTACATTTATTTCAAGCCAATCTTCTACATATCTCTTAAGAAAATCTGTTGCTTTTTCACACATCTGTAAATTATCTTTTAAAAACTTAATTGACTTTGTGTATTTATAATGTTCAAAAACTCCATAAACAACACTTGCTGTTTCATCAACTTGATATCCCCAACAAGGAGCTAGTTTTCCATCTGTAAAAAATCTTTGTTCCCACATACCATTTTTACTTTGTGTTTTTTTACAAAATACTTTATAAAATTTTTCTGTATCTTTATCCATTTTTAATATATCCATTGCTTTTGTAATAAATACTGCATCTCTTGGCCAGCAATAAGCATATCTACCACATTTTGTAAAATCTTCATCAATTTCCGGTGATGCTATTATTGCTCCTGTTTCAGAATTTGTTAATAATGGAAACAATAATATACTTCTTTTATATATTTCAAATATTCTTTCTTCATAAGTGTTTTGTGGTTCTTTTATTTTTAATCCATTATGACTTTTTACGTATTTTCTCCAATATGCTTTTGTATTTTGATATTCTTTTTCATAATCAATTCTTTTTATTCTATCTACTTCTTCCTCGATATCAGATATATTTTTATTTTCATCTATAAATATACAAATTTGTATTTCCTTTTTTTCTCCTGGTTTAATTGTTCCTATTTCATATGCTATTGATGAAACTTTTGACATTCCTATATAATCTTTATCATATATTTCAGCTCTTTTTATTGTATTTTTACTACCATTTATTTGATGTTTTATAATTTTATTTCCTTTTGAAAAAGTTGATACAGCAAAATCATGTGCATATTGTAGCATTCCATTATCAATTATTTTTGCACTTACAAAATTGTTTATATCTGATAATAATTCAGAGTGTATATAAAATTCTGTATTTAAATCAATTGTTCCTTCATTTATAAAAATGTATTTCTTTGCTAAAACATTTTCTTTTAATAAAATATAATCTGTTTGTAAAATCTTCATATTAAAGTATGTATTAGTTATTTCTGTGTTTAAAATGTTTGTATCTGTATCATAATATTGCTTATAAATATTATTGATATCATCGTGTAGATAAATTAAGTCAGATTCATTTATTTTTATTCCTGTATGGAAAAAATTTATGTATTGTTTATTGTCCTTACTTGGAAAATACAATCTTTGTAATTCTCCTTTTTGTGTAAATGTTGCTATCATTTTTTTGTTTCCTATTATTGCTTCATTTAAATATTTGTTATCCATTACTTATTCCTTTCTCTTTGGAGAATTGGGGACGTTCCTTCTTTTTCCCTTTTTGCAGGGATTTTGGGACAGTCCTT